>Ga0209474_10000923_pt1 | contig 29766 bp, 33 predicted proteins | sample GraSoiAngelo_145_FD_185902 | JGI IMG/M metagenome (GOLD analysis project Ga0209474, IMG submission 185902) | Grasslands soil microbial communities from the Angelo Coastal Reserve, California, USA - 14_1009_05_20cm (SPAdes) (version 2) | ecosystem: Environmental > Terrestrial > Soil > Grasslands...
AAGGACGACGCCAAGGCCAGCCCGCACGATTCGGCACTGTTCACCGAGCAGCTCTTCCTTCAGGTGCTGAAGGCCTCGCCCGACTACCAGCGGACGTACTACAACCAGGTCCAGCAGAGCCCTACGCCGCTCCCGGTCAAGAGCGGATGAACTCCGAACCTCCGTGGGGGCGGATGAAGAAGCGCCCACTCTCCAACGCGCGCGTCACCTGCGGGTCCTGCCGGCGCTTCGACGGGCACACCTGGTGCCACCACTGGAACTTCCACACCGAAGCCGAGTCGCCGATCTGCGATCACTACCGGCCGCAGCAGGTCAGCTCAGCTGGTGACGTCGCGCCTCTGCAAGAAGGCGGCTGAGAGGATCACGAAGGCCGCGCAGTAGAGCAGCAGCATGGTCACCGCATGGGTGGCGTCCGCAAAAGGCGGTCGTGGGTTCGCGCCCACCTCGCGCGTGGGCGGGCCGAAGGACTGGATCAGGTATTGGGCGTTGGCCAGAGGGAACCACTGCTGGACCTTGCGCACCGGGTCCCCCACGAACTGGGAGAGCAGCCCGAAAATCAGGGCTTCGATCACCAGCGCGTAGGCCAGGCCGAGGCCGATGGCCATCGCCGACTGCCTGAACAGCGTGGCCAGGCCGAAGCCGAAGAAGCCCCAGAAGCAGTAGATGAGCCAGGCCGAGAGAATGCCCTTCAGGATCACGACCGCAGCCGGCCAGGTGCGGTCACCACCGTCGATGGTGGCCAGCACGAAGCTGGTCAGCGCGGCCATGGCCAGCAGCAGCAGCGTCATCACGAGCATGGTCAGGGCGACTGAAACCAGCTTCCCGGCCAGCCATTCCAGCCGTCGCGGGCGTTGGGTGAAAGCGGTCTTGACGGTACCCCACCCGTACTCGCTGCCCTGCGAGAGCACGCCGATGATCAGCGCCAGGACACCGCCCAGCTGGGTGCCGCCGTTGAGGGTGTTCTGGATGAAGTGCAGGGGATAGAGGCCTTTCTTGAGCTCGGCATAGGTGACCCCCGGCGGCAGCCCGTTGGGCCCGGTCGGAGGCTTGGTGTAGGTGAAGACGATCCAGCTCAGCAGGTACCCGAAGGCCAGCAGCAGCAGGAGCAGGATGCCGATGCATACCCATACCGCCGGCCGCTTGCGCAGCTTCAGGAACTCGCCCTTGAGCACGCCGGCGACGTTCACAGGCCACCCTCGCTGCCGGTCAGCTCGATGAACACATCCTCCAGCGAGCGCTGCCCGGAGACCAGCTCGCTGACCTCGACTCCCGCCGTGACCAGCTCCCGGTTGACCTCGGCGGCCCGCCCGGCATCGACCCTGAGTCTGAAGGCGCCATCCCGCTGGATCACCGCGTCAGCGCCGAGCATCCGCGTGAGGATCATCTGCGCTTGCGAAACCGGGGCGGCGCGCACGGTCAGGGTGGCGGCGCCGCGCAGCTCGCCGATGGTCCCCTCGGCCACCAGCTTGCCATCCTGGATGACGCCGATCCGGGTGCACATCTGCTCCACCTCGCCCAGCAGGTGGCTGGATACCAGGACGGTGCGGTCGCCCTTGCCCAGCTCCACGATCAGCTTGCGCATGTCGATCATGCCCTGGGGATCCAGGCCGTTGGTGGGCTCGTCCAGGATCAGCAGCTCAGGCTCTTTGATCAGCGCGGCGGCCACCCCCAGGCGCTGCTTCATGCCCATCGAGTAGGTCGAGAACTTGGTCTTCGCCCGAGGCGTGAGCTCGACCTGCTCCAGGGCGTCGCCCAGCCGCGAGTCGGGCACGCCCGCGTAATCGGCTACGACCTTCAGGTTGTCCCAGCCGCTCAGGTACGGATAGAAGGCCGGCGTCTCGATGATGGCGCCGATCCGGGCCAATCCGGCTGGATCGCCGGGGGCGTGGCCGGCCACGGTCGCCGAGCCGGCGGTGGGCCGGATCAGGCCCAGGAGCATGCGCAGCGTGGTGGTCTTGCCCGCGCCATTGGGGCCCAGGAAGCCATAGACCTCGCCCCTGTGCACGTTCAAGTCGAGCTGGTCGACGGCGAGCACAGTGTTGCCGTAGCGCTTGCTCAGCCCTCGCGTCTCGACCACCAGCTCTCCCGCGGGCACGGCACGCAACTTTAATCGGGCGCGGCGGAGTCGCGCAGGTAGGCGGCGCAGTCCTCCGGGGAGGGCATGGGCATGATGCCGCGGAACCTCGCGGCTGCCGATTCCAGCTTGGCAGCGGCAGCCTGGTCGCCCTGGGTGCGGGCGATGTGGGCCAAGCCCAGCATGGTGCGGCCGGCCAGGTCGCCACGGTCCGCGGCCACCAGCGAGGCCGCGCTGGTCAGCACCATTTCCAGTCCCGGCTCCCGGTTGCCCGCCAGGTACTCGAGCGCGCCCCGGGAGAGCGCGACCTGCCCGGGCAGGCCACGCCCGAAGCGGCGCGCCCGCTCGGCGGAGTCGTCCAAGTGGCGCCGGGCGAGATCCCAATTCCCGGTACGGGTTGCGAGCCTGCCGGCCATCAGCTCGTACAGGACGGCCAGGCTGCCGCCGCCTCGAGGTGCCTCTTGCCGGGCCGCGGCCAGGCTGCGCTCGGCCGCGCCGAAGTCGAACTCCAGATAGGAGATCCAGGCCAGGTTGTAGAGCGCCGCGGCCCGCTGCTCAGGCCGCGCCTTCCGGTCCCGGACCACCCAGGCCAGCAACGGGGCCGCCTCCTGCAGCCGTCGCTGCGCGATCAAGCAGGCGCCAAGGTTGATCAAGGTGTGCCTCTCCAAGCGCCGGTGCCGGTGCTGGCGGGCGTAGTCGAAGACCACACGGAATCGCTGCTCGGCCGCCTCCAGCTCGCCGGCGTAAAACTGCGCGACCGCGATGTTGCCCTGGCCGGACATTCGCGCCAGCGGGCTCAGGGCTCGTCCATACCAGCGCTCGGCGGCGGCATAGTCGCCGGCGCGTGCGCGCCTCAGGCCGAGCAGCTGCGGCAGCACCAGCCATGCCACCGTCGGCAGGACCGCAATCGTCAGCACCCACCACAGGACTCCGGCCACGGCGGCTAAACTACCTGCTCGACAAGTCCTTTAAGTCCGGTCCAGCGAGGCCGGTAAGGAGGTTTTTTGGTGGCCGTCGGACAGAAGCTCCGCCACGTCGTCGAGTCCCAGCAGTTCAGCCGGGACCTCCTGGAAGAAGTCTTCCGCCGCGCTGACGAGATGCGCGCCGAGCCTCATCGAGCGGCGGGCCGGCTCCAGGGCCGGGTCCTGGCCGCCCTTTTCTACGAGCCCTCCACCCGCACCCGGCTTTCCTTCGAGTCCGCGATGCTGCGCCTGGGAGGGCGCACCATGGGCACGGACAACGCCCGCGAGTTCTCCAGCGCCGCCAAGGGCGAGACGCTGGAAGACACGATCCGGATCGTCAGCGGCTACTCGGACGTGATCGTGCTCCGCCACAACGAGGAGGGCGCGGCCAGGCGGGCGGCGGCGGTCAGTGACGTGCCTGTCATCAACGCCGGCGACGGCAAGGGCCAGCATCCGACCCAGGCGCTGCTCGACGTCTACACGATCCGCGACGAGATCGGCCGTCTGGACGGGATCCAGGTGGCGATGGTGGGCGACCTCGCCAATGGGCGCACGGCGCGCTCGCTGGCCTATCTGCTGAGCAAGTTCCGCGACGTCACCGTCTGGTTCGTCGCCCCGCCGCAGGTGGCGATGCGCGACGACATCAAGGCTCATCTCGACGAGCACGGGGTGCGCTGGCGCGAGGAGCCGGACCTGCACGCGGTGCTGCCCCAGGTGGACGTGGTCTACCAGACGCGGATCCAGAAGGAGCGGTTCGACGACGCCGCCACCTACGAGGCGGTGAAGGGCGTGTACCGGATGGGCGCCCCCGAGATGGCGCTGCTGGGACGGCGCGCAATCCTCATGCACCCGCTGCCGCGGGTGGACGAGATCGATCCTGCGATCGATTCCGATCCCCGGGCGGCTTACTTCCGCCAGGCCCGCAACGGCGTGCAGATCCGGATGGCACTGCTGGACATGGTCTTGTCGTGAGCGCTCCGCTTGCGCTCCGCATCGTGGGAAGAACCTGCGGTTCCTCCCCCGGACCCTACCTCCCTTCTGTCGCTGTGCAGCGCCCCCAACGTCTGGATCACGGACCCATCCGGCCCGGCAAGCCGGGCCTTCCAGCAACTTTGGTGCTCCTATATACCCCAGCGACGGCGTTGCGCCGGCGCGGCGCCCTTGGAAGTGCCTCGTCGACCGCGTTGCGCCGGCGCAACGCCCTTGCGAAAGAGGCGCTGTCGTGAGCGCGGTCCAGCCCAAGCTCAAGGCCACCGTCATGGACGCCGACGCGGTCCGGCGCTCACTGAACCGGATGGCGCACGAGATCGTGGAGCGCAACCGGGGCGTGCATGACGTGGTGCTGGTCGGAATCCTGAGCAAGGGCGACATCCTGGCCCGGCGCCTGAGCGCGGCGCTGACAGAGCTGGAGCACCACCAGGTGCCGGCGGGCAGCATCGACGTCACCAGCCACCGCGACGACCTGCACCTGCGCACCCCCAGCACCGAGCGTCCGCCCAGCCAGGTGCCGGCGGTCGACGACAAGATCGTGGTGCTGGTCGACGACGTGATCTGGCACGGGCGCACGGTGCGCGCGGCGCTGGACGCCCTGTTGGAGTACGGCCGCCCGCGCGCGGTGCAGCTGGCGGTGCTGGTCGACCGGGGCCACCGTGAGCTGCCGATCCGCCCCGACTTCGTGGGCAAGAACCTGCCCACCTCCAGCGACGAGCGGGTCGAGGTCTGTCTCGGCGAAACCGAAGGGGTGGACGCGGTGGTGCTGCTTGGCTAAGGAGTTCGCCGCCCTCGTCCTGGAGGACGGCCGCGCCTTCGCCGGCCGGGCCTTCGGGGCCGACGTCCTGGGCGAAGGCGAGGTGGTGTTCAACACCGCCATGACCGGCTACCAGGAGATCCTCACCGACCCGTCCTACGCCGGCCAGATGCTCTGCATGACCTATCCGCTGCAGGGCAACTACGGCGTGCGCGCCGCCGACGCCGAGTCGGCGCGGCCCTGGGCGCGGGCCTTCATCGTGCGCTGGCTCGCCGAACGCCCGTCGCACCACTCCAGCGAAGCCACGCTTCACGACTACCTGGCGGAGCACGGCATCCCGGGCATCAGCGGCATCGACACCCGCGCGCTGACGCGCCACCTGCGCACTAACGGCGCGCTGCGCGCGGTGGTCAGCCACGAGGCGGACCCCCCCGGCGCGGAGCGGCTGCGCGAGCTGGCGAGGCTGGCCCGGCGCGTGCAGCCGCTGGAGCAGCAGGACCTGGTCGCGCAGGTCTCCCGGCGCCAGGTCGAGGAGTGGACCGACGGACTGCCACCAGAGCTGAAAGGTCGCGGGCGGCGGGCCGACGGCCGCGGCCTGACCATCGCGGTCGTCGACTATGGGGTCAAGCACAACATGCTGCGCAGCCTGCGCGAGCGCGGCTGCCGGGTCCTGGTGCTGCCGCACACGGCGACACTCGACGAAGTCCTGGGGGTCGAAGCCGACGGTCTCCTGCTCAGCAACGGCCCGGGCGACCCGGCCGTGCTGCCGGGTCCGGTCGAGCTGGCGCGCCAGGCCATCGACCGGCTGCCGCTCTTCGGCATCTGCCTGGGCCACCAGCTTCTCGGGCAGGCCATCGGCGGCACGACCTCGCGGCTGCCCTTCGGGCACCACGGCGCCAACCATCCGGTCAAAGACCTGGAAACCGGCCACACCCACATCACCTCCCAGAACCACGAGTTCCAGGTCGACCGGGCGTCGCTGCCCGAGGGCGACTTCTTCGTCAGCCAGGTCAACCTCAACGACGGCTCGGTCGAGGGCCTGGCCAACCGCCGGCTCCCAGTCTTTAGCGTCCAGTACCACCCCGAGGGGGCGCCTGGCCCGACCGACAACCATCCTCACTTCGACCGCTTTCTCGAGATGGTTCGCGAACGCAGACCAGCGCTGCATGCGGTCGGAGGCGGCGCTCCGGAGCCGGCGCGGCCACGCAAGGTACTGATCATCGGCTCGGGCCCGATCGTGATCGGCCAGGCGGCCGAGTTCGACTACGCGGGCACGCAGGCCTGCAAGGCGCTGCGCGAAGAGGGCGTGGAGACCGTGCTGGTCAACTCCAACCCGGCCACGATCATGACCGACGAGGAGGTCGCCGACCGCGTGTACATCGAGCCGCTGACCGTGGAGGCGGTGGAGAAGGTGATCGCGCGCGAGCGGCCGGAGGCGCTGTTACCCACCCTGGGCGGGCAGACCGGTCTGAACCTGGCCATGGAGCTGGCCGAGGCCGGCGTGCTGGAACGCCACGGCGTGCGCCTGCTGGGCGCCGACCAGGAGACGATCCGCAAGGCCGAGGACCGCCAGGCCTTCAAGGAGATGCTGCAGTCGATAGGCGAGCCGGTTCCGCCCTCGGCGGTCTGCAACCGCTTGGAGGAGGTCCTCGAGTTCGCCGAGCAGATAGGCCTGCCGCTGGTGATCCGGCCCGCCTACACCCTGGGCGGCACCGGCGGCGGCTTCGTGCGCACCCGCGACGACCTCGAGAAGGTGGCGCGCGGCGGGCTGGCCGCCTCGCCCATACACCAGGTGCTGGTCGAGCGCTCGCTGTGGGGCTGGAAGGAGATCGAGTACGAGGTGATGCGGGACGCCGCCGACACCTGCATCACCGTCTGCAACATGGAGAACCTCGACCCCATGGGGGTGCACACGGGCGACTCGATCGTGGTCGCACCCGCCCAGACGCTCTCCGACCGCGACCACCAGATGCTGCGCGCCTCGGCGCTGCGCATCATCCGCGCGCTGGGCATCGAGGGCGGCTGCAACGTGCAGTTCGCGCTGGACACCAGGAGCAGCGCCTACTACGTGATCGAGGTCAACCCGCGGGTCTCGCGGTCGTCGGCGCTGGCCTCCAAAGCCACCGGCTACCCGATCGCCCGGGCCGCGGCCAAGGTCGCGGTCGGGCAGCGGCTGGACGAGATCCGCAACCCGATCACCGGCCGCACCTTCGCCGCCTTCGAGCCGGCCCTCGACTACTGCGTCGTAAAGATCCCCCGCTGGCCGTTCGACAAGTTCCCCGGCGGCACACGCAACCTGGGCACGCAGATGGCCAGCACGGGCGAGGTGATGGCCATCGAGCGGACCTTCGAGGCGGCTCTCATGAAGGCGCTGCGCTCGCTTGAGCAGCGCCAGCCGGCGGCGGCCGAGCTCGACGACCCGGCCCTGATCGACAAGCCCAACGACCGCCGCCTGTTCGCCCTCCTGCACGCCCTGCGCGGCGGCGCCCGGCCGGAGGAGCTGGCGGAGCGCAGTGGCTGGGATCCCTGGTTCCTCGAACGGCTGCTCCGGATCGTGGAGCTGGAGCGGTCCACCGACGTGGCCGAGATGCGCCGGGCAGGCTTCTCGGATGCCCTGATCGAGCAGCTCACCGGCGTCCGGCCGGAGCCCACGGTGCCCGCCTACAAGCTGGTCGACACCTGCGCGGCCGAGTTCGAGGCGGCCACGCCCTACTACTACTCCTGCTGGGAGGAGGAGTCGGAGGCCGCGCCTGACGGTGAGCGCAGCGCGCTCGTGGTGGGCAGCGGGCCGATCCGGATTGGCCAGGGCATCGAGTTCGACTACTGCTCGGTGCACGCGGCCTGGGCGCTGCGCGAGGCCGACGTGAGCGCGGTGCTCGCCAACTCCAACCCGGAGACGGTGTCGACCGACTTCGACACCTCGGACCGCCTGTACTTCGAGCCTCTCGACCTGGACGCCGTGCGCCAGGTGGCGCAGCTGGAGCATGTGCAGGGTGCGGTGGTGCAGTTCGGCGGCCAGACCGCCATCAATCTGGCCGACCCCCTGGCCGCGGCCGGGATCCGCATCCTGGGATCTACCACCGAAGCCATCGACCTGGCCGAGGATCGGCGCGCCTTCGCCTCAGCGCTGAACGCGCTCGGCATCCCGCAGCCGGTCGGCGACACCACGACTTCGCTGGAAGAGGCGCTGGCCATCGCGCAGCGCATCGGCTATCCGGTGCTGGTGCGGCCGTCCTATGTGCTGGGCGGCCGGGCCATGGAGATCGTGCGCAACCCCGAAGAGCTCGAGCGCTACATGGACTGGGCGCTGCGCGCGCTCCCCCGGGGCGAGGTGCTGGTCGACAAGTACCTGGTCGGCGTGGAGGTCGAGGTCGACGCCATCTCCGACGGCGAGACCGTGGTGATCCCGGGGATCATGCAGCACGTCGAGCGCGCGGGCGTGCACTCGGGCGACTCCTATGCCGTCTACCCGGCGCCGGGGCTCGAGGCCTGGGAGGAGAAGGACGTCGTCGACTACACGGTGCGCATCGCGCGCCACCTGCAGCTGCGGGGCCTCGTCAATGTGCAGTACGTGGTCCACCGCGGCCGCGTCCACGTGCTGGAGGTCAATCCGCGCGCCTCACGCACGGTGCCCATGCTTTCCAAGGTCACCGGGGTGCCGATGGTCAAGCTGGCCACACGGGTGATGCTCGGGGAACGCCTGGCCAACCTCGGCTACGTGAGCGGTCTGATCCCGGCGCGCCCGCTGGTGGCCGTCAAGGCGCCCGTCTTCTCGATGAACAAGCTGCCCGCCGTCGACTCATACCTGGGCCCGGAGATGAAGTCGACCGGCGAGGTGATGGGCGTCGACACCACGCTGGCCGGCGCTCTGCGCAAAGCCTTCCAGGCCGCGGGCGTCACCGTGAAGCCGGGCGGCACGGCCCTGCTCACGATCGCTGACCCCGACAAGCCTGAGCTGCTGCCGATCGTCTCCGGCCTGGTCCAGCTGGGCTACCAGCTGGTGGCGACGTCCGGCACCGCCGCGGCCCTGCGCGCGGCCGGTGGGCAAGATCGGCGATCCCGCGCCAACCGTGCTCGACGTGATCCAGGGTGGCGAGGTCGACCTGGTGGTCAACACGCAGTCCTTCATCGGCGAGCAGGAGGTGCCGGGCGGGCCCGTGATGCGGGACGGATTCTCGATCCGGCGCGCTGCGGTCGAGCGCCGCATCCCCTGCCTGACCTCGCTGGACACCGCAGCCGCGCTGGTGGAATCGGCCGCCGTGGCCGCCGCTGATTTCGAGGTGCGCACGATCCCTGAGTGGCGCGGTGCTTGAGCTGACCGCCATCGTCGCCGAAGTGCGTCATCCCACAGCCCATTACCGCGTCATCGGCTTCCACGCGCCGGCTATCGCGGAGCCGGTCCGTGCCGGCCAGTTCGTGAACGTTCTCCTGCGGCCGGGTCCTCTGCTGCGGCGCCCGTTCTCCGTGTACTCAGCGGTTGGCGGCGTCGTCGAGATCATCTATCGGCCCGTCGGGGAAGGCACGGCGCTCCTCGCCGATCTGAAGGAGGGCGACCGCGTCTCTCTGCTCGGTCCGCTGGGACGTCCGTTCGAGTTCCATCCCGACTGGGACTCTGTGGCACTGGTGAGCGGCGGTCTTGGCGTGGCGCCCATGCTGCTGGCCGCCCGCGACGCGCGCGATGCCGGGTTGCGGGTGACGTGGGTGCACGGTGCGCGCACGGTGACGGAGCTCAGCCCGGAGTCGGCCGGCGATCGAAGCGTCATCGCCACCGACGACGGCTCCGCCGGTCATCACGGCAGCGCCGTGGCCGCGGTCCCCGACGGGGTCGGCGGCGTCCTCGCCTGCGGCCCCAACCGCATGCTGGCGGCCGTCGCCGCGCGCTGGCCCGATGCCCAGGTGGCGGTCGAGACCTACATGGGGTGCGGCACCGGCGTCTGCCTGGGCTGCGCGGTGCCCCTGCGCGCCGGTGGCTACGACCGGGCCTGCAAGGAGGGCCCGGTCTACCGGGCGGCCGACGTCGATTGGGAGGCACTGCCCTCGCACCTGCACTACGCCGCCGGCGCATGAGTGTGGACATGGCCGTGGACGTCGGCGAGCTGAACCTCCGCGGCCCCGTGGTCGCCGCCAGCGGAACCTTCGGCTACGGCACCGAGGTGCCGCTGCTCGAGCGCCGCGCCCTGGGCGCCATCGTCTCCAAGGGCATCTTCCTGCGGCCGCGCATCGGCAATCCTCCGCCCCGAATCGTGGAAACCCCGAGCGGGATGCTGAACGCGATCGGCCTGCAGGGCCCCGGGGTCGAGGCCCTGATCCGGGATTACTGCCCGCAGTGGGCGGCGTGGGATTTCCCGGTGCTGGTGAACATCAACGGCGAGTCGGCCGTCGAGTACGGAGAGCTGGCGGCGCGCCTTGACGGGGTGCCGGGCGTCGCCGGCTTCGAGATCAACGTCAGCTGCCCCAACGTGGAGCAGGGCGGCATGTACTTCGGCAACGACCCCCGAGCCGCGGCCGAAGTCACCGCCGCCGTGCGGCGGCGGACGCGGCTGCCGATCTGGGTGAAGCTGACGCCCATGGTCTCGGACATCGCGGTAATCGCGCGCGCCTGCGAGTCGGCCGGAGCCGACGGCCTGAGCGCGGTCAACACCTTCGTCGGCATGTCCATCGACCTCCACACCTACCGGCCCCGCCTGGCCTTCCGCACGGGCGGCCTCAGCGGCCCGGCGATCCGGCCGATGGCCGTGCATCTCGCGCACCAGGCGGCGCGCGCGGTGCGCATTCCCGTGATCGGCGTGGGCGGCATCGTCAGCGCCGACGACGCCCTGGAGTTCCTGGTCGCCGGCTGTGCGGCGGTGCAGGTGGGCACCGCCACCTTCGCCGACCCGCGCGCCATCGCCCGCGTGCACGACGGCATCGCCGCCCACCTGGAGGCGAGGGGCCTCAGCTCGCTGGCCGAGCTGCCCCGCTACCTACCGCGCGACTGAGCGCAGCATTGTCACGCCCAGCCAGGCGTACCAGGCCGGGTTCACGATCAGCCCGGCCAGGGCGGCCGGGCCCAGCACCAGTGGATTGCTGGGCGACAGGATGATCAGCCGCGCGAGGTAGACGATCACCAGGAGGACGGCGGTCAGGTAGCCGAGCAGCGCCAGGCCTCGGGGCCAGGCGCGCGTGGCGCCGATCAGCGTGGCGAAGCCGGCCGCGGCCAGCCCGGCGAAGCCGAAGGTCAGGAGGCCGCGCGGGTCGACCTGGCTGGGTGCGTCGGGGATCCCACCCGGCGGCGGGTGGATCGCGTTGGCGAGGTCATAGCCGCCGTGGGCTGCGGCGCCCAGACCGGCCGCCACCGCCAGGGCGAAGGCCGCCGTCGCCAGTCCAGGGCCGGCGGGAGCGACCAGCTCGCGCAGGCCGGCCAGGGCGATGATCGTGAGCACGCCGCCCACCAGCAGGCAGGCTCCGGCCAGGCCGCTGTTCTTCAGGACCACGAAGGCAACCGAGTAAAGAAGCCCGTCGAGCGCGGCCAGCAGCGCGCAGATCCCGGCCACCCGGGCGAAGTCGAAAGTCATCGCTAGCGCGCGACAGAGGGCCGCGGCCGGCCGCTGTAGATCGTGGCCTCGGCCGGGCCATCGACCTGCTCCAGCTCGCCGAACACGGCCGGATCCAGGGTCGACGAATCCGGCCAGTCCAGCTCCACGCGGTTTCCGGCGGGGTCGCGGATGTACATCTGCACGGCGCCGTCCGGGAACCGGCGCGGCCGGCCCTCCAGGATTCCGCGCCGTCGCGCCTCCTTGAAGGCCGCCGTGTAGTCGTCGACGTCGAGTGCGAAGTGGTGGTACTGGGGCGCCTCGGTCTTGCGGTCGAACAGGTGGACCTGCAGCTCGCCCACCTCCAGCCAGATCACCGGATAGCCGAAGTCGGGCGTCGGCACCCGGCGCATCCCGAAGAACTCCTCGTAGAAGCGCGCCGACGTCTCGAGGTCATTCGCGTGCACGCTGACGTGGTTGAGCCCGGTCGCCTTCACCGGCCACCAGACTAGCTGCCGAGGGCGGCCACGACGTTGCTGAACACGTTGGAGATCTGGTTGCCCATGGTCAGCAGGATCACGATCACGACGATCGAGGTGAGGACCAGGATGCCGATGCAGCCCGCCACCAGCCCTATCACCACGCCGGCCGTACCGCCGCGGCTCGGCGGCGGCGCCGGCACCCAGGCCGTTCCGTTCCAGACCCAGCGGCCGTCCGGCGAGCGCTGGCCGGGTTGGATCATCAGTGGCCGAACGCCTCGGGCAGCCACTCGGCGACCACGGTGGGCACGATCTTGGCGTCGACAACCATGGGCCTGTTGCGCCGGCCCAGCCACTCCCCCAGGGCCACCAGGTCCTCGCGGCGCCGAACCGTCATGGCCGCGGCGCCGGCTGCCCGCCCTAACGCCGCAAAGTCCGTGTCCGGGAAGCGCACGGCGTCCAGCTTGGCACCTGAGGGACCGAAGTGGTGGACCTCGGCGCCGTAGGCGGCGTCGTTGAAGACGACGCAGAGCACCGGGAGGCCCAGGCGCACCAGGGTCTCCAACTCGGAGAGGCCCATCAGCGCGCCACCGTCGCCCAGGCCGCAGACGACCAGGCGGTCGGGCCGCGCCACCGCCGCCCCCACGGCGGTGGCGAAACCGCCGCCGATGGCCTGGAAGGCTTGCGTGAAGACCATCCCCTGCTGGTCGGGGACCGCGCAGTACATGGGCAGCCAGCCCATGAAGTGGCCGCCGTCGCAGGCCAGCAGCCGCTCAGCCGGCAGCAGGTCGTCGAGGGCGACCACCAAAGTCCGGGGATCGATGCGGCCATCCGTCGAAGCGTCCGCGTAGGGCTCGTCGCGCCAGCGGCGGCGGGCGATCTCGGCCGCCAACTCGGGCGTGCGCCACGTCTGCGCGGAGCCGCCGCCGACGAGATCCAGGAGAGCTCGCGCGGTTTCGGCGGCGTCGCCGACCACGCCCAGTGCGGCGCCGTGGTGCGCGCCGATCGCATCAGCTTCCAGGTCCACTTGAATCACCCGTGCGGTGGGGCTTAAGAGCCGGCCGTGCCGGGTCGTCCACATGTTGAGGCTGGCCCCGAAGGCCACCACCGCGTCGGCGCTCGCCATCAGCTCGGCGGCCAGCGGGGTCGCGAAGCCGCCGGCGATGCCCAGGTAGTAGGGGTCGCCGGCGAAGAGGCCGTTGGCCACGGCGGAGGTCGCCAATAGCGCCCCGGTGGCTCGCGCCAGTCTCTGGATGGGCGGCCCTGCCCCGGCCAGCACCGCGCCCCTGCCCGCGAGCAGCAGCGGCCGCCGGGCGGCGGTCAGCAGGCGGGCGGCCACGGACAGCGATTCGGCATCCGGCGGCGCAGGTGCAGGCAAAGGGGGCGCTTTGAATGAATCCGGGACCGCGCACTCCGCGGCCTGGACGTCGATCGGCATGGTCACCACCACCGGCTTGCGCTCGCTGAGCGCCCGGCCCCAGGCGCGCAGCACGTCCGCGACCGCGCCCTCGGCGCCGCCCAGAGTCTCCGACAGGGCGCCGACCGACTCCGCCAGCCCGGCCTGGTCCATCTGGAAGTTGGAGTGGCGAGCACCGGCCGGACTATCGCCGGCCAGCACCAGCATCGGCGTCCGGCTCTTGGCGGCTTCGGCCAGGCCGGTCACGGAGTTGGTCAGGCCCGGACCCTGGTGCACGGTGACCAGGCCCACGTGCCCGCTCACCCGCGCATAAGCGTCGGCGGCGGTGACGGCGCCGGACTCGTGGCGGGTGGGAAGGAACCGGACACCGCCGGCGACCAGCGCGTTGGTGACCTCGAAGTTGCCGCTGCCGACCACCCCGAAGCAGCGCTCCACGCCCAGCTCGGCCAGCACCTGGCCTACGGCCTGGGCGACCCGCACGCGCCGAAGCCTACCTGCGGTTACGGCCTCGAGGCGACGTGCGTGTCAGCTTCTTGATCTGCTCCCAGCTGTCGGCGAGCTGGTCGGCACGCTTGGCCAGCCGCTGGTTCTGGGCCTTCAGCGAGCGGTTCTCGCGAACCAGCCTGGCCACCAGATCCTGGGTCTCCGCGAGCAGCCTGGAAAGTGAGTCCGAAGAGGGGCGGCGCCTCACTGCGGCTGAAATATTATCCGGGCCGTGCTCGAGGTCCAATCCCTTGTCAAGCAATATGGCGAGGTCCCGGCCCTCCGAGACTTGACAGTTTCGGTGGGGCCGGGGGAGTGCCTGGTCCTGATCGGTCGCAACGGCGCGGGCAAGACCACCGCCCTGCGCTGCATGGCCGGCGTGATCCAGCCCAGCGCCGGCACCGTGATCGTCGACGGACTCGACGTGCAGGCCGATCCCGACGCGGTGCGGGGCCGCGTCGGCTTGATGCCCGAGGTGCCGGGACTCTACGAACGGATGTCGGCGCGCGCCTACCTCGACCACTTCGGCGCCATCTACGACCTCCCGGTGCCGGAGCGCCGGCGCCGCATCGAGCGCCTGCTCGAGCTCTTCGACCTGCGCGAAGCCGCCGACCGCTGGATGGGCACCTACTCCAAGGGCATGCGCCAGAAGGTGGCGCTGATCCGGGCCACGCTGCACCAGCCCGGCCTGGTGCTGGCCGACGAGCCGACCAGCGCCCTCGACCCCGACTCGACCCGCCGCGCCTGGGCGTACCTGGCCGAGCTGCGGGAGGCGGGTTCTGCCCTGGTGGTCTGCACGCACTCGATGGAGGAAGCGGAGGAGCTGGCCGGCAACATCGGGATCATGTCGGCCGGGCGGCTGCTGGCACTGGGGTCCATGGATGAGTTGGTCGCCGGCTCCGGGCTGCGGCCGCGCCAGGAAGTTCGCCGCTGGCCCGGCCTGCAGGACATCTACCTGGCGGTGGTCGGGGAGCGCTTTCACGATGAACCGGCTGCGACCGCCTAGAGGGCCGGCAGAGCGCCCGGGCCGGAAGATGCGGCGGCCAGGTGCGCCGAGATTGCCGTCCGGGTGCGAGCAGTGGAGTGAGCGCACCAGGTGATGCGCGAGCGAGCAGCGCAGCAACCGGGCGCAAAGATCGGCCGCTTGGGCGTCGCAGGGCTGGGTCGGGTGCTCGGCCGGCCCTCGAAAGCTCGGCTGGTCGCAATCCGCGACCTGCGCGAGGCCGCCGGCGACCTGCGCCTGGTGCTGGCCATGGTCGGCCTCTCGCTGGCGATCCCGGTGGCCAGCGCGCTCGGCATCCGGGGGCTCGCTGTCTACGGCGGCGGCGTCAACGACGTGGTGGAGCGGCTGTCGGTGGTGGGCGCCTTCTTCGTGGTCTTTCTGCCGGCCAGCTTCTCGCTGGTGCTCGCGCTGGAATCCTTCGTCGGCGAGCGCGAGCGCTCCACGCTGGAAGTCCTGCTTTCGACGCCGCTGCGCGAGGCGGAGATCTACGTGGGCAAGGTGGCCTCCGTGCTCGTGATCTCGCTGGCGCTCTGCTACGGCGCGCTTGCCGTTTACTGCCTGGCGGTCTTTCCAGGGCTCGGCTACTTTCCCCTGGCGATCCTGGTCAGCCTGGCCCTCTCCACGATCTGCCAGGTCGCGGCGATGGTGGCCGGAGCCGTGATCGTGAGCGCTCACGCCCGCACCATGCGGGCGGCCAACGTGATGGCCAGCTTCATCATCCTGCCCATGTCGGTCGTCCTCCAGGCGGAGGCGGCCCTCATCCTGGTCGGCCGCGGCGAGCTGCTCTGGGCTTTCGCCGCGACCATGAGCGTGGGCGCCGCCATCCTGCTCCGGATGGGCCTGGCCGGGTTCAACCGCGAGCAGCTTCTGGCCCGCGACGCCGGCTACCGCGACCCCTTCCGCCGCCTCGGCCGGGCCCTGGCCGCGGCCTTTGCGGAACGGCCCGGGATCGCGCGCCTGGCGTGGCGGCGCCGGGTGCCCGTCCTGGTCTCGCTCGCCGGTCTCCCGGTTGGAGCCGCCTGCGGCTGGCTCGCGGGCTCGACGCACGCTCTGCCCAATGCGGTGGTACGGCCGGCTTTGACCTCGCTCCTGGCCGCTGCCAGCGCGCCCAACCCCCCGGCCGCGGCCTTCAACTACTTCGCGCACAACCTGGCCGCGCTGCTCCTGGCAGCGGTCCTGGCACCCCTGACGGTGGGACTGGTCGGCTTCCTGCTCACCTTCCTGCCCGGCTTCCTGCTCGGCTACGCGGCCTCGTTGTCCTCTTGGTCCCTGGCGCTGACCGGCATCCTCCCCAACGGGCTGGTCGAGATCCCCGCCGCCACCCTGGCGGGCGGGCTGCTGGTGCAGATCGGCGCCACCGTCATCCACATGGAGCCGGACGGCGGCTGGTCGCACCGGTTGTTGGCGGCATACGCCGACTACCTGCGGGCGCTGCGCTGGATCGTGCCCGCGCTGGCCGTGGCCGCGGTCCTGGAAGCCTATTTCGGCTGATCCCCAGCGCTCCTGACCACGTTTGACAGCCGCGGGCTCCGCTGCCGACAATTTTTTCAAGTCGCAAATCCGGCTCGGGTGAAGGGGGAACGTTCATGGGGAAGCTTCGTCTCGCCGTGCTGCCGACCGCTCTGCTGCTGGCGTTCGCCTCTAGCCTGCCGGCGAGTGCCGCCAGCGGCGACACGCTCGTCACCAAGGGAAGTCCGCCGGCGCCGTTCTCGGAAAACAAGCAGAACGAGCCCGCGCTGGCGGTCGACGCCAATCATCCCAACGTGTTGGCGGCGGGCGCCAACGACGAGATCGACATGGAGGCGTGCAACGCGGGCAACGACACCACCTGCCCGTTCACGCCCGGCATCGGTGTTTCCGGCGTGTATTTCTCGTTCGACAGCGGCCAGACCTGGACCCAGCCCACGTACACCGGACTGACCGCCCGTAACTGCCAGGGAGTCGTTGGCAACAGTGATCCGGGATGCACGCCCACGCCGGGGCCGATCGGGACCCTGCCCTGGTACTACGAAAACGGGCTGGTCTCAGACGGCGATCCGGCGCTGGCGTTCGGTCCCCGCAGGGGCACCAACGGCACCTACTCCTGGGCGAACGGATCTCGCCTCTACTACGCAAACCTGGCCGCGAACCTTGGAGCCACTCGATCCGAGGAAGTCTTCAAGGGATTCGAGGCGATCGCCGTTTCGAGGACCGATGACGTGCAGTCCGCGGCGGCCGACAACAAGGCCGCCTGGCTGCCTCCAGTAGTCGTTTCACGGCAGTCGACGACCACGTTCTCGGACAAGGAGCAGATTTGGGCGGATAACGCGAGCTCGAGCCCCTTCTTCGGCAACGTCTACCTGTGCTGGGCCTCGTTCCGGGGCCAGGAGAAGAGTGGCAACGCCGCTCCCGCACCGCTGATCGTGGCCGTCTCGCGGGACGGTGGCGATACCTGGACTCAGCACCAGCTCACGGCTGCCGCAAATAACAGCGAACGCAACCCGATGGACGGCTGCACGGTGCGGACCGACAGCACCGGCACGGCTTACGTATTCGGTGTGGGCACCCTCTCTTCGACAGGACACCAGGCTTTTGAGTTCATGTCGCGCTCGTTTGACGGTGGCAGCAGCTGGTCGAGGCCGACCCCCGTCGCGGGTCCCGTCACTCAGCCGGGGGTCTTCGATCCCGTGCAGGGCCGGCCGGTGATCGACGGCATGGCCGGTGCTCGCAGCGATCTCGCGCCTGCCCCTAGCGTCGACATCGCGAACGGTGCTCCGAATGGTTCCGATGCGACCAACCGGATCGTGATGACCTACGTCAGCGGCGAGATCACAAAGCCGCACGTCTACTTCACCGAATCGACGAACCGCGGCAACAGCTGGTCGACGCCGCTATCGATCGAGGGGGCGAGCGACCGGGGTTACTACACGGCGCCGGCGATCTCGCCAAACGGCACCGACGTGTACGTCGTCTACAACGCGTTTACAACCCCATACCAGGCGACCACGTCAACTCCGCGCGCCCTGGTCGGAGTCGTGCTTCACGCAACGGCCCCCACGAGCGCCGGAGCGACCGGTGCCTTCACAGAGATGCACCGGAGTGCTCCAGGCGACCCACGCGGCTCCAGCGCAAACGCGCTGATCAGCGAGTTTCTAGGCGACTACGTCTATGCCGTCGCCACACGCACCTACGGGGCCGCGGTCTGGAACGACGCACGGAACGCCGCCGATTGTCCGGCAGTCGACGCCTGGCGGCAGGCTCTTCGGACCGGTGACACGACCGTGCCGCGGCCGGCGCCTCAGCAGGACTGCGCGCCCAACTTCGGCAACTCCGACATCTTCAGCTTCACGACGGCTCCATAGAGCTGCCCTAAGCCGGGGGCGGTCCGGTGACCGCCCCCGGACCGGACTTCGGCTGATCGCGGAGGAACACCTCCGGGCGCCAGAACCGGACGCCCACGATCGTGGCCCCGGCCACCACCGCGCCGATGGCCATCGCGGCCGGGGGCCCGAGGAGGGCGGAGAGCGCGCCGGCCTGCGTGGAGCCGATGGGACCCGTGCCCATCATCCCCTGCGCGTACAGAGACATCACCCGGCCCCGCAGGTGGTCCGGGGTCACCAGCTGGATGCGCGTGTTGGCGGTGGCCAGGAACAGCATCTGGCAGAAACCGACTCCGTAGAGCATCACCAGCGAAAGCCAGAAGGAGCGGCTGAAGCTGAAGAGCAGCAGCATCACCACCCAGGCCATTCCGACGCGGAACTGGCGGCGACCGCTCACGCTGCCGGGCAGCACCGCCAGCGAGAGCGCGCCCGTCAGCGCACCCAGGCCCAGCGCACCCATCAGGAAGCCGAATCCACTCGCCCCCACCTGCAGGACCCTGTCCGCGAAGAGCGGGATCAGCGTCAGCCGGTTCATGGCGAACATCGAGAAGACCGAGACCGCCACCAGCAGCGTGCCCACCAGGCGGTCGTGGCGCACATAGCTGGCGCCTTCGCGGATGCGGTCCCAGACCGTGCTCGCGCGCTCCTCGTCGCGGACCAGCCGCGGTAGGTTGCGCATGAGCAGCAGCCCACCGATGGGCGCCAGGAAGCTCAGCGAGTTGATCAGGAAGCACAGCTGCACGCCCAGGAAGCCGATCAACAGCCCGGCCACCGCGGGGCCGACCACGGCCGCGCCGTTGAACACGGAGGAGTTGAGCGCGATCGCGTTCATGAGGTCTTCGCGGCCCACCATCTCGATCGAGAAGGCCTGGCGCGCGGGCACGTCGAAGACGTTGATGAGACCGACCATGAAAGCCGCGGCCAGAACCATTGGGTACTGCGCGAGTCCGAAGTGGGTCAGCAGGAAGAGCGCGCCCGAAGGAACCATGAACGCGGTCTGGGTGATGAGCAAGATCCGCCGCTTGTGAAAGCGGTCGGCGACGATCCCGCCCAGTGGACCCAGCACCAGCATGGGCAGGAACTGGCAGGCTAGCGTGACGCCGACCAGGAGGTCGTTGTGGGTGAGCAGGAGCACCAGCCAGGGCAGCGCGATGCTTTGCATCCAGGTACCGACCTGTGAGATGACCTGCCCGGTGAAGAACAGCCGGTAGTTGCGGTGGCGCAGCGCGCCGAGCACGCGCCGGCGGCGGCCGACGACCGCCGGCTGCGGCTGTGGGGCGGACAATCCACCCCGATAATCGCACCATGACCAGGATCCGCGAGGAGGTCTCCATCGCGGCGCCGCCGGAGCGCGTGTGGGCGGTCGTCCACGAGGATTTGAAGAACGCCCCCAAGTGGTCGGCGAACCTGTCCCGGGCCACGCGTAGGGGCTCGATCGTCACCTACCAGCTGCGCCTGCCGGCCTGGAAGGGCGCCATCGAGGTCGAGGAAACCGACAAGAGCCCGTACCGCAAGTGCGCGGGGGTGTTCTCCGACGGCCCGCTGGAAGGCGAGTGGTCGTACAGCTATTCCCAGCGCGCCGGCAAGACCAAGCTGGTCTACGAGATGGATTACCGGCTCAAGGGCATGCTGCGCTTCCTGGGCGGCGCGCTGGCCGGCCAGTACGCGGCCGGCATTCGCGAGCAGATGGACTCCCTGAAGGATTACATCGAGTCGGGCAAAGGACCAAAGGTTCCGAAATGACCGCTCGCCGCTCCTGCCTTTCGGTGCCGGCCACCAACGAGCACTTTCAGGAGAAGGCCGAGCAGTCGGCGGCCGACATGGTGATCCTCGACCTCGAAGACTCGGTGGCGCCGGCCGCCAAGGACCGCGGTCGCGAGCTGGCTGCCCGCGCACTGACGCGCTTCGCCTACGCGGGCAAGCTGCGCGCCGTGCGCGTCAACGCCTGCGGCAGCCCCTGGTGCCACCAGGACGTGATCGCGGTCGTGACCGCAGCCGGCAACCGCCTCGACGCGCTGGTGGTGCCCAAGGTCGAGGGCCCGGAGCAGGTTCACTTCCTGGACCTGCTGCTCACCGAGCTGGGCTCGGATGCCGGCCTCGAGCTGCAGATCGAGACCGCCCGCGGCATGGAGAACGCGGGCCTGATTGCCGGCGCCTCCCCGCGGGTGCGCGCGCTCCACTTCGGACCAGGCGACTTCGCGGCCAGCATGAGCATCCCCGGTCTCGGCATCGGGCAGGCGCCGGCCGGCTATCCAGGCGAGTTCTGGCACTACTTCCACGCGCGCGTGGTGACGGCGGCGCGCGCTCACGGCCTGCAGGCCGTGGATGGACCTTACGGCGCGGTGCGCGACCTTGACGGCCTGCGCGACGCGGCCGCGCGGGCGGCCATGATCGGCTTCGACGGCAAGTGGGCCCTCAACCCGCAGCAGGTGGAGATCATCAACGAGGTCTTCACGCCGGGCCAGGAGGAGTTCGACCGCGCCAGCGCGCTGGTCGCGGCCTATGAGCGAGCCACCGGGGTGGATCACACGGGTGCTGTGCTCCTGGGGGAGGAGATGATCGACGAGGCCTCTCGCAAGATGGCCGTGGGGACCGTGGAGCGGGGCCGCGCCGCCGGCCTGCGCCCTTCGGGTTAAGAGCGTGCTCGCCTACGTGTTCCGGCACTGGCCGGCCGAGGATGCCGATCGTGCTTCGTATGAAGCCAGACTGCTGGCCTTCCACCGCGAGCTCGCCGCTGCCGGCTGTGAAGGCTTCCTGGGCTCGGCGGTCTACCGCATCGGCGAGCGCTACGAGGACTGGTACCTGGTCGAGGGCTCCTTCGCGCTGGACCCGCTCAACGAAGCAGCGGTGGGCGCGCGGGCGCGGGGCGCCCATGACGCGGTTGCAGCCGGCACCGGCGGCGGCCAGGGCTCGCTCTTCCGGCTGCACTCGGGCGTGCCAGAGTCCAGCTCCGGCGAGGTGACCTGGCTGTCCAAGCCGGCCGGCGAAAAGTACCCGGACTTCTACGCGCGCTTCCCGCCCGACGCAGTGCTCTGGCGTCGCCAGCTGGTGCTCGGCGGCCCCACGGAGTTCCTGCTCGAGGGGAGGCCTCCGGCCGGACTCACAGGCGAGACGGTGCGCCGGGAGCTGCTGTTCGGCTGATCAGCCGAAGTGGAGCAGCTCCAGCTGCTCGGAACGGTCCTTTACCGCCTGCTTCAGCTCCTCGACCAGCCGCCGGTAGCGGCCCTCCGCCTCGCCGTCGCCGAGGCTGATCTCGCGCAGCCCGCGCAGCACGCCGGCCAGGGCCAGCAGGCCCTGTGCCTCGTCGGTACGCACTCGACGCGCGGCCATGCGCAGCTCGCCCGCCACCCGGTCTTCGCCGTTGGCACGGAGCAGGCTGTAGGTGCGGGCGGCGGCGGTCAGCGCTTTCACGGTGGTGGGATGCAGGTCGGGGTGAGCCGGCTGGCTAGGTGCGCTGACCTGCGTTGAAGGGCGGGCCGGCGGCCGGCGGCGCCGGGTCTGTACTCGCAGCGCGCGCCAGGCTCGGGGCAGCGCAGGCCAGGCGATGATGGCCGCGCCCGTCAGCGCCAGCAGCACCGCGACCGCGCCGACCACCAGCTCCAGCATCGACTCGACACTAGGGTACCCTTCCCCGAAGTGAGCACCAGCCGCCGTATCGCCGTGGTCACCGGGGCCTCGGCGGGGATCGGCGCGGCCACCGCCAAGCGCCTGGCGGGGGAGGGTTTCACGATAGTGGCGGGGGCTCGCCGGCGCGATCGCCTGGAGGAACTGGCGCGCCATATCGACGCCGTCGTGCTCGATTTGGATGTGCGCGAGGCCGACAGCATCGAGGCCTTCGCGACCGAGATCCAGGGACGTTTCGGATACATCGACGTGCTGGTCAACAACGCCGGCCTGGCGCTGGGTCTCAGCCCGGTGGCGGAGACTCCGGACGAAGACTGGACGGGAATGCTGGACACCAACGTGCTTGGACTCCTGCGCGTGACGCGCGCGCTGCTGCCGCTGCTGCGCAAGGCGCCCCACGCCCACATCGTCAACCTGGGTTCGATCGCTGGCTTCGAGGTCTACAAAGGGGGCGCCGGTTACACCGCGACCAAGCACGCGGTCCGGGCGATCAGCCGCACGCTGCGCCTGGAGCTCAACGGCGAGCCGATTCGGGTGACCGAGGTTGCGCCTGGAATGGTCGAGACGGAGTTCAGCCTGGTCCGCTTCAAGGGGGACGAGCAGACTGCCGCCAACGTGTACAAGGGCGTCCAGCCGCTGACGGCGGAGGACATCGCCGACATCATCACGTTCTGCGTGACGCGACCCCCGCACGTCGACATCGACGAGGTGGTGGTGCGCCCGATCGCCCAGGCCGCGGCCCATCAGGTGGCGCGCAAGGAGTCGTAGGGGAGGGGCTTGCCCCTCCCGGGCGAGGCGAGCCTCGCCCCTACAAGAGTCGTAGGGGAGGGGCTTGCCCCTCCCGGGCGAGGCGAGCCTCGCCCCTACGTGTACCGCGTGCCGCCGAGGTCGATCCAGCCTGGCTCCGGGCAGCCGCTGGACGTGTGGGCGTGGGTGCAGTGCACGCCCGGCCGGCCGCTGTCGATGTAGAGCTGGCCGTGCACGATCACCTGATCGCCGGTGTGCGCCGGGACCGGGCGCGCCAGGCCCACGTTGTGATCGATCTCGAGGACGTCCCCACTGCCGGCGCGTACCTCGATGTGCTCGTGGCCCGGCGCCGAGGTGGGATCCGCCAGCACGGTGCCGTCGAACGTCACTTCGGTGCCCGTGTGGTCGTGGACGATGGCCTGGTGGAGGGCGGCGTCGTCTGGTGTGGGATCTCCGCCGCAAGCGGCCACCAGCAGCGCAACCAGCACCGCTACAGTCAGCCGGCGCAGGCCAGCGCCTCCTCCAGGCGAAAACGCCCTTCGAGCAATGCTCGGCCGAGGATGGCGGCGTCGGCGCCGGCCTCGCGCACCCGCTCCAAGTCCGCCAGCTCGCCGATGCCGCCGGAGTAGGTGAGGTCGTGCGCCGTTAGCGCCCGCACTCGGCGCAGGGTCTCCAGGTCGGGCCCTTCCAGGGTGCCGTCGCGGTCGACGCTGGTGAGGATCACGCCGCCCAGCGCGGCCTGATTCCAGGCCTCCAGCAGGGTCTCCAGCTCGATCTCTTCGACCCCGGTCCAGCCCCTGACGGCGGGGCGGCCGGCCTTGACGTCCAGCGCCGCCAGGACACGCCCCGGCCGGTCGGCCGCCAGCGTGCGCAGGAGCTCGGGCCGGCGGACCGCCGTGGTGCCCATCACGACCGCCGCGGCTCCGGCCTCCAGCCAGCGATCGCACTCGAGCGCCCCGCCGATCCCGCCCGCCACTTGCACCGCCACCGGCGTGCGGTCGAGGATGGCCGCCACCGCGCCCCGGTTGTGGGCGCCGCCGCGGACGGCGTCCAGATCGACCACGTGCAGGCGGGCGGCGCCGGCGGCGGCGAAGGCCGCGGCCGCCGCGGCCGGGTCGTCGCTGTAGGCCCGTTCGGAGGCGAAGTCGCCCTGCCGCAGCCGCACCACGCGGCCCCCGCGCAGGTCGAGAGCGGGGATGACTTGCATTCGAAGCCACTTTAGGATTCACGGCGATGGCGGAGACCGACTCGGAGCACCCCAATCTGGATGTGCCGGCCGACTTCCGCCACGCGCTCGCGACCACCGGGCTGGGGCTGGATTTCGAGCGCCTGCCGCTGGCATCGCGGCGGCGCTACCTGGACTGGATCAAGCACGGGCCGGACGACGCGCGCGCGGCGCGCATCGCGCAGGCCATGGAGTCGGTCCGCGCGCACGAGGACGCGCCCAGCCAGACCCAGTAAGGCCAGGTGAGCGGGCCGCCCATCTCACCCGACGGACGCTGGTGGTGGGACGGCCGCCAGTGGCAGACGCTGCTCTCCCCCGACGGGACGCAGCGCTGGGATGGCAAGCAGTGGGTGCCGGCCTGGCTCCCGCCAGAGTCGGCCACCGCCTTGCACGGCCCGCCCGAGTTCGCGGCCTCGCCGAGCGCACCGGCGGAGCCGGTGCCGGCCTGGACGGGGCAACCCCGAAAGGCGAGGCCGTGGGTAATTTGGGGCGCGCTCGCGGTCGGGGCCGCCCTGATCCTGGTGACGTTTCTTTCGGTCCGCGACATCCTGCCTCCGCTGCCGGCCCTGCCCAGCTTCGGCTCCAGCCCGCCGCCGCGGGTACCGGCCCGGGCCACGCCCGACCTCTCGCTGACCCAGCACCAGCGCGCGGACAAGCTCCTCAACCTGCAGCTGGCGCCCGCCCTGGCCGGCGCCGCGCAGAGCGAGCAGGTGCTGGCCGCCGACTGCGGCAGCGGCCACCAGCAGGAGCAGGCCTGCCGGGCGGCGATCGCCGACACCTACCACAAGCTCAGCGGCGTCGTCGACCAGATCGACCGCTCGGACGTGCCGCCCTGCATCGCCAAGCCACTCCAGGACTTCCGCAACCGGATCAACCTGGCCGCGAACGCGCTGGCACTGGCCATCCGGTACTTCGACGCCAAGGACGGCACGCGCCAGGGCAAAGCCCTGGACGATTTCGCGAGCGACATCCAAGGCACAGCGCCGCTGGCCCAGGCAGTGCAGACCGCCTACGCGGCCTGTCCGGGTTAGCCCATGACGCCACCCATCCCGAGCAAAGCCGACCCCATCGTTCTCAGCCAGGAGGACCTTCGCGCGGTCACCGGCTATGCCGCGGCGTGCGCTCAGGATGTCCTGCAGGTCTTCGAGGGAGTACACCCGGCCGACTCACGGCCTCGCGAGGCGGTCGATGCGGCCTGGACGTTCGCTAGAGGTGGGAAGCGGGGAAGGTCACTGCGCGACACCGCGTGGGCGGCGCAGCGGGCCGCTGGAGACGCGGGCACCCCGGCCGCGGGGCACGCTGCCCGAGCAGCCATGTGCGCCGCCTCCGCCGCCTACCTGCATCCGCTGGCCGATGCGCATCAGGTGAAGCACATCCTCGGCGCAGCGGCCCACGCGGCAAGAGCAGCCGAACTGTTGGCTGGGGATGATCCGGAGATCGGAGCCGATCACATAGCCAAAGCTCGCCAGCACGCCACGAGAGTCGTCGTTGACGTTCTCAGCCGATACCCCGCGGCGCCCCCCGGAGGCGGGCGCATCGGCGAGCTGCTGCGAGCGCTCGACCAGGCCCTCCGCTATCGGTAGTTGCGGAACTCCAGCGGGACGGGGATGTCTTCTGCCTCGCGCAGCATCTTGATCACAGCCTGAAGCTGGTCCTTGCTGCTGCTGGTGACCCGCAGCTGGTCGCCCTGGATGCGCGCCTGGACTTTGTTGCTGACGCCCCGGATCCGCTTCTGCATGTCCTTGGCCAGGGCGTCGTCGATGCCCGCATTCAGCTTGACCTCGATCTGACCCCGGCCCCGCCCGACCGTCTTTGGCTCGCCCGGCTTGAAGAGCTTGGCCGAAAGCCCACGGCGGGCGCCCTTTTCGATCAGGACCTGGACCAGCGCCCGGGCGCGGTCCTCGGTCGAGGCTTCGGCCACGATCACGCCGCCGCGGTGCTCCAGGCTCGGCTCGGTGCCCTTGAAGTCGAACCGGGTGCCGGCCTCGCGACGGGCCTGGTCGAGCGCGTTCGTCAGCTCGGCGTGGTCGTACTCGGAGACGACGTCGAAGCTGAACTCAGGCAAAGTGCACGATCTGGTTGAGGCCGATCAGGAAGAGGAGGACTCCCAGCGCCACAGCCAGCGCCGCGCTGCCGCCGAGTAGGACCGCGATGCCCAGCTGGCCCTCGTCGATCGGCTCGTAGGTGGCGGGGTCTCCGGGCGGCGGGGCGGCTTCCAGGTCGGCCACGCCCTCGGCTTCGGCCCGCTGCAGGAGCTCCTCGAGGACGGGCTTGCCGCCGGCCGGGATGGGCTTGTCCTCCAGGTGCCCGACCGCGTCGCGCAGGTTGTCGCGGGTGCGGCCTAGCTCGGCGACGACCATGTCCAGCGTCCGGGACGCCGAGGGCGTCTGATGCTCACGCCGGAGGTCGGCGATGATCCCGTAAAGGCTCACTCGCACAGGATTCTAAGGGCGGGCCGGGGCAGGCCTAGAATCGGGCAAATGAGTGCAGACCCGCATACCAGCGCGCCGCCCTACATGTCCAAGGGCCCGGCGCCCGCCAATTACTGGGTCTACTTCGACGGCGAGTTCAAGCGCTATCACGACGTGCACCTGGGCCTGATGACGCACGCCCTCCACTACGGCACCGGCTGCTTCGAGGGCATTCGCGCCTACTGGAACGACAAGCGCGGCCAGCTGTTCCTGCTGGCGGCGGCTCCGCACTTCGACCGGCTGCGGCGCTCGGCGCGGATCATGCGCATGGAGCTGCCGGAGGACACCAGCACGCTGGTCAACATCACCCTCGACCTGCTGCGCCGCAACGAGTTCAAGTCCGACGCCTACGTCCGCCCCCTGGTCTTCAAGTCGGCCGAGCAGATCGGGGTCACGCTGCGCGGCCTGCCCGAGACGTTCGCCATCTACACGGTGCCTTTCGGCAACTACGTGGAGATCGACGCCGGCATCCGCTGCATGGTCTCGAGCTGGCGGCGGGTGTCCGACCAGTCACTGCCCGCGCGCGCCAAGATCACCGGGTCCTACGCGAACTCGGCGCTGGCCAAGAACGAGGCGCTGGAGTCCGGCTTCGATGAGGCCATCGTGCTCGCGGTCGACGGCCATGTCTCGGAGGGTTCGGCCGAGAACCTGTTCATGGTCAAGGAAGGCGAGGTCATCACCCCGCCGGTGACCGACGACATCCTGGAAGGCATCACTCGCAAGTACGTGATGAAGATCGTGCGCGACGAGCTCCGCATGCCGGTGGTCGAGCGCAGCATCGACCGCACCGAGCTCTACACCTGCGACGAGCTGATCCTGTGCGGCACCGGCGCCCAAATCTCGCCCGTGATCGAGATCGATCACCGCCCCGTCGGCGATGGCAAGGTCGGCGAGATCACGCAGGAGCTGCAGCAGATCTACTTCGGGGCGGTGCGCGGCGAGAACCCCAAGTATTCGGACTGGGTCCTCGCCGTCTACTAGTTAGGACGGTTCGGGTTAAGAACCCGGCCGGTTAGACTCGGCCGCGCCCATGAAGGTCGTGGCCGCGCCCAACCCGTTCAAGGGGAGCCTCGGTGCGCCCGCGGCCGCCCGCGCCATCGCCCGCGGCGTGCGCCGGGCCTGGCCCGAGGCCGAGGTGGCCGAGGTGCCGGTCGCCGACGGCGGCGAAGGCACCGTGGAGGCGCTGGTGGCCGCCGGCCACGGCGAGATCGTGCGCGTCGGCGTCGAAGGCCCGCTCGGCGATGCCGTGGATGCCGAGTTCGGCCTCCTGGAGGGCGGCCGAACCGCGGTCGTCGAGCTGGCCTCCAGCAGCGGCCTGCCGCTGGTCCCGTCCGGCCGGTTGGATCCGCGTGTTGCCTCCACCTACGGCTTCGGTCAGGTGCTGGAGGCGGCGCGGTCGAGAGGCGTGAGCAAGATCATCGCCGGAATCGGTGGCTCGGCGACCAATGACGCCGGCGCCGGGATGGCGCAAGCACTCGGCTACCGGCTGCTGGACGCCGAGGGCAAGGAGCTGCCGCGTGGCGGCGCCGCCCTGGCGGCGCTGGACCACATCGACGCGTCCGGCGTCGACGGCGGCTGGCGGGAGGTGAGCGTCGACGTGGCGGTCGACGTCACCAACCCGCTGACCGGCCCCGAAGGCGCCAGCGCCGTCTATGGGCCCCAGAAGGGGGCCACGCCGGAAGCGATCGCCGAATTGGATGCCGCCCTGACGCGCTTTGCGCAGGTGGTCGAACGAGACCTCGGCCGCGCGGTGGCGGACATCCCCGGCGCGGGCGCGGCGGGCGGCGCCGGGGCGGGCCTGGTCGCCTTCCTGGACGCGCGCCTGGTGCGCGGCGCTCCCCTGGTCGTAGACGCCACCGGCTTCGACGAGGCCCTCGGGGGCGCCGCCGTGGTCATGAGCGGCGAGGGGCGCGTCGACGCCCAGACCGCCTACGGCAAGGGCCCGGCCGAGGTGGCGGCGCGGTCCCGGCGCGCGGGGGTGCCGGTGGTGCTCCTGGCCGGCGCCCTGGGCGAGGGCTGGGAGGCGGTGCTGGAGTGCGGGGTGGTCGCCGTGCTACCCCTGGCCGAGGGACCCAGCAGCGCGGACGAGATGCGGCGGGACGCCGAAGGCCTGGTCGAGCGAGCGGCGGAGCGTGCCTGCCACCTCATGGCCACGCTGCGATGACCACGACCGACACCCGCACCGACGTCGACCTGGTCGAAGCCTTCCGCTCCGGCGAGACGGCGGCCTTCGAGGAGCTCCACCGCCGCTACGTGGGTTCGATCTACCGGCTGGTGCGGCGGAAGCTCGGAGATGCGCTGCTGGCCGAGGACATCGCGCAGGAGACCTTCCTGAAAGCGCTGCGCAACCTGGACCGCGTCGACGAGAGCTTCAACTTCGGCGGCTGGATCCACACCGTGGCCCGCAACCTCTGCTACGACGAGCTGCGCCGCCGGCAGCGCGACCCGCGCGAGCTGGCCGACAACCTGGGGGAGGACGACGAGGACGCCATGCTCCGGCTGCCGGCGCCTGCCCACGCCTACGACCCGGTCGTCCAAAGCGAGACCAACGAGCTTCGGCGCCAGGTCTGGCTGGTGGCTCAGCGGCTGCCCGAAAAGTACCGGCTGGTGCTGACGCTGCGCGAGCTCCAGGGCCTCAGCTATCGGCGCATCGCGCAGGTCATGAAGATCAGCGAGAGCGCGGTGGAGACGCTGCTCTACCGGGCCCGGCTCCGCTTCAAGGAGGAGTTCGTGACCATGCAGGGCGGCACCGAGCTGGCCTGCGCGGAGGTGCTGCCGCTGCTCGCCCCTTACCTTGCCGGCAAGCTCCGCGCCGCCCAGGCCGAGGGGGTGCGCCGGCACCTGGCGACCTGCGTCTCCTGTTCTCGCAAGTTGGGCCCGCGGCGGCCCGTTAAGGTTTAGGTACAGCGCCGATGGCACACGTCAACATCCGCTTCTTCGACGACGAGATGATGTCCGGCAACGCCCGCGAGCTGGACTTCGACGAACCCGATTTCCTGGTGGATGTGGACGACGTGGCCGGCATCGAGAACAACGAGACCGCCTGGGTCCCGCTGTCGGCCGTGAAGTGGGTGGAGCTGCCGCTGAGCGAGGATCGCCAGCCGGAGACGCCGACACGCAAGGTGGCCATTCGCTTCCTGGACGGCGAGGTGCTGCGCGGCCACATCGACGGCGCGCTGCAGCGGCACCGCTACGGCATCGTGCTCCTCCTGCATCCCGAGGAGGGCGGCGCCAATGGCGGCGTACGCAAGCTGGGCATTCCGTTCTCGGCCGTCAAGGCGCTGTTCTACGTGCGCGAGTTCGATCCCCGGCACCCGGAGGAGCGCGGTTCCTCCGACGGGTACCTGGCCCGGCGCACCATGGCGCCGCTGCTCGACGTGCTGGAGGAGATGGACATGCTCGACCGCCTGCACTCCAACGGCGTCCTCAGTGACAGCGAGTACTCGAGCAAGCGAACCGCGGTCCTAGAGCGGCTCTAACCCGAGACTCCTCCCCACACTGTGGGGAGGTGCCGAGCGCAGCGAGGCGGAGGGGGTCGCGGGGCGCAGCAGCTCTGATTCTCGTAATCGCGGCCTGCTCGACCGGCAGTCCCAGCGCCACAACACCCCCGACCGCCGCCACCCCCTCGGCGCTGGCTCCCGCCCCCCACTACCAGGCCGAGCC
>Ga0209474_10000924_pt1 | contig 29763 bp, 22 predicted proteins | sample GraSoiAngelo_145_FD_185902 | JGI IMG/M metagenome (GOLD analysis project Ga0209474, IMG submission 185902) | Grasslands soil microbial communities from the Angelo Coastal Reserve, California, USA - 14_1009_05_20cm (SPAdes) (version 2) | ecosystem: Environmental > Terrestrial > Soil > Grasslands...
CCGGCCACGCCTTCGAGACCATCGAGGTCGCCCACGCCTCGAGCCGCTTGGCCATCGGCTCCTGCCCGCGCGGCGTCGCCCGCGGCGGCACCGGATGGCCGGCGCACTCCAGGAAGCGCGAGAGCGCGATCCCGTGGACCGTCTCCTCGTGCAGCCAGCAGGCGAGGAACGTCGAAACCTCCGGATCGTCCACCGCGCGGGTGGCCAGCAGCGAGCGCAGGTAGATGATGGTGTGGCTCTCGATGTCCTGCATGAAGGTCAGCGCGCGGACGACCTCCGGCCGGACCTCGTGCCGGGTCACCTCGGCCCACGGAATGGCGTCCAGATCGAGCGCGCCCGAGCGCGACACCCAGGCGTCGAGATCAAACATGGCCATTACAGTTGGCCAAAAATACTATCCTCGGGGGGTTCAAACCAGCAGAAAAGCGTACGGAGACGAGGACCGTCACCTCGGCTCGGGGCGGCGCCCGGCCGGCGGGATGACGGCGACGAGGGAATCGGTCAGCACGAACGCCGGGCGGGGGCGACGCTCAGGGGCGGCCGTAGGTGCCGCCGCCGCGCGCACGGTCCCGGCGACGGGCGCCCGGAATCACGATGCCCGCCACGACCAGGAGCGCCACGACCACGCCCGCCAGCACCAGCGCCGTGGTGACCGGCAGGCCGAGGACGCGACGCTCCTGGCGCGTGACGAGGTCGCCAGCGGCCGCCGAGGGAGCATCGCCCGCGGCGTTGCCGGGACGAACTTCCCCGGGATTGGGCTGGGTGCCATGCTCGACCGCCTCGCCCTTGCCCTTCGCGGGTGGGGGAACGATCTGCGCGATGGCAGGCCCGAGCGCCAGCGACAGAGCCGCGAGCGCGGCTGCGAACCCTAACCCTGCTGTCTTTCCGTTCACACGGACCCGCTTCAGCAAGGGCAGTGCCAGTGACACCGGTGGCGCGTCGGCCCGGCTCGAGGCGGAGCTCGCGCCGCTTGACGCCGCACCGCGCATCGTGATCTAAGCGGCGTACCGGGGGAGGTCTCATGAAGCTCAGCGGCGAGCGCCTCGAGAGCCTGTACACGACGATGGTGAAGATCCGCCGGTTCGACGAGCGTACGGTGGAGCTGTTCAACCAGGGCCTGGTGAAGGGTACGGCGCACTCCTACGTCGGCGAGGAGGCGGTGGCGGCCGGCGCCTGCGCGGCGCTGCGCGAGGACGACTACATCGTCGGGACCCACCGCGGCCACGGCCATTGCATCGCCAAGGGCGCGCAGGTCGATCGGATGATGGCCGAGCTGATGGGACGGCAGGACGGGTACTGCCGCGGCCTCGGCGGCTCCATGCACATCGCCGCGCTGGACCTCAACATCCTGGGCTGCAACGGCATCGTGGCGGCCGGGCTGCCCATCGGCACCGGCGCCGCGCTGGCGGCGCGGCTCACGAGATCCGACCGGGTCGTCGTCGCGTTCTTCGGCGACGGCGCCTCCAGCCAGGGCGTCGTTCACGAGTCCCTGAACCTCGCCGCCGTCTGGAAGCTTCCCATCGTCTTCCTGTGCGAGAACAACCAGTACGCGCTGTCCACGTCCTCCAAGCGCACCATCGCCGGCGAGTCGATCGCGGGGCGCGCGGCGGCCTACGCGATTCCCGGCGTGCGGGTGGACGGCAACGACGTGCTGGCGGTGTACGAGGCGGTGAAGACCGCCGTCGCGCGGGCCCGGGCCGGCGAGGGCCCCACGCTGGTGGAGGCGCTGACCTATCGCTGGGGCGGTCACAGCATGCGCGCCAACCTGCCCGACTACCGCACCCGGGACGAGGAGCGGGAGTGGATGGAGCGCGATCCGATCGCACGCCTGAAGCCGGCGCTCGAGACGGCCGGCGCCACGCTGATGCGCCTCAAGGAGCTGGAGGAGTCGGTCGAGGTCGACCTCGACCGGGCGGTCGCCTTCGCCACCGCCAGCCCCGAGCCGACCGTGGAGATCATGGAGTCCTCCGTGTACGCGCCCCCGGCGGCGGCCGAGGAGCCGGCCGACCGCGGCGGGCCCGAGCGCACGATGGCCGAGGCGCTCAACGAGGCCATGCACGCCGAGATGACGCGCGACGAGCGCGTGTTCGTCATGGGCGAGGACGTCTCGCTCATCGGTGGCATCTTCGGCGTCACCCGCGGCCTGCGCGAGAAGTTCGGCGAGGACCGGGTGCGCGACACGCCGATCTCCGAGGCCGGCTTCCTCGGCGCCGGCATCGGCGCGGCCATCGCCGGCCGTCGACCCATCGTGGAGATCCAGATCTGGGATTTCATCGCCGTGACGATGGACCAGGTCGTCAACCAGGCGGCGAAGTTCCGCTACATGCTGGGAGGCCGGCCGACGGTGCCGCTGGTGATCCGCGGGCCGCAGGGCGGCGGCATCCGCCTGGCCGCCCAGCACTCGCAGAGCCTGGAGGCGTGGTTCGCACACGTGCCGGGACTGGTCGTCGTGGCGCCGTCGACGCCGTACGACGCCAAGGGCCTCCTCATCTCGGCCATCCGCGACGACAATCCCGTCATCTTCCTCGAGCACAAGGCGCTGTACGCGATGAAGGGCCCGGTCCCTGCCGAGCCCTACGCCATTCCGTTCGGCCGTGCCGACGTCAAGCGCCCCGGTCGCGACGTGACCGTCGTGGCGACCCAGGCGATGGTCGCGCGCGCGCTCGGCGCCGCCGCCGAGCTCGAGAAGGAGGGCGTGAGCGTCGAGGTCATCGATCCGCGCACGCTGGTGCCGCTCGACGAGGCGACGATCCTGGACTCGGTGGCCAGGACTCACCGCCTGGTCGTCGTCCACGAAGCGGTGAAGCGCGGCGGCTTCGGCGCCGAGATCGCCGCCCTGGTGGCCGAGAAGGCCGTGGACGAGCTGGACGCGCCGATCGTGCGCGTCGGCGCCCGTAGCGTGCCGATGCCCTACAACGACGCGCTCGAGCGGGCGACCATCCCCGGCCAGGCCGACATCGTCGCCGCGATCCGGCGCGTCCTCTGAGGGAGCCGTAGGCCGGTCGTCTGCGCGATCTGAGGCCGCATTCCCGTCGCCTCGATCCGACCGCGATGGCGGTCCTGCTGTTCCTCTGCGCGATCTGGGGATTCACGCAGGTCACCATCAAGCTGGCCAACGCCGGCTTCTCGCCGCTGTTCCAGGCCGGGCTGCGCTCGGCCGGCTCGGCCGCCCTGCTGTGGGCGTGGTCGGCCTGGACGGGCGTCCCCCTGTTCCGCCGGGACGGCACGCTCGCCTACGGGGCCCTCATCGCCACCCTCTTCGCCGGCGAGTTCGTCCTCATCTACGAGGGGCTGGTGCTCACCACGGCCGCCCGGGCCGTCCTGTTCGTCTACACGGCGCCCTTCGTCGTGGCGCTCGGCGCCCACTTCTTCGTGCCGGGCGAGCGGCTGACCGGGCTGAAGGCGGTCGGGCTGGCCTGCGCGTTCGTCGGCATCGCGGTCGCGTTCGCCGACGCCTTGCGGCTGCCGACGCGGCGCGAGCTCGCGGGCGACCTCCTGGAGCTGGGCGGCGCCGTGTGCTGGGGCGCGACGACGGTCGTGATCAAGGCCAGCCGGCACGCGCACCTCACGCCCAACAAGACGCTCTTCTATCAGCTGGCCGGCTCGGCGCTGGTGCTGCTTCCGCTGGCCGCCGCGGTCGGCGAGCCGGGCGTCGTCGCTCTCACCCCGCTCGCGCTGCTGGCGCTCGGCTACCAGATCGTCGTGGTCGCCTTCGCCAGCTACCTGACGTGGTTCTGGCTGCTGGCGCGCTATCCGGCGGCCGAGCTGGCGGCGTTCTCGTTCTTCACGCCGCTGTTCGGGATGCTGGCGGGCGGCCTGGTCCTCGGCGAGCGGATCGGCCCCGCGCTGGCCCTCGCGATGGCGCTGGTCGCGGCGGGCCTCTACCTGGTGAACCGGCCGGTCGGCGCTATCCCCGCGGCTTCAGCTCGATGAGGTGGCCGTCGGGATCGCGGAGGTAGATGGACGGCCCGGTGCCGTGGGCGCCCCGGCGCTGGACGACCTCGCCCTCGAGGGCGACGCCGCGGCGGCGGAGATCGTCGGCGAGCTTGGGCAGATCGTCGCAGCGAATCGACAGGCACACGTGATCGACGCCGCCGGCGACCGTCGCCGGCGCGTCCGGCGTCGCCGGCAGGAGGTCGATCATGCAGTCGCCGAAGCGCAGGTGCATCAGCGAGATCCGCTCGTTGAAGTGCTCGAGCCGGCAGCCGAGCACGTCCTCGAAGAACCGCCGCGACGCCTGCTGATCGCGCACGCGAAACACGACGTGATCGAGTCCGAGCGGGGTGAACATCGTCAATCTCCCAGCGCTGACGCGCTACTCTCGGCGCAGCACGGGCAGCGGCTTCTGCCCCAGCAAGCGAAACGTTACCAGGAACCCGACCGCCAGCGCGAGGGCGACCGTCGCGGCGAGGCCTACCAGCAGCGGGGCCGGGTCGAACGACCACGGCGCGTCGAGGACCCAGTGCACCAGCGCCCAGGCCAGCACTGTGGCCAGCGCGCCCCCGCCCACGCCGGCGGCGGCGCCGAGGAGACCATACTCGACGGCGAACGCGCGGGCCACGACGCCGCGCGTGGCGCCGAGCGTGCGCAGCACGACCGACTCGTAGAGCCGCTGCGAGCGCGTCGCGGCCAGCGCGCCAGCCATCACGACGACCCCGGTGCCGACGGTGAACGAGGCGACCAGCCGGACGGCGACCGCGATGTCGCCCAGCACGGCGGCGACGCGATCGAGGACGTCGCGCACCGGGATCGCCGTCACGTTGGGGAACGCCGCCACCACCGCGTTCTGCAGGGCCGGCTCCACGGTGGCCGGTACCCGTGTCGTGGCCACCCACGTGGCCGGCGCGCCCGCCAGCGCAGCCGGCGAGAGCACGAAGAAGAAGTTCGTGGTGAGGCTCTGCCAGTCCACGCGCCGCACGCTCGTCACCTCCACGTCGACCGGCACCCCCTGCACGTCGAACGTCAGGCGCGAGCCCGGGCGGACGCCGAGCTCGCGCGCCGCCGTCTCCTCCACCGACGCCAGGGCGCGGCCGGCGCCCTCCGCCGCCGTCCACCAGCGCCCCGCCGTGAGCGTGTTGCCGGCCGGCGGCGCGTCGCCGAACGTCAGCGCGTAGTCCCGTGTGAAGTACCAGCGCCGGTCCTCGCCGCGCCGCCGGCGCTCGACGACGTCGCGCGTGAGGCGCTCGCCGTCGATGGCGGCCAGCCGGGCCCGCACGACCGCGGTGAGCTGCGGCGCGCTGCCGCCGGTGCGGGCGACCAGCGCGGCGAAGGCGTCGACCTGGTCCGGCTGGACGTCGACGAAGAAGAAGGACGGCGCCTCGCGCCGCTGCTCGAGATCGATCTGGCGGCCGAGGACGCCTTCCAGCAGCGCGACGGCGACCAGCAGCGTCACCGCGATGCCGAGCGCGACGACGACGCGCGGGGCGTGACCGCCGGGGCGCTGGAGCGCGGCGAGCCCGTGTCGCCAGGCCACGCCGCGCACGCGGGGCAGTCGCCGCGCGAGCGCGGTGAGGCCGCGCGCGAGCGCCGCCAGCACGAGGAGCGCGGCGAGCGAGGCGCCCACGAAGATGCCGCCGATGCGGAGCGACCCCGCCTGCCACAGCGTGAGCATGGCCAGGCCCACGACGACCGGGGCGACGACGAAGACGCCGTTGCGCGCGGGACTCGACGGCTCGACCTCGCGCCGCAGGAGCAGCCAGGCCGGCACGCGCCGCACCGCCGCCAGCGGCGCCCAGGTGCAGAGCAGCGTCGTCGCCAGGCCCATCGCCACGGCCCGCACGATCGTCCACGGCTGCGCGCGCGCCTCGAGCGCGAAGGGCACCAGGCCGGCGAGCGCGGCGGCGAGCAGCGGCTGCAGGGCCAGCCCGAGGCCGGCGCCGACGAGGCCGGCGGCCAGCGCGACGACCTGCGTCTGGACCACATACGCCGCCACCAGCGTGCGCGTCTCGGCACCGAGCGCCTTGAGCGCGGCGATCGTCGGCACCTGGCGGGCGATGAACGCCGAGACCGACGCGGCCACCCCGAGCCCGCCGACCAGCAGGCTGGCGAGCCCGACGAGTCCCAGGTAGGCCGTGAGCTGGGAGAAGAACCGGCGCAGGCCCGGCTGGGCCTCGTCGTACGCGGCGACGCGCACGCCCGGATCGACGATCGCCCGCGCCAGCTCGGCGCGCGTGTCGCCGGCCGCCAGCCCGTCGGGCAAGCGCAGCAGCGCACGGTAGCGTACGCGACTGCCGAAGCTCACGAGCCGCGCGCGCTCGAGGGCGGCCGGCGAGAGGAACACGCGGGGCCCGAGCCGCACCAGGCTCGCCGCGCGGTCCGGCTCGGCCCCGAGCACGGCGCGAATGGTGAGCGAGGTCTCGCCGATCGTGAGGCGCTCGCCGATGGCGAGGCCGAGCCGGTCCAGCAGCTCGCGCTCCACCACGGCCCCGTCGTCCGCGAGCAGGGACGACAGCGGCGCCGCCGGCGTCGTCACCAGCGCGCCGTAGAGCGGATAGCCCGGACTCGGCGCCTTCAGCTCGACGAGGACCGTGGCGCCGCGCGCCGGCGCCCGCGCCATGCCGGCCAGCTCGCGCACGTGGACGACGCGCGCGCCGGCGCCGGCCAGTCGCGCCAGCGCGGCGTCCGCGTCGGCCGGCAGCGGCCGGGCCGCGCGAAGCTCGACGTCGCCGCCGAGCAGCGCCTTCGCCTCGCGGGCGAGCGTCGCCTCCAGCCCGGCTCCCAGCGTGCCGACGGCGACGAGGGCGCCGACACCGAGAGCGACGCAGGCGAAGAGCGCGGCGAGGTGCCGGCGGCCGCCGCGCGCCTGACGCCAGGCCAGACGCAGCGCGACCGTCATCGTCCCGGACCGTCCCGGTTCGCCACCGAGCCGGCCGGTGTCGGGCGTCATGGGATTACATTACACGCGGGCCGAGGACGACGCGGGGCCAGGGCCCGCGTCAGAAGCGAAGCGCGAGTCCTGCCGAGAGGCCCCAGTCCGCCGAGCCGTCCGAGAGGCCACGGGTGACGGTCCCGGTCAGCTTCAGCGCCTGCGTCAGCCGGTACTCGGCGCCGACGCGGATCTCCAGCGGGTCGGCCTCACCGGGTGTCACCGCGGTCGCGCCCTCGAGGAACGCGAAGACCGACAACGGCGTCGTCACGGCCCAGGCGGCGCCGACGCTCCAGGCGAACGAGTCGCGCAGATCGGTGGCGGGCGGATCCCCGATGAACGTGTAGGCCAGCCCGAGATAGCCGAACAGACCGCCGACGAGGCGCTTGCCGAGGTCGACCCCGATGGTCTCGTCGAATTCGCCGGTGCCGAGGCCACGGTCGCGATCCGCGGTGGGGAACTTGATCTTCACGTACGGCGCGACCTCGGGGACGAAGTCCTTCTCCTCGACGAGCACGAAGGCCGCCTTGGCCAGCACGTCGCCGAGGCCGCTCTCCGTCGTCGACCCGGCGGGGCGCGCGAGCTTGCCGCTGCCCTTCCCCCGCACGGCCACGCCTCCGCCCGTCAGCACGACGTTCTGCGTCGACTGGTAGATGTACGGGATCGTCACGCTGAGCCAGAGACGGTCGAGCGGCCGTACGCCGAGCGTGAACGGCACGTACAGCAGCGTGGTGTCCTTGCCGGTTCCGTAGTCGCCGACCGAGTAGTTGACGGACGTCGAGATGGCGACCCGGGGGGCGTCCTGGGCGAGCGCCGGTGTGACGGCGGCGCCCGCCAGGACGATCCCGAACAGCGCGCAACGAGCGCGCATGCTCACCATGTCGCGATCAGCGCCCGGGCTTCTCGGGTTTCTCGGGCTTTTCCATTCGCTGCGGCTTGTCCGGCTTGTCGGGCTTGGCCTTGTCCGGCTTCGCTGCCAGCTCCGGATGCCGGCGCTCGTAGCCGCTGACGACGTCGCCGAGGCTCTTGTCGGTCAGCAGCCCCTGCGCCTTCATCGACTTGAAGACCCCGCCCCAGCCGCCATAGCCCTGCTTCCTGGCCGCGATCTCGTCGAGCGTCAGCGGGGTGGCGGTTCCGCTCTTCTTCTGCGCCTCGAACAGGGCGCGGACGATCTTCTGCTCTCCCGGCGGCAGGCTCGCCAACGTGCCCGTCGCCCTCGTCTGGGCCCAGGCGCTCAGCGCGAGACCCAGCACCGCGACGGCAACGCACACGACACGAGCAACGCGCATGGTGCTCCTCATGTGGCGCCTCCTCTTGGGAAATCAGGCTGCGTCGCGATCCTGTGCAGGCGGCGTACCACACGCGAGCCGGCGAACGAATCGGTCGGCGCCGTCGCGACTTAGCGGTCCGGGAGCCGAGGATGGTCGGCGGGGCGACTGTCCGCCTCGTGACACTGCGGGGCCAGCCCGGCATCGCGCGGCGCATGCCCGTTCACGACGCGGCCGTCGCGCAGCGCGACGGAGCGACCGGCGCGGCCGGCCAGCGCCGCGTCGTGGGTGACGAGCACCAGCGTCGAGCCGCGCTCGCGATTCAGGGCGAGCAGCAGGTCGACGATGGCGCCGCCGGTGGCCGAGTCGAGGTTGCCGGTCGGCTCGTCGGCCAGCAGCAGCGGCGGCGAGAGCGCGACGGCCCGCGCGATGGCGACCCGCTGCTGCTCGCCTCCGGAGAGCTGGGCCGGGTAGTGGTGCGCCCGCTCGGCGAGCCCCACCTCGGCCAGCCGCTGGGTCGCCGCCGCCAGCGGCGCCGGCGCGCCGGCCAGCTCGAGCGGCACCGCGACGTTCTCGGCGGCGGTGAGCGTCGGGATCAGGTGATACGACTGGAACACGAACCCGATCGTGCGCCGGCGGAAGCGCGCGAGCGCGGCCTCGCCGAGGCGCGTGACCTCCACGCCGTCCACGGCGATCGAGCCCCCGCTCGGGGTATCGAGACCGGCGATGAGGCCCAGCAGCGTGGACTTGCCGCTGCCCGACGGACCGGTCACGGCGACGACCTCGCCGGCGGCGACGTCGAGGCTCACACCGTCGAGAATCGTCAGGGTCTTTCCGCCGCTCGGCAGGCGCATCACGAGGTCGCGGACACGAACCATCACCACGCCATACTACACTCGGCTGGTGAGACCTCTCGTCGCGCTCGTCGCCGTCGCGCTGCTCCTCGTCGCGGCAGCCGGCGCCGAGGACCGCGTCATCGTCGCCCTCGGAGACAGCCTCACCGCCGGCCTCGGCGTCGCGGCCGACGAGACGTACCCGGCGCTGCTGCAGGCGCGCCTGCGCCGCGAAGGGTTCGCCTATCGCGTCGTGAACGCCGGCGTCAGCGGCGACACGACGGCCGGCGGTCTCCGGCGGGTGGACTGGGTGCTTCGCGCGCACCCGGCGATCGTCATCGTCGCGCTCGGCGCCAACGACGGTCTGCGCGGCCAGCCGGTCGCCGCCATGCGCGACAACCTCGTCGCGATCGTGACGCGCCTGCGCGCCGCCGGCGCGCGCGTGCTCCTGGCCGGCCTGCGGATGCCGCCGAACTACGGTGACGCGTACACGCGCGAGTTCGCCGACGCCTTTCCCCGCGTGGCGCGGCAGACCTCCGTCGCCTTCTTGCCGTTCCTGCTGGCGGGCGTGGCCGGCGACCCCGCGCTCAACCAACCCGACGGTATCCATCCGAGCGCCGCCGGCCAACGGGTGGTGGCCGACACCGTGTGGCACGCGCTGCGGCCCTTGCTGCAACAATAGGGCTCATGCGCGTCGCCGCCGTGGTCGTGAACTACCGCACGCCCGACGACACCTGCCGCGCGGTGGCGTCGCTGCGGGCTTCGCGCCGCCCGGTCGACACGGTGATCGTCGTCGACAACGGCTCCGGCGACGACTCGCTCGCGCGGCTGCGCGCGCTCGGCCCCGACGTCACCCTCGTCGCCAGCGACGTGAACCTCGGCTTCTCGGGCGGCGGCAACCTCGGCATCCGCGCGGCCCTGGCGCGCGGCACTGACCTCGTCCTGCTCGTCAACAGCGACGCGACGCTCGCGCCCGACTGCCTGGGACGGCTGGAGACCGCGCTGAGCGTCACGCCGGCGGTCGGCATCGCGGCGCCGGTGCTGGTCGCGCGCGACGACCCCGGCCGCGTGCTGTCGGCCGGCATCCGGTTCTCGCCGGCGACGGGCCGCCTGCGGCTGCTCGGCGCCGGCACCCCCCACGCCCGCCGGCCCACCACGGGCGTGGACGCCGTGAGCGGTTGCGTGATGCTGATCCGCCGGGCCGTGCTCGAGCGCGTCGGGGGCCTCGACGAGGACTACTTCTTCTCGTTCGAGGACGTCGATCTCTGCCTGCGCGCGCGCCGTGCGGGCTTCGCCAGCGTGTGCGTCGGCGACGCGGTGGCGGTGCACGACGGCAGCCGCTCGATCGGCCGGCGCGCGCCCGCCCGTCTCTACTTCGCCAGTCGCAACCATCTCCTCGTCGCCGCCCGCGCCGCGCCGGCGGCCGGCCGCGTCCACCGGCTGGCCCGCGCCGCCGCCATCGTGGCGCTGAACCTCGCCCACGCCGTCGTGCGCGCGGAGGCGCCGCTCGCGGCCGGGGTCGGCGCGGTGCTGCAGGGCGTCTGGCACCACGCCCGCGGCCGCTACGGTCCGCGCCGGGCATGAGCCCGCCACGGGTCAGCGCGATCCTCGTCAACCTCGACTGCGGACCGCTCGTCGATCTGGTGTTCCCCTCGCTCGCCCGCCAGACCTGGCGCGACCTCGAGGTGGTCGTCGTCGACAACGGCTCCACCGACGGCAGCGCCGAGCGGATCGAGCGCGAGTTCCCCGGCACGCGCGTCGTTCGCCTCGGCCGCAACACCGGGTTCAGCCACGCGCTCAATGCCGGCATCCGCGCGACCAGCGGCGAGTACGTCCTGAGCCTCAACTTCGACGTGGTGCTCGAGCCGGGCTTCGTCGCCGCTCTGATAGACGCGCTCGAGCGCCATCCGGAAGCCGGCTGGGCCGCCGGGGCGCTGCGCCAGCTGCGGCCGGAGGGCGTCGTCGACGCCATCGACTGCTACGGGCACTGGATGCTGCCGAGCCGCTACGTGTACGGCTGCGATCCGGCGCGCCGGCGGCCCGATCAGTACCCCGCCGAGTGCCTGGTCTTCGGCGCGAGCGCCTGCGGCGCGCTCTACCGGCGGCGGATGCTGGACGACCTGTCCGTCGATGGCGAGATCTTCGACGAGGACCTGTTCGCCTACTTCGAGGACGTCGACCTCGACTGGCGGGCCCAGCAGCGCGGCTGGCGGTGCGTCTTCACGGCGGCCGCCCGCGGCGCCCACATGCGCGGGGGCACCGGCCTGCATCGCCGTCCGGAGGTCGCGGCGCTGCCGATCGCCAACCGCTTCCTGGTGATGCTCAAGAACGACGAGCCGGTGGAGGTCGCGCGACACCTGGGCGCGATCGCCCGCCGCACGCTGCAGGACGTGGCGCGGCACCTGCGCGCGCACCCGCGGTCGCTGCCGATCGCGCTCGGCCGGCTGCTGCGGCTGACGCCGCGCATGCTGGCCAAGCGCCGCCGGCTCCGGCCGGCGCGGCGCGCCTCGCGGGCCTACGTCGCCTCGCTCACCCTCCCGACGCGCTTTCTCGGCTGATCCACCCGGCTAGCCGCGCGCCGGCCGTCTCGAGGTCGAACCGCTCGCGCACCGTCCGGCGGGCCGGCTCGGCCACCCGCTCGCGCGCGCCGGGCTCGGTCAGCAGCCGCGCCAGGCAGTCGGCGAGCGCGACGGGGTCGTCGGGCGCGACCAGGTAGCCGTTGACGCCGTGCTCGACCAGTTCGGGAATGCCGGAGACGGGCGTGGAGACGACCGTCACGCCGGCCGCCATGGCCTCGATGAGCACGACCGGGATGCCGTCGCGCTCGCCGTCCGGCAGCAGCCGCGAGGGAACGACGAAGACGTCGTCGCGATTCATGGTCCCGTACAGGCGTTCGTTGGCGACGGCGCCCTCGAAGCGCACGAGGCCGGCCAGGCTACGGCGCGCGACCAGCCCGCGCAGCGCCGGCTCCTCTTCGCCGGCCCCGTAGAGGCGACAGTCGACCGCCACCCCGCGCTCGCGCAGCCGCGCGCACGCCTCCAGCAGCGTGTCGAGGCCCTTCTTGGCAACGAAGCGTCCGACATAGACCAGCCGCGACCGCCCATCCCGCGGCCGCAGCGCCTTGCCGGCGGTGTAGCCCGCCGCCACCGAGGGCCGCAGCACCTCGAGGCGCGGGGCCAGGGCCGGAAAGCGCGCACCCAGGCGACGCGCGCAGAAGGCGCTGCACGTCGTCACGAAGCGCGCCGCCGTCAGCTTCTCGGGCAGCATGTGAAACGGCGTCGGGTAGTCGTAGTCCACGAACGTCGACAGGCTCACGCCGACCCCGAGCAGCCGGTGCGCCACCAGTGCGCGGACGGCGGGGTACGTCGTGCCCCAGACGTGCACGTGGCCGACGCGGCGGCGGCGCAGGTGCTCGGCCAGCATGAGGCCGCGCGCGACGTAGTTGCTGTGCTGCAAGTACTCGAGGCGCAGGAAGGCCCCGGCGTCGTCGGCCGTCGCGCCGGGGCCGAAGCTCGCGGTGTGCGGCTGGAAGAAGCGCACGAGCCCGGCCATCGCCCGCGGCCGCACGAGCCAGTGACGCAGGTAGGCGAGCAGGTAGCGCAGGGGCCCGAGCGCCGGCACCCGCGTCGCGCGGCGCGCCAGCTCGGCCGCCTCGGCGTGCACGACGCGATCGTCGCCGGCCTCGAGCACGAGCGCCTCCCATTCCGGATGGCGTCGCAGCAGCTCCAGCGCCTCGCGGTAGACGAACGTGTGCGACAGGTCGGGCAGGATCGGGATCACGAGCGCGGTGCGGCCGCGGCGCGGCGCCGGCTGCCGCGGCGGCGCCAGCGCGAGGCCGAGCGCGGTGACGGCCCGCGCGACCGGCAGCAGCGCGCCGGCGGTGACGAGCGCCGCCGGCTCGGTCCAGGCGCTCGCCAGCGGACGGCTGGCACCGGCGCGATCGATGAGGCGGCGGGCGCCGGCCCGCAGGAGCAGGCTCAGCCCCACCAGCGGCACGACGGCGTCGGTCCGGCGCAGGTCCTCGACCGCGATCCACACCGAGCGGTACGGCGAGCGCAGCGCCCCCAGGACGAGCCCGAGCGCGAACCGCAGGCGGCCGACCGGTCGCAGCACCCGCACGCCGGCGCCCGGATCTTCCGGCGGCGGATAGAAGCAGACGAAGTCCCAGGCGGCGTCGGGAGCGGCGGCGCGGAGGTGACCGGCGAGCCGGCCGAAGTGCGCCGGCGGACAGGCGAGGAACGCGAGGGCGCGCGGGCCGGACGTCATCCCGCGACGACGGCGGCGTCCACCCCCGGCGCGACGAGCGCCTCGTAGACCGTCTCCACGCGCGCGGCGATGGCGTCGCTGGCCAGCCAGGCGCGGATGCGCCGATCGGCCTCGGCGACCTGGGACCGCTCGGGCGCCGCCAGCACCTCGCGCACGGCCGCGGCCAGCGCGGGCGCGTCGCCCTGGGCGACCACGCGGCCGCCGCCGGTGGCGGCGACGACCTCGCCGCAGCCCGAATCGTCGGCGACGATCACCGGCGTGCCGGCCAGCAGCGCTTCGACGGCGACGAGACCGAACACCTCGTCGCGCGAGGGATAGACCACGACGTCGGCGTCCGCCAGCGCCTCCAGCCGCTCGCCGCCGCGCAGCAATCCGGTGAAGAGCACGCGGCCGCCGACGCCGCGACGCTCGGCCCGGCGGCGGGCTTCGGCGCCGGCGCCGAGGTCGTTGCCGGCGATGACGAGCGTCGCGGTCCCATCGCCGAGCGCCGCGAAGGCGTCGATCAGGACGTCCAGCCGCTTGCGCGGCGTCAGCTTGCCGAGGAAGAGGACGAGCCGGTGGCCGGCGAGGCGGCGGGCCGCGCGGAAGCGGCCGCGCGGGATTGCGATGAAGTCGGCCAGCTCGACGGGATTCGGCACGACGTCGATCGCGGCCGCCGCCGCACCCAGCCCGAGCAGCTGGCGGCGCTCGGCCTCGCTCACCGCCAGCAGACGGGTCGCGCCGTCCAGCACGCCGCGCCCGACGGTGTGATCGAACATCCACTTGAGCGCGCGGCGGCGCTCGATACGCGGCGCCGTCCCGTGCGGCGAGAGCACGTAGGGCACGCCGGCGGCCTTCAGCCGGCGAGCCGCGACGGCCGTCGGCACGTTGTGGCACGCGTGCAGGTGCGCGACGTCGAAGTCGCCCGCGTGCTCGGCCAGCCACGCGTCCATCCCCCGTGGCAGGAACAGCTGCAGATGGTAGGCGAGCGCGTTGGAGACGTTGGGAAAGACGCGCACCTCGACGCCGTCGGCTCCGGGGACGCCGCGCCCGCGCGCCCGCGGCTCGGCGGCGTCGGTGGTGCAGACCGTCACCTGGTGGCCGCGGCGGGCGAGGCCGCGGGCCAGGGCCGTCGCGGCGCGCGGCACGCCGCCGTACGCCCACGCTTCTGCGTAGTACGGCGTCACCTGGAGCACCCGCAGCGGCGGCATCCGTTCAATCTTAGCCGGTTCGGCGGCGGCCGCTTGTCGTAAGATTTTCCAGGATGCTGACGGCGCCGAAGCGGGGCCTGATCCTGGGAGCGCTGGCCGCCGACCTCGCCGTACTCGTCTATCTCAACGCGCTGCCCCATCCCTTCGTCTACGACGACCTGGGCAGCATCGTGCGCAATCCCGCCCTCGTCGACGGCGCCGGACCGCTCGAGGTGATCCGGCAGAACGTCTTCCGACCGGTCGTCAGCCTGTCGTTCGCGCTCGACCACGCGCTGTGGGGGTTCCGGCCGGTCGGCTATCACCTCACCAGCGTGCTGCTCCACGCGCTGAACGTCGCGCTGCTGTTCGTCCTCGCGCGTCGCGTGGCGGTCGACGGGCGGGGCGGCGACGCGCAGACCGGGCGCGAGTCCGACGTCGTCGCGTTCGTGGCGGCCGCGCTGTTCGCGGTGCACCCGATGATGAGCGAGGCGGTCGGCTACGTGAGCGGCCGCGCCGACGTGCTGGCGACATCGTTCGTGCTGCTCGCGCTCCTCGCGCTGCGCGCCGGTCTGGAGCGCCCCGCGTGGCGCGCGCCCGGTCTCGCGCTCGCCTTGCTGGGCGCGGCGACCAAGGAAGTGGCGGTCGTGCTGCCGGTCCTCGCGCTGGCCTGGGATCGGTGCCTGGTGGACGGCGATCCGGCCGCCCGGCGCCGGCGGCTGCTGCGCTGGCACCTGCCGTTTGTCGGCGCCGCCATCGCTCTCGGCCTGGCGCGCGCGGCGAGCTTCTGGCGGATCGAGCGCCCGATGACGGCGGCCGCCGCGTGGCCGTATCTGCAGACGCAGCTCGGGATCGTGTGGCGCTACGTCCGGCTGCTGCTGGTCCCCGCCGGCCAGTCGATCGTGCACGCGGTGCCGCTCGTCAGCGCCCGGGTCGACGCCGGCGCCGTGATCGCGGCGCTGGCGCTGCTCGGAGCGATCGCGCTCGGCTGGCACCTGCGTCGTCGGCAGCCGCTCGTGGTGTTCGGCGGTCTCTGGTTCCTCGTCGGGGTGGCGCCCGCGGCGGCGGTGGTTCTCTACGACCCGATGGCCGAGCGGCGCGTGTACCTGGCCAGCGCCGGATTCTTCCTGGCGCTCGCCGCCGGCGCCGGACGGCTGTGGTCGCGCAGCGGCGCGCCGGCCCGTCGCGTCGGCCTCGCGGCCTTCGTGCTCGTCGTCGCCGTCCTCGCCACGCTGACGGTGCAGCGCAACCGCGTGTGGCGCGACGCGGTGACCCTCTGGAGCGACGCCGCCGCGAAGTCGCCGGGCGCGTTCGCCGCCCACTACGGACTGGCCAACGCGCTGGGCGAGCGAGGCCGCTGCCACGAGGCGTTGCCGGAGTACGAGGCCGCGCTGCGGCTGGCCCGGCGTCCCGAGATCTACACCAACCAGGGCGTCTGCCTGGCCGCCGAGCAACGGCTGAGCGAGGCGGCGGCGGCGTTCGAGGAGGCGGTGGCGCTCGACCCCGACAACACGCTGGCCCATCACAACCTCGGCCTCGTCGCGCTGCGGGCCGGCGACTTCGAGGCCGCGCACCGCCACTTCCTGAAGGCCGTGACCACGCACGCGCGCGACGCCGGCTGGCGACAGACACTCATCCGCATCTACGAGCTCGAGATCCGCGACCCGGCCAAGACGCTCGAGCTGTGCCGGGCCATCGTCCGCGTCGCCGGGCGCGAGACGCCGGGCGCGGTGGCGTGCCTGGAGCGCTACGAGCGGCCGGCCGCGCGCCTGCAGCGCGATGTTGGTCGGCAGGAAGGCGCTGACGTACTCTAGCAGTGATGCGCAGCAGTCCCACGGCGCCGCCCGATTTCTCGGTGGTCGCGCTCCTCGCCGCCTACAACGAGGCCGACATCATCGGCGCGGTCGTCGGCGATCTCGTGGAGCAGGGAGTGCAGGTCTACCTGCTGGACGACGCATCGACCGACGGCACCGTGGCGGCGGTCGAGCCGTACCGCGGCCGCGGGCTCCTCGCGGTCGAGCGCGTGGCCGGCGCCGACGGCGCGCGGTTCGAGTGGGAGCGGATCCTGCGACGCAAGGCCGAGCTGGCCCGCGAGCTCGACGCCCGCTGGTTCATCCACCACGACGCCGACGAGTTCCGCGAGAGCCCGTGGCCGGGCGTCGATCTCCGCACGGGCATCGCGCGGGTCGACGCCCTCGGCTACAACGCGATCGACTTCGAGCTGCTGAACTTCTGGCCGACCCACGACGCCTTCCGGCCCGGCGACGATCCGCGCGCCGCCTTCCCGTGCTTCGAGCGCGGCGACACCTTCGACCGGGTGCAGATCCGGTGCTGGAAGAAGACCGACACGCTCGTCGACCTGGCCTCCAGCGGCGGCCACGACGCGCGATTCCCCGGCCGCAACGTTTTCCCCGTCCGCTTCGTCCTGCGGCACTATCCGATCCGCGGCCAGGCCCACGGCGAGCGGAAGGTCTTCCGCGAGCGGCGGGCGCGCTTCCTCGAGCGCGAGCGCGCCCGGGGCTGGCACGTGCAGTACGACGCCGCCGGCCCCGGCGCCTCGTTCGTGCGCGATCCGTCCACGCTGACGCCGTACGATCCCGCCGCGGTCGAGCTGTCGCTCGTCCTGCGCCATCGCGGCGTCGAGGCGCTCGACGCCGCGCTGGCCGCGGCCCGCGAGGAGGCGGCGCGGCGGCGGGCGGAGCTCGACGCGCGCACCGCCGAGGGCGAGCGCCTTCGCGCCGAGCTCGACAAGCGCACGCGCGAGGTCGCCGACCAGGAGCGCGAGATCGAGACCCGCGGCAGGGAGATCGGCGAGCTGCGCCGCCGGCTCGACGGGCGCGACGCGACCATCGCCGGTCTGCGCAGCGTCGCCGACGAGACCGCGCGTCGCCTGGACGCGGTGCAGCGCTCGCGCAGCTGGCGCTGGACGGCGCCGCTGCGGGCGGCGGTTCGCCTGCTGAGGGGCCGGTGAGCCCGGCGGCGCCGGACGCCCTGCGGCCGGCGGCGGTCTCCGGGCTCCTGTGGACGCTGGTCCGGACCGACTTCAAGACGCGGTACCAGCCGACGATCGGCGGGTTCGTGTGGGCGCTGCTGAAGCCCTTCACGATGTTCGTGGTGCTGATGGCCGTCTTCTCGTTCATCTTCGGCGGCGATCCGACCTACCGTTACCACCTCATCATCGGGCTCTTCCTGTGGGACTTCTTCGCCGAGGCCACCAAGACCGGCCTCGTCGCGCTGCAGGTCAAGGGCTACCTCCTCAACAAGGTGAAGTTCCCGGGCTGGGTCTTCGTGGTCACCTCCGCCTCGAACGCGCTGGTCACGCTGGCGGTATTCTGCGCGGCGATCACCGTGTTCCTGGCTTCGGCCGGCCGGGCGCCGGGCGCGGCGGCACTGGGGCTGTTCCTGCTCTACCTGGCCCACTACGCGGTGATCGTGGTCGGCTTCTCGCTGGCGGCCAGCGTGCTGTTCCTGCGCTACCGCGACCTCAACCAGGTGTGGGGCGTCGCCATCCAGGCCGGCTTCTTCGTGGCGCCGATCATCTACCCGCTGTCGATCATTCCCGAGCGCTTCCACTTCCTCCTCTACCTGTGGCCGCCGACGCCGATCATCCAGTTCTCGCGGGCGGTGCTCGTCGACGGCGCCATCCCGACGGCCAAGGCCCACGCGCTCCTCACCCTCGAGACGCTCGTGATCCTCGGCGCCGGCATCCTCGTGTTTCGCGCGTTCGCGCCGCGGGTGGCCGAGTACCTGTAGCCGATGGCCGTCCTCGAGGTGCGCGGCGTCAGCAAGACGTTCCGGATCCCCGACGCCCACCGGGACACGGTGCGCGCCCACGCCCTGGCGCTCTTCCGACCGCGCCGGTTCCGCGACCTGCGCGTCCTGGACGCCGTGAGCCTCGAGCTCGGGAAGGGCGAGACCCTCGGGATCATGGGCCGCAACGGCTCCGGCAAATCGACGCTGCTGAAGATCATCGCGGGCATCTACGCGCCCGAGCACGGCGAGGTCCACCGACACGCGGCGATCACACCGATCCTCGAGCTGGGGCTCGGCTGGAACCCCGAGCTCGACGCCGTCGACAACGTCTACCTGATCGGCGCCGTCATGGGGTTCACCCTGTCCGAGATCCGGGCCGCCATGGGCGAGATCCTGGCGTTCGCCGAGGTCGAGGCCTTCGCCAACCTGAAGCTGCACCACTACTCCACCGGCATGGCGGCCCGCCTGGCCTACGCCGTGGCCTTCCACACCGTGCGCGAGGTGCTCGTGCTCGACGAGGTGTTCGCGGTGGGCGACGTCGGCTTCGTGGCGCGCTGCCAGCAGCGGTACCGCGAGCTGAGCGCGGCCGGCCACGCCATCCTGCTCGTCAGTCACGACCGCCGGACGGTCTCGCAGTTCTGCCATCGCGCGCTGCTGCTCGAGGGGGGCCGGATCGTCATGAACGACGCGCCCGAGAAGGTGTGCGACGAGTACTTCCGGCTGTTGACGGCGGGCCGGTGACGGACACGCCGGCGGTCTCGGTCATCGTCCCCTGCTACAACCTCGGTGCCTACGTCACCGAGGCCGTGGACAGCGTCCTCGCCCAGACGTACCCGGACTTCGAGATCGTGGTCGTCAACGACGGGTCGACCGATGCCGGGACGAACGCGGTGCTGGCGGCGCTGGACCGCCCGCGCACGACCGTGCTGACCACCGAGAACCGCGGCCTGCCGGCCGCCCGCAATCATGCGGTCCAGCACGCCCGCGGCCGCTACGTCTGCGCGCTCGACGCGGACGACCGGCTCCGCCCGCAGTTCCTGGAGAAGACGATCGGCGTCCTCGAGCGCGACCCGTCGGTCGCCTTCGTGTCGACCTGGGTCGAGTGCTTCGGGGCCGAGCGCTGGATCTGGCGCCAGGAGCGCTGCGACTTCCCGAAGCTCCTGGCCGAGTGCGTGGTCCTGACTGCCGCGCCCGTCCGGCGCGAGGCGCTGGACGCCGTCGGCGGCTACGACGGCGAGCGCTTCGCCGAGGGGGACGAGGATTGGGACTTCTGGATCAGCCTCGTCGAGCGCGGCTTTCGCGGCACCATCGTGCCCGAGGTCCTGTTCGACTACCGCCAGCGCGAGGGCTCGATGCGCCGCGTCGCCATGCAGTCGGAGGTCCGCCAGCGCGTCTGGCGCAATCTGCTCGACAAGCACCGCCCCAGCTACGAGCGATTCCTGCCCGACGTGCTGCTGCTCATGGAGGACGAGTGCGGCCGCCTCCTGCTCGAGAACTGGCGCCTGGAGCGCGAGATCGAGTCGGACCTGGCGACCCTCGCCGCCCGCCGGGCCGAGCGCGATCGGCTGCGGGCGGCGGCGCCGGCGATCGCGGCCGAGCCCGACGCGGACCTCCGGCGCGACCTCGCCTACGCGCGGGCCGAGGTGGCGGCCCTGCGCGCGTCGTGGAGCTGGTCGCTCACCGCGCCCCTCCGTGTCGGATACGACGCCTGGCTGACGATGCGGCGCGGACTCGGCTCGATGACCGGCCGGCGGAGCTAGGCCGGTGTCCTCGCTGCCCGAGATCGCCGTCGTCATCCCCTGTTACGACCTCGGCGACACCGTCGAGGCGGCGGTCGACAGCGTGCTGGCGCAGAGCCGAGCGGCGGCGGAGATCGTCGTCGTCGACGACGGCTCGACCGACGTGTGGACCCGGCAGGTCCTCGCCCGGCTCGAGCGCCCGCGCACCCGCGTCGTGCGCATCCCCCACGGGGGCGTCGCCGTCGCGCGCAACCACGGCGTCGGACTGACGCGGGCGCCGTACGTCGTGCTCCTCGATGCCGACGACCTCCTGGGCGAGCGCTACCTCGCGCCGCTCGCCGGCCGTCTCGACGCCGACCCCGGCGTGGCGTTCGTGTCCTGCGCGGTGCAGGCGTTCGAGGGCGGCCGCTACCGGTGGACGCCGCCCGCGACGACCGTTCTCGAGACGCTGACCCACGGCTCCGTCCACGTCTCGAGCATGTTTCGCCGCAGCCTGTGGGACGCCGTCGGCGGCTTCGATCCCGGGCTGCCCGCCTACGAGGACCTCGACTTCTGGCTGCGCGCGCTGCGGCTGGGCTTCCGTGGCGAGACGATCGAGGGGCCGCTGCTCTACTATCGCGTGCGCGTCGACTCGCGCTATCGCAAGGGCATCGAGGCGGCGACCTACCGGCAAGCGATGCAGCGGATCCTCGAGCGGCAGCGCGAGGTGCTCGACACCCACGGCCTCGAGGTCCTCGCCGAGAAGGAGTCGTTCCTCTGCGACGTACGGGCCTATCAGCAGGGCCTGCGCCGGCAGCGGGAGGCGCTGCGCGCCGAGCTCGTGCAGATCGACGGCGAGATCCCGGCCGCCCGAGCCGCGGCGATCGACGCGGCGGCCGGCGCTGCGCGCGGAACGCCGGCGTGGGCCGAGTCGCCGCTGAAGCGCGCGATCGAGGCCTTCCTCGACGAGCGCCGCTGGCTCGTTCGCGGCCGGGTCGTGGTCGTCGCGGATCGGGCGTGGGCGCTCGAGAGCCTGGCCGTCCCGCGCTGGGACGAGGGCGCGGCGGGAGCCGCCGAGGTGCGACGGCCGCTCGACACGGCGACCGCCCTCGCGCGCGCGGCGGCGGATTGTCTGGTCGTGTTGTTGCTGACATCGGCGCGCTCGAGCGGCGCGACGCTGGCGCCGCTGCTGGCGGGGCTCGCGCCCGGCGGCGCCCTCCTCGTCGTGGCGGCGGCCGGGGAGCGGGCGCGGGTGGCCGAGGACGCCCACGAGCCCGATCTGGCCGCGGCGGCGATGGCGGCGGCCCTGGCCGAGGTCCTGCCGCTCGACGCCTTCGCGGTCGAGGCCCGCGACGGCGGGCTCGTCACCGCGTGCGCGCGGCGGCCGGGCGGCGCCGGACTGCCGCGGCTGCGCTTCTCGCGACGTCCGGCGCCCTTGCCGCCGGCCCCGGGGGGCCTGGTCCTCGCCTACCATCGCGTCGCCGCGCTCAGCCCCGACACGCACCGGCTGTGCGTGTCGCCGTCGCGCTTCCGCGAGCACATGCGCTACCTGCGTGAGCACTGCACGCCGCTGCCGCTGCTGGAGCTGGTGCTGGCGGCGCGAGCGGGCGCGCTGCCGCCGCGCGCCGTCGCGGTGACGTTCGACGACGGCTATCTCGACGCGCTCACCACCGCCGCGCCGATCCTCGTCGCCGAGCGTGTGCCCGCCACCTTCTTCGTCACCACCGAGCAACCGGCCGAGCCGCACGAGGCCTGGCACGACACCGTGGAGCGCATCCTCCTCGGCGACGCCGACCTGCCGCCGCGACTGGCGCTGCCGGCGCCGGGCGGACCGCTGAGCCTGGACGTGCGCAGCCCCGCGCAGCGACGCCAGGCGCTGATGACCCTGCACGGCGTGCTCCTGGCGGCCAGCGTCGCGGAGCGCGCGAGCCTCCTCGCCGGCCTCGCGCGCTGGAGCGGCCGCAGCTGGCCGCCGCGGCCGGAGCGCCGGCTCCTCCTGGCCGACGAGATCGTGGCGCTGTCGCGCATTGCCGGCTGCGAGATCGGCTCGCACTCCGCGCACCACCTCCTGCTCCCCCGCCACGACGCGGCCATCCAGCGGGCCGAGCTGCTCGGCGCGAAGGAAGCGCTGGAGGCGCTGCTCGATCGTGCGATCGTCGCGTTCGCCTACCCGTTCGGCGAGCACACCGAGGCGCTCGCGGAGCTCGTCCGCCGAACGCCACACCTGGTGGCGACGACGGTGGAGCCGGGGCTCGTCACCGCCGCCACCGACGCCATGCGCGTTCCGCGGCTCGAGGTCGCCGACGGCGACACTGCCACGCTCGCCGCATCGCTGGCCCGCGCGTACGGCGGGGAGGCGGCACGGTCGGCCGCGGGGATGTCGACCATGGCGGCGGCGCCGGCCGTCGGCGCGGTGGCGACCGACCCGCGCGACCGGGCGTGGGAGGACAACGATCGCGCCGCCCGCCACGAGTACGCGCACGGCGCGATCCGGCTCTCGGCGCGCCCACAGTTCCTCATCATCGATCCCTCCTCGCGCTGCAACGCCCGCTGCGTCATGTGCCCGGTGTCGTTCCGCGCGCCGGGCGACCGCGGCGTCGACCTGGCGCGGGCGATCTTCGACAAGATCGCCCCGCTGATCGCGACGGCCTCGCAGGTGAACCTCTTCTCCACCGGCGAGCCAACCATCGCGAAGGACATCGAGCACTTCGTCACCCAGACGAAGCGCCTGGCCAACGGCCGCACGGTCGTCTGGCTGTCCACCAACGGCAAGCGGCTGCCGCCCTCGCTGCTCGAGCCGCTGGTGGCGCCCCGGATGGGGCTGCAGTTCTCCGTGGACGGCGGGACCAAGGAGGTCTTCGAGCCGATCCGGCGGGGGATCGGCTTCGAGGAGCTGCGCGCCAGTCTCGCGCTCGCCCAGCGCCGTCGCGGCGCGCTCCGGTATCCGATGCTGTCGTTCTCGTGCACGATCTCCAAGCGCAACGTCCACGACCTGGCCAACATTTTCCGGCTCGCCCAGGAGTACGGCGTCGACTACGTGTCGTTCTACGAAGAGGATCCCGAGGTGCCCGAGGAGGAGGCGTTCGCCCTCGACGCCTCCGACCGGCCGACGTTCGAGGCCCAGCGCGCCGCGATCGAGGCCGCCGGCATCCGGTACTCCAACGGGCTCACCTTCCGCGGCGCCGACGGCCTGCGCGCAGCAGTCCCCGAGCGGCCGGCGAGCCCGCCCGCGCTGCACTGCCGCGCGCCGTGGTCGGTCCTCCACGTGCGCGCCGACGGCATCGTGCGCACGTGCTGCACGCTGCGGACGGCGATGGGCGATCTCAGCCGGCAAAGCGTCGACGAGGTGTGGAACGGGCCGCAGTACGTCGAGCTCCGGCGCGCCTTCGTGCAGCAGTCGGGCATCCCGGGAACGTGCTACCGCTGCACGGACCCCCTCCGCACGTGGACCCCCGACCCGGCGACCGCTCCGACTGCCGTCTAACGTCGCCGAGTGCCAGGCAGACATGGGCAGCGCTCGGCATCCGCCGGCTATCTGCGCGTCCCATCAAACAGGAACTTTGGCATCCCCGCTGCATCGTGCACGCCTATGCTCTCGGGGAAGCGCCCAGGGCCGGAGGAACCTATGGGGGTCCTGGTAGCGGCCGGAGGGAGCGGGCACGACGCGCGGGCGCACGCAGAATTCCCGCCGGCCCGGAGCGCGGCCCTCCGTAGCATGGACGGCGTGCGATATGGCCCGCTCGCGCCCGTCCTCCTCCTCGGCGTGGCGGCCTGCGCAACCGTCCCCGACGGCGCGTACTATCCGGCCCCGGACCGCGCGCCCACGCGCCTCCTGGCGGCGGCGCTCTACCGCGTGGCGGAGGCGGCCGGCGACGATCCCGGCCGGTACTCGTTCGCGATGATCGCCACTCGCGACGTGAGCGCGTACACCGCCGAGGACGCGACGTTCTACTTCTCGGAAGGCCTGGCCCGCCAGCCGGCGCCGGTCATCGACGCGCTCGTCGCCCACGAGGTGTCCCACGAGCTGCTGGGCCATCGCGGCCAGCGCCGCTCGCTGTCGCTCGGGCTCTCGGCGGGCTTTGCCGTGCTCGGCGTCATCGTGCCAGGCGCCAGCCTCCTCGACCTGCTCGTCAACCCGCTCGTCGTCCGCGCATACACGCGCGATCAGGAGATCGCGGCCGACCTCAAGGGAGCCGACATCCTCGGCGCGCTGGGCTACGACGCCCCGCGCCGGGCGGTGGCCGACGCGCTCCTCGAGGCGTCCAAGGTCAACGGCGCGCGCCACGGCGGCTGGCTCGCCACCGAACCCACGCTCGAGGAGCGCCTGGCCGCCCTCGAGCCGCTGGAGCCGGTGGCCACCGTCGCCGCGCCGCCCGCCCGCTAGCGCGCGCTCCGGTCGAGGCCGGCTCGGTCCGGCCGCCGTCGTGGCTCACTTCGAGCCGATCGCAGTCCTCCTAGGAGGGCAGCGATGTCACTCGAGCGAACGACTCTCGTTCTCGTCGCGGTCCTCCTGGGGACCGCTCGATTCTTCAGCGCGACGCCCGCGGCCGCGCAGGCGATCCTCACCAACGGCACCGTCACCCTGGGCGTGAGCGCGTATGGCCAGCTGGGCGTGCCCGGGCCCGCCTCGCCCATCGTCGGCACGCAGCGGGTCGGCCTTCGCTTCAACGCCAACGGGTGGGAGGCCCTGGCCAACGGTCGGCCGTGCGAGGGCTGGGGCGCGGGCGTCGCCAGCACCGGCGCCACCGGCGGGGCCAACGCGTGCTTCGGCGACCCCAGCGTGCACGGGAACCTCCGGCTGCAGAGCTTCGCGGGGACTCCCGACAGCGCGACGTCAGTGGTGACGCTGCGGGACGCGCTCGGCCGCGACACGCTCCTGGTGCGGCACGACTGGATGCCGAGCTTCTGGCCGAACCTGTACCAGGCCAACGTCCACATCGAGAACCTGACCGGGGCTCCGCTGGGCCGTGGCGGTGACGACATCCGCTACCGTCGCGTGATGGACTGGGACGTCGAGGCCACGATGGGCAGCGAGCACGTCACCATCGGCGGCATGGCGCCGTCGCTGAAGCCGCCGTTCGTGCGCTTCACCAGCGACGACGGGTTCGAGATCCCCGACCCGCTGCACTTCGGCGACGTCTCGCACATCTATCCGCCCGGCGCCCCCGTCGACGTCTACGCCGACACCCAGGCCGAGTTCGGGGTGACGAGCCCGGTGCCCTGCGGCTTCACGACCGACTTCACCAACTGCGGTCGCTTCGTCGATCCCGTCACCGGCGCACCGGTCGTGGCCGATCACGGCGCGCTCTTCGACTTCGCGTTCCCGGCCTTCACCATGGCCGGCGAGGCGCACGACTTCGCGATCTTCTACGGCGCGGCCGCCACCCGCGCCGACGCAGAGCTGGCGCTCTTCCAGGTCGGCGCCGAGGTCTATTCGCTGGTCAACTGCAATCCGGCCGAGCCCGGCGGCACCGGCAGCCCGCTCTGCGACCTCACCACCGGGGCGCCGGTGACGTTCATCTTCGGCGCCGCCGGGCTCGGCGGCAACCCCGCCTTCGGCGACATCACCGTGTACGCGTTTCGCGATCTCAACGGCAACGGCGTCTTCGACTACGTCGATGCGAACGACAGCGGCCTCTGCGAGACCGGCGAGGCGCTCGACGAGCCCGTGAACGGCGTGGCGCTGACGCTTCAAGGTACCGATCTCCACGGCACCGTGGTGGCCCGTACCGGCGTCTCCGACCGCGGCTGCGGCGTCTTCGACTTTGCGGCGCTGCCGGCCGGGACCTACACCGTCACCGTGGCCGATCCGGCCGGCGGATACAAGCTGGCCGGCGTCGCGATCGACGGCGCGCCCGCCGCGAGCGGCAACTCGGTCACGGTGAGCATCGGCGGCACCGTGACGTACGTCGAGATCGATTTCCGCTACGTGACCGGCAGCATCGCCGGCACCGTCTTCAGCGACGCCAACGGCAATGCCGCGCTCGACACGGGCGACACCGGGCTGGCCGGCGTGACCGTCAGCCTGGACGGCGTCGACGCCGGCGGCGCCGCCGTGCACCGGACGACCACGACGGCGAGCGGCGGAACGTACGCGTTCGGGATGGTGCTGGGCGGCGGCTACACGGTCTCGGTGGCCAACGTCAGCGCGGGCGGCCTGCCGGCCGACACGCCGGCGGCGGTCGCGGTCGCGCTGGGCGCGGGCGAGAACCGCACGCGCGTCGACTTCGGCTACTGCGCGAGGTCGGCCACCGCGCTGGTGTCGAGCGCGAACCCGTCTGCCTTCGGAACGACGCTCACGCTCACCGCCAGCGTCACCGCGTGCGGCAGCGCGGCGACGGCCGGCGCCGTGACGTTCACCGACGGGACGACCGTCCTCGGCTCGGCGTCGCTCGACGCCGCCGCCCGGGCGGTCGGCTCGACCTCCACGCTGACGACGGGGAGCCATTCGATCAGCGCGTCCTACCTCAGCGGCGGCGCTCTGCCCGGCAGCGGTGCGAGCCTCGTGCAGGTGGTGACCCCCAGGACGACGGCGACCGCCGTCACCTCGAGCGTCAATCCGTCCTCGTTCGGTCAGGTGCTCACCTTCACGGCCACGGTCAGCAGCGCGCTGGGGGCGGTGACGACCGGCACCGTGACGTTCAGTGACAGCGGAGCACCGCTCGGCGGGCCCCTGGCGGTGGACGCGAGCGGCCGCGCCACGCTCGGCTCGTTGCAGCTGGGCGGAGGCGGCCATTCGATCACCGCCGACTACAGCGGCGCGACGAACTTCGCGCCCAGCAGCGGTAGTCTCGGACAGACGGTCAGCCCGGCCGCCACGACGACGGCGCTCAGCTCCAGTCTCAACCCGTCGACGGAGGGCCTGCCGGTCGCCTTCACGGCGAGCGTGACGAGCGCGCTCGGCGCCGTCGCGGAGGGCACGGTGACGTTCACCGACGGCGCCACCAGCCTCGGCACCCTGAGCCTCGACGCCGCCGGCCGCGCCCTGCTCACGACGTCGGCGCTGGCCGTCGGCGGCCATACGGTCACCGCGACCTATACCGGCACCGTCAACTTCGCCGGCAGCCGCGGCGGCGTGCAGGAGTCGGTGCTGGTGGACCCGCCGGCCGAGGCATGCGTGGCCTTCGACTTCCGCGAGATCACCTACTTCAGGCATCGCACGGTGCTGACCTCGTCCGACGCCAGCATCCGCAGCCGCCACGGGGTTACCGGGGCGTTCAACCCGGCGCTGTGGCCGTACGATCCGCGCGGCGGCGGTGACCGGACGAAGTCGCGCGGCACGCTGTTCCGCATCTATGGCTTCGCCGGCGGCAGCGTCGGGCAGCGCGTGGCCAACGCCGACAATGCGGCCATCGCGTACACCATCCGGGCCGATGCCCAGATCCCCGGAATGAACTTCATCGACCTCGGCGGACCGGCACGCGTGCTGATCTGCCCGAGCCTGCGCTGACCGACGACACCCGTCCCAATCCGTGGACGCTGCCCGGCACCACGAGCCTTCGTGACGCCAGCAAGAACGTGCCGGGCCTGCTGCTCAGCCACAACGTCGATCGGATCGAGATCCCGCGGCGCGTCCGCACCGAGCTGCAGGCGCTCGGCATACCGCTGCGAAACGCCGGTGGCGCCCCGGTCGCCTACGGGCTGGTGGACTACATCGCCGTCCAGCAGTGGGGCGGCGGCAACGAGGCGTACCGGGAGTTCATCGACCTCCAGGTGCAGTTCGTCAACGACGATCCGAGGAATCGCCTGCAGCACTATCAGGTCGGGTTCCACACCGTCCAGCACCGGGACCTCGAGGGCTCGGTGGGCTGCCACTACGTCGACTCCGAGCCCGACGAGGACGGCCTGCGGATGCACGACGTGTGGGCCGGCACTCACGCCGCCAGCGCCCGCTGGGGCGCGGCGTGCGGCCGTCGCGAGCCGTCCGCCAACCAGAAGAGGCGGGAGAACTACGACGTCCCGCTGAACGCCGTGCAGCTGTTGTCGACGGTGGCCACCCAGGACGACACCGTCCGGATCTACTATGGCCAGATCCGCCCGGAGGAGGCCGAAACGGCCTCCGGCAATTCCCAGCGCGCGAGGCGCTCCGGCGCAGCCGGGGCGCCCCGCGCCCGGTGAGCTAACGAATCGAGGCGTCGTCCGGCGGCTGCGCGGTCGGGACGGCGAGCTGGGCGGCCGGCGCGCCGTACACGCGGCGGTACTCGTCCCACGAGAGCATCACGCGCTTGACGTAGAGGCGGGTCTCGTCGAAGGGAATCTGCTCGACGAAGGCCTCGAGGTCGCTGGTCCGCCGGATCTTCCACCACTGGCGCAGCCGCGCCGGTCCGGCATTGTAGGCCGCCAGCGCCAGCCGCGGATCCTTGAACTCCTGCAGCAGGCCGGCCAGGAACGCGGTGCCGATGTCGAGGTTCGTGCGCGGGTCGTCTAGCAGGTCGCCGCCCGCGAAGGCCAGGCCGCGATGCTCGGCCATCGGGCGGGCCGTCGACGGCTGCAGCTGCATCAGCCCCCGCGCGCCCGTGCGGGACAGCGCGCGCGGGTAGTAGGACGACTCCTCGCGCACGAGCGCGGCCACCAGGAATGGATCGAGGCCCGCCCGCTGCGCGGCCGCCGTCACGTCGTCGCGCCAGCCGAACGGGTACAGCATCTCCCAGAACGCCTTGGGCAGCCCGGGATCGCCGCTGGCGGCGAGGAGCACGAAGTGGCGGCGCAGGATGCGCAGGGCCATGTGGTAGCGCTCGTCGCGCACGTAGGCGCTCGAGAAGCCGTACAGCCGCACGGTGTCGCCGCTGGCCTGCTCCACGACGTCGGCCAGCTCCTCGAGCGCGGCCTCGACCAGGCCGAGTCGCCGCAGCAGATCGACCCGCGCGAATCCGGGATCGTCGGCGATCGCCTCGGCCGGATCGGCCGGCAGCTTCACCGGCGCCGGCCGCACGTCGCCCGCCCCGCCGTCCAGGCGGCGCAGCGCGAGGACACCGTAGTAGCTGCGCGGCGCCTCGGCCAGCACCTGCGCGTAGAGCGGCGCCGCCGCCGCGCGATCGCGTGACTCCTCGACGGCCCGCGCCCGCCAGTAGAGCGCCGGCAGCCGCCACGTGCGGTTGCCGGTGGCATCGAGCCTCGCCCACTGCTCGGCCGCCTCGGCGGGCCTCGCGCCGAGGTAGGCGTTCCAGCCCAGGTGCCACAGCGCGCCGGCAGCCACCTCGCGCCGCGGAAAGCGGGTGACCAGCGTCCGGTAGGCCGCCGCCGCGTCGGCGTAACGCTGCGCGTCCTCGAGCGCCCGGCCTTGCAGCCACAGCGCCTCGGCAGCGTCGGCTTCCGAGCCGCTCTTGGCCACGCGGGCAACGATCTCGAGCGTGCGCTCGCGCTTGCCGGCGCGCAGGTAAAGGCGCGCCTGCTCGAGCCGCAGCGCCTCCTGCTGCTCGGCCGGCGCGCTGGGAATGGCCAGCCCGAGCGTCTTGGCGGCCGCCTCGTAGCGGCCCAGGCGCTGGGCTCCGTCGGCGACGATGCGCAGCGCGCGCACGAGGATCGAGGGATCGCGCGCCTCGCCGGCGATGAGCTCGGCCTCGTCGGCGGCGGTCTTCGGCACGCCGCCCTTGAGGAGGCGCTCCGCACGGTCGAGACGCTGGTCGAGCGTCAGCGCCGGCACCGGCGTTCCGGCCGCCGCCAGCACGGCCAGGCGGTCGGTGGCGCCGTCGGCCCAGCCGGTCGTGGGCGCCAGCACCATGAGCTCGCGATAGGCGTGGGCGGCGTTGTCGCGCTGGCCGCGCGCCTCCGCCGTCTGGCCGAGGAGGTACAGCGCCGCCGGCGCCTCGCCCGCGTCCGGGTAGCGGTCGAGCAGGCGCACGAGCGCAGCCTCAGCGGCGGCCTCGTCGCCGACCTGGGCGGCCAGCGTGGCGG
>Ga0209474_10000925_pt1 | contig 29741 bp, 24 predicted proteins | sample GraSoiAngelo_145_FD_185902 | JGI IMG/M metagenome (GOLD analysis project Ga0209474, IMG submission 185902) | Grasslands soil microbial communities from the Angelo Coastal Reserve, California, USA - 14_1009_05_20cm (SPAdes) (version 2) | ecosystem: Environmental > Terrestrial > Soil > Grasslands...
CCGCCCGAGAGCGTGGTGGCGCTCTGGCCGAGACGCATGTAGGAGAGGCCGACGTCGGCGAGGGTCTGGAGCTTGCCGCTCGCCGCCGGCACGTTCTGGAAGAAGCGCGCGGCCTCCTCGACGGTCATCTCGAGCACCTCGTGGATGTTCTTGCCGCGGTAGCGGATCTCGAGCGTCTCGCGGTTGTAGCGCTTGCCCCGGCACACGTCGCACGGCACGTACACGTCCGGCAGGAAGTGCATCTCCACGCGGATCACGCCGTCTCCCTGGCAGGCCTCGCAGCGCCCGCCGCGGACGTTGAAGCTGAAGCGGCCCGCGTCGTAGCCGCGGGCGCGCGATTCCGGCACGGCCGCGAACAGCTCGCGCAGCGGCGCGAACAGCCCCGTGTAGGTCGCGGGGTTCGAGCGCGGCGTGCGCCCGATCGGGCTCTGGTCGATGTCGATGACCCGATCGATCTGCTCGAGCCCCTCGATTCCGTCGCAGGGCGCCGCCTCGACGCGCGCGCCCTGCAGACGCGCGGCGGCGTGGCCGAACAGCGTGTCGACGATCAGCGTCGACTTCCCGGAGCCCGAGACTCCGGTGACGCAGGTGAAGAGGCCGAGCGGGATGTCGACGCTGATGCGCGCCAGGTTATTGCCGTGGGCGCCGAGGATCCTGATCTGGCGCGCCGGGTCCGCAGCGGTCCGCAGGCCCGGGATCTCGATGCGCCGCTTGCCCGAGAGATACTGCCCGGTGATCGAGGCAGGGCTCGCGGCGATCTCGCGCGGCGTGCCCTGCGCCACGAGGTGCCCGCCGTGGGCGCCGGCGCCGGGCCCCAGGTCGATGACGTGGTCCGCCTCACGGATCGCCTCCTCGTCGTGCTCGACCACGATCACCGTGTTGCCGAGGTCGCGGAGCTGCTTGAGCGTTGCGAGCAGCCGGCGGTTGTCGCGCTGGTGCAGCCCGATCGAGGGCTCGTCCAGGATGTACATGACCCCGGTGAGCCCCGACCCTACCTGGCTCGCGAGCCGGATGCGCTGCGATTCCCCGCCGGAGAGCGTCTCGGCGTTGCGATCGAGCGTGAGGTAGTCGAGGCCCACGTCGGCCAGGAAGCGCAGCCGCTCGATGACGCCCCTGACGATCCTCGCGGCCACCTCGCCGCGCCAGCCGGCGAGATTGAGCGCACCGAGAAACTCGAGCGCGCGACCGACCGTGAGAGCGGTAAGCTGCGGGAGCGTCCGGTCGGCGACGAACACGTGCCGCGCCGCGCGGTTCAAGCGCGTTCCCTGACACTCGGGGCACGGGCGCACGCCGAGGTACCTCGAGAGCTCCTCGCGCACCATCTGGGATTCGGTCTCGCGATAGCGCCGTGTCAGGTTAGGGAGGATCCCTTCGAAGGGGTGGCGCCTGCGGGACTTGGCTGCGGCGTCGCGGTCGCTGAACTCGATCGCCTCATCACCACTGCCGTTCAGCAGCACGTGGCGCACGTGCTCCGGCAGCTCCGTCCAGGGCGTCTCGATGTCGAAGCCGTAGTGTCTGCTGAGCGACTGGATCAGGTGGAAGTAGTGCTCGTTGCGCCGGTCCCAGCCCCGCACCGCGCCGCCGGCGAGCGACAGATGCGGGTGCAGCACCACGCGCTCCGGATCGAAGAATTCCTGCACCCCGAGGCCGTCGCAGGCCGGACAGGCGCCGGAGGGGTTGTTGAACGAGAACAGCTTCGGCTCGAGAGGCGGCACGCTGTAGCCGCACACGGGGCACGCATGGCGGCTCGAGAACAGGAGCTCATCCAGCGTGGGCTCGTCGAGGAACGCGAGCCGCGCCAGCCCGCCCGAGAGGCGCAGCGCGGTCTCGAGCGACTCAGCCCAGCGCTGCCCCGAGTCGGCCCTGATGCGGGTGCGGTCGACGACCGCCTCGATGGTGTGCTTTCTCTTGCCGTCGAGCTCGGGCAGCGCATCCATCTCGTGGATGCGCCCGTCGATGCGCACGCGCACGAAGCCCTGGCCAGCGAGCCCGCCGAGAACTTCCTGGTGCTCGCCCTTGCGCTCGCTGACCACCGGAGCGAGCAGCGCCACCGCCGTGCCCTCAGGCAGGCGCAGCAGCTGATCGACCATCTGGCTCACCGTCTGGGCGCTCAAGTCGATGCCGTGGTCGGGACAGCGCGGCGTGCCGGCGCGCGCGTAGAGGAGGCGCAGGTAATCGTAGATCTCGGTGACCGTGCCGACGGTCGAGCGCGGGTTGTGCGAGCTGGCTTTCTGTTCGATGGCGATCGCGGGCGAGAGGCCCTCGATGCTGTCGACGTCCGGCTTGTCCATGGTCGAGAGGAACTGCCGCGCGTAGGCCGAGAGCGACTCGACGTAGCGCCGCTGGCCCTCGGCGTAGAGCGTATCGAAGGTGAGCGAGGACTTGCCCGAGCCCGACAGCCCCGTCACCACGATCAGCCGCTCGCGCGGCAGATCGAGGCTCACGTTCTTCAGGTTATGGGTGCGCGCACCGCGCACGCGGATCTGCTGCATTGAACCCTCTATCCTACGCGCTGGCGCGACTCGAGACCCAAAGCGGGGCAGGACGAGAGTTGGGGCCGGGGCCGGCGGGCTCAAGGCGGCAGTCAGGCTCGAGGCGGCAGTCAGGCTCGAGGCGGGCCCTCCAGGGCGTCGTAGACCAGCTGCGCCGTGGCGATGTCCTCCACGGCAAGCCCCAACGACTTGAAGACGGTGGTCGCGCCCCGCGCCGGGCGCCGCAGGTTCGCGAACACCTCGCCGGCTTCGGCAAAGATCGGCGCGCCGGAGAGGATCACGTCACCGGATTCCTTCAGCGCCCCCTCGCGCGAGTCGACGATCAAGGTGCTCCCGAGCATGACGTCGTCGTCGAGCTCACGCCAGTCGGGGCGAGGCGCACCGACGGCATTGACGTGCGCGCCGGGCTTGAGCCACGCGCCCTTGAGAACCGGCTCGCGGGCGTCGGTCGCGACGACGATGACGTCCGCTCCGCGCACGGCGGCTTCGGCATCCAGCGCCCGGGCGCCGGTGTCGGCGGCGAAGCGCTGCGCGTGCGCCGGCGTCGGGCTCCACACCCGCACCTCCTCGAAGCGGCGCACATGCCGCAGGGCTGCGAGGTGGGCGCGTGCCTGTACGCCGCTGCCGATGAGCGCAAGCACCTTCGCCTCCCCGGGCGCGAGATGGCGCGTGACCGCGGCCGAGACGGCGGCAGTGCGCATCTCGGTGATGAGACGCCCGTCGAGGAAGGCGAGCGGACGGCCGGTGGCGGACTCGAAGAGGGCAATGCTCGCCATGTGCGTCGGCACTTCCGTGCCCGCATTCTTCGGGTAAAAGGAGACGAGCTTCGCGCCCATGGCCTCGTGCGTCGCCGCGGGCATCACGCCGAGGTAGCGCTGCCCCGGCTCGACCGTGAGTACGCTGCGCACGGGCTGGATCACCTCGCCGGCCGAGAAGGCCGCGAGCGCCCGCTCCATCGCCGGGATGAGCTCCTCGTAGGTGAGCACGCGGGCGATGTCTGCCTCGGAGAAACTTCGGATCACGCTCGTACTCTATCGTTTTGCCACGAAACGTGGTTCACCAGCCCCCGGGCGGCTCCTCTAGAATAGCGGTCGCTTAAGACACCCGCGGGCGCTGGCTGCGACCCGCGCCATCCATCAGCTCACTCCAAGGACTCACACCATGGCGCGTGGCATCAATAAGGTCATCATCATTGGAAACCTGGGGGCCGATCCCGAGACCCGCGCGATGCCCTCCGGAACCACGGTCGCGAACCTGCGCGTGGCGACCAGCGAAAGCTGGCGCGACAAGCAGACCGGCGAGCAGCAGGAGCGCACCGAGTGGCATCGCGTGGCGCTCTTCGGGCGGCTCGCGGAGATCGCGGGCGAGTACCTGCGCAAGGGCTCGCAGGTCTACATCGAGGGGAGCCTGCGCACGCGCAAGTGGCAGGATAAGCAAGGAAACGAGCGCTATTCGACCGAGATCATCGGCAACGATCTGCAGATGCTCGGCGGCCGCGGCGGCGGGGCGGGCGCGGCTCCCATGGGCGGCGCCCCCGAGAGCGCGGCCCGCGGCGGGACCGGCGGCGGCGCCCCGGCCTTTGCCGAGGAGTCCTCCGGCGGGGGCGGCGGGAAGGGCGACGACTTCGACGACGATATCCCGTTCTGACCGTGCCCGGGGCGGCCGAGGCAGCGCCGCCCGCAGCCTAGACCGCGCCCGGCGTTCCGGAGGCCCGCTGCCTGAGCGCGCGGATGAACTCGAACGCCTCATCGAGGCGCGAGCGCTCAGCGAGACTCGCACCGCCCTCCCCAGCGCCGCGCTCGCGCATCGCCACGCGCTCCCGGTAAGCGGCCTCGATCTCGAGAAGACTCGCATCCTCCGGGACTCCGAGAATCACGTGCCAGGTGCTGCCGAGCTCGGCGAGGCTGATGCGCCCCTGCGGCGCCGCGGCGGGCGCCGTCGCGGCTGGGGCGGCGCCTTCCTGCATCCCCATGGGCACGGGCGGCGCACGCTGCTGACGCACCACGGTGATGATCCAGGAGACGAGTCCCCAGCCGATCGCGGCGCCGCCGCCGATCACGATCCAGTCAGTCAGGCTCACGCGCTTCTCCCTCGAGCCGCCGCAGCTGCTCACTGAGCGCAGAATGCGCCGCGCTGTCCTCCGGCAGCGCCCGCCGCGCCGCGCCGAGCGCTTCCTGAAGCTGCGCGCGCAGCGTCGCGGCTGGAATCCCCTCGAAGCCGAGCGCCGGCAGCTCCGCCGCGCCGACCGACCAGCGGCGCTGGGCGGCGACCGAGCGGGCGAGATTCCCCGCGCACGGCAGGCACACGAGCGCCACGAGGATGGTCGAGAAGAGCGGCAGGCCGGTGAGTCGGAGCTCCTTCCTGCGCCAGGCGGTGAGAGCGCACGCCGCGGCCGAGAGCGCGAGGCACAGGAGCGTGGCCGCCACGAACAGCGGCTCGTCGCCCAAGGCCAGTGCGAGCGGAGCCACGACCCCGATCAGCGCCGCACAGACACTCGCGATCCATGCGACGGGTCTGACCGCGACCAGGTGCGCGCGCATCTCGGCGCTCACCGCCTCGGCCGCGCCCGCGCCGCCTGCCGACGAGGGGGTCCACACGAGGCGCAGCTCCGGCCAGAAAGGCGTCAGCGGATTCGGAATGAAGGGGCGGCGGCCCGCCAGCTCGAACGGCCAGCCGAAGGACAGTCCGGCGGTCCTCCCCGAGCGGGTGCGGATCAGCGCCTCCCCGATGGCGAGGAAGTGCGCGGAGTCCGCCACGTAGACCGCCACGAGCGCGAGCGCGAGCAGTGTCTCCGGGCTCACGGGCGACGGCGCGGACTCAAGGCTCAGCGCTCGGCCTGACGGCGCTTGAAGAGCGACCTGAGGGCCGCGGCGACCGCCGCAGTCCCGGCAAGCAGCAGCTTCCAGAACGCCGCGATCCCGGCCACGATGAATTTCCACAGTCCCTTCAGCAGTCCCGTCTTGACCGCGGCCGCCACCGCGCCTCCGACGATGAGCCCCGTGAGGCCGTACTCCGCCACCTTGTCGCCCGGGCGCCAGTCCGCGTAGGTGTCTCCACCGTTGAAGCGATAGGCGCGCAGCACGCTGTCCACGTCCGCCACTGCGGCGGCGGTGTTGTCGGGGCGGGTGACCAGCACCACCGTGGTGTAGCCCTTGCGCCCGAGGATCTTCGTGAAGAAGTTGGTCGCTTCCCCGCCCTGGGCGCGTAACAGCGTGGCCCACTCGAGGCGCTTGGTGTTGCCGTTGTACGCGGGCGGAATCGTCCACCCTACGACGTGCAGCTCTTCCCAACCGCGGCGCCGGCGGTCCGCGTTGGCTGCCTCGGCACCTTGCTTGAGCGTCTTGAGGATCGCGTCGGCGTCGATCTTCTCGTTGTCCTTGACGTAGCCCTCGCCCTCGAAGATCAGGTACGCCGTCCATGTCAGGCTCTTCGGCGCAATCATGACCTCCTTGCCCGAGGAGAGGTTCTCGTTGAGCTCCTCGAACTTGGTGGTGTTCGCCGCGTCGAGGTAGACGTAGCCCTCAGGCAGGGACAGCGTGGCGTTGCCGCTCATCGTGAGCTCGCGCGGGCCCACCACCCAGTTGAGCGCGCGCAGCTTGTCGCGAAACTCCTCGGCGCGGGCATCGGCACTGTCCTGGGCGGACAGCGTGCCGGCCGCGGCGAAGAGCAACAGGGCGGCGAGCCGTGCGAGCCTTGACATGGAGCGCTCCCGGGAAGGCGAAGTGGGGCTGCACCCTACCGGTTCTCAACCGGGGGCGCAAAAAGCACGCGGCGCATCCGGGGCGCTTCTTCGGATGAAGACGGCCGCTTCGCAAGCCCATGAGCGGCTTAGGTTTTTTACTTATCGCGGCCAGCCGGCCGTGCGGCCGGGGCCCCGAGGCCGTAAGATTTCACTCCGGCTCTCTATGCCCCGCCGCTACTTCATCAAGACCTTCGGCTGCCAGATGAACGAGTACGACTCCGCCCGGATGGCGGACGTGCTGAACGCGGGCGCGGGTCTCATCCCCACCGACGATCCGGCCGAGGCGGACGTGCTCCTCATGAACACCTGCTCGGTGCGGGAGAAGGCCGAGGAGAAGGTGTTCTCGCTCCTCGGGGAATGGCGGCGGCTCAAGGCCCGCCGGCCGCAGCTGATCATCGGCGTCGGCGGCTGCGTGGCGAGTCAGGAGGGCGAAGCCATCACCGAGCGCGCGCCGTTCGTGGACCTCGTGTTCGGTCCGCAGACGCTCCACCGTCTGCCCGAGATGATCGGCGAGCTGCGCCGCACGGGCAGGCCGGTAATCGACGTGAGCTTCCCCGAGATCGAGAAGTTCGATCGCCTGCCGCCGCCGCGCGCCGAAGGCGCGCGAGCCTTCGTTTCCGTCATGGAGGGGTGCAGCAAGTACTGCAGCTTCTGCATCGTGCCCTACACCCGCGGCGAAGAGGTGAGCCGCTCCTTCGACTCGGTGCTGGAAGAGGTGCGCCGGCTCGCCGCCCAGGGTGTCGCCGAGGTGACGCTCCTCGGCCAGAACGTCAACGCTTACTCAGGTCCCATGTCGGACGGCGCGCGGGTGGATCTCGCCACCCTCATCCATCACGTCGCCGCAGTCCCGGGGATCGAGCGCATCCGCTTCACGACCTCTCACCCGCTCGAGTTCAACGACAGCCTGATCGAGGCCTTCGCGAGCGTCGACAAGCTCGCCAACCACCTGCACCTGGCGGTCCAGAGCGGCTCGGACCGCGTGCTCTCGCTCATGAAGCGCGGCTACACCGCGCTCGAGTTCAAGGAGAAGGTGCGCAAGCTCCGCGCAGTCCGGCCCGACATCTCGATCTCCTCGGACTTCATCGTCGGCTTTCCCGGCGAGAGCGAGCGCGACTTCGAGGCGACGCTCGCGCTGGTGCGCGACGTGGGCTTCGATCAGTCGTTCAGCTTCATCTACAGCCGCCGCCCCGGCACGCCCGCCGCCTCGCTCCCGGATGACGTTACGCCTGCGGCGAAGCAGCAGCGGCTGGCGCGCCTGCAGGCGCAGCTCGAGACCGAGGCGCGCACCATCAGCCTCTCGATGGTCGGTACGCGGCAACGCCTTCTCATCGAGCGCGCCGCGAAGAGGAACGCGCGCGAGCTCGCCGGCCGCACCGCCAACAACCGCTGGGTGAACTTCGCGGGTCCCGCGACGCTCATCGGCCGCTTCGTCGACGTCCTCATTACCGAAGCGCGCCCGCACAGCCTGCGCGGGCGCCTGGCGGACCTGAGCGGCAGTGCCTGCGCGCCGCCGGCCGCCGCCATCGCCGGCGGCTGAGTGCCAGTGGCCGCCTCACCTCCCCAACCGCAGCGGGAATTCGCACTCGGTCCATCGGACAACGCCCGGCTCGCGAATCTGTGCGGGCCGCTCGATGAGAACCTGCGGCTCCTCGAGACGCGGCTCGACGTACGCATCCACCGCCGCGGCGGAAGCTTTCGCGTGAGCGGCGCCCAGGCCGAGGGCGCGGAAGGGGTGCTCCGGGCGCTCTTCGACCTGACCCGCGACGAGGAGGTCACCCCGGAGCGCGTCCACCTCGCGCTGCACGAGCGGGAGTCCGGCCCGCTGCCGCTCGATGCGGACTCGCGGGAGCATGGCGTGCACGTGCCGAGCGGCGGGATCCGGGCGCGCGGCGCCCACCAGCGCGACTATCTCGCGCACATCCGCAGCCGCGACCTGACTTTCGGCATAGGTCCGGCGGGCACCGGCAAGACGTATCTGGCGGTCGCCTGCGCGATCGAGACGCTGCAGGCGGATCGCGTGCGACGGCTGATCCTGGTGCGACCGGCGGTGGAGGCCGGGGAACGTCTCGGATTCCTTCCCGGGGACCTCACGCAGAAGGTCGATCCTTATCTTCGGCCGATGTACGACGCCCTCTACGAGATGATGGGCTTCGATCGCGTCGCGCGCTTCATCGAGAGGAACGTCATCGAGGTGGCGCCGCTCGCCTTCATGCGTGGCCGCTCGCTGAACGACTCCTTCATCATTCTCGATGAGGCCCAGAACACGACCATCGAGCAGATGAAGATGTTCCTGACCCGGATCGGGTTCGGCTCCAAGGCCGTCGTCACGGGCGACATCACCCAGACCGATCTGCCCGCGGGCAAGCAGTCGGGCCTCTCGCACGTGGTCGATGTGCTGCGCGCGGTGCCGGGCGTGGCGTTCACCTTCTTCGACGCCCAGGACGTCGTGCGCCACCCGCTGGTGCAGCGCATCGTTCAGGCCTACGAGTCGCGCGGGGGCTCCTCGTGAGCTCCGCTGCGCGGCGGGCGAGCCGGGCGCGCGGCCTCGAGGTCGAGCTCCGGCGCCGGGTACGCGCCTGGTCGCCGACGCGGCGCGACCTCGCGCGCTGGGCGAGCGTTGCGGCGGGCCGGGTCGCCCGCGGCCGCGAGCTGGGCGTGTGCGTGGTCGGGGCGGCGGAGAGCGCCCGGCTGAATGCGCGCTTCCGCGGCCGCGACCGCCCGACCAACGTGCTGTCGTTCGCAGCGGGCGAGGCGCCGCACCCGGACCGGCGAGCGCTCGGGGAGCTCGTGATCTGCGCCGGCGTCCTGCGGGCCGAGGCGCGCGCGCAGGACAAGCCACTCAAGGCGCACTGGGCGCACCTGGTGGTGCACGGGACCCTTCACCTCATCGGCTACGACCACGCGCGGGAGAAGGATGCACGGCGCATGGAGCGGCGCGAGATCGCGGTGCTCCGACGCCTCGGATTCGCGAATCCCTACCGGAGCAGCTAACAGCCATGCCGAAGGATCTCAACGCCACCGGCCGCTGGCTGAAGCGCCTCACCCAGGGACTCGCGCCGGAGCTGCACGACCGCGAGGATCTGCTCGCGGTGCTGCGCGAGGCCGGTGAGCGCGGCATCATCGACAGCGATGCGCTCACGATGCTCGAGGGCGTGCTCGAGGTCGGCGACCTGCAGGTTCGCGACATCATGGTGCCGCGCGCGCAGATGGTGTTCGTGCGGCGCGACCAGGGGGCGGCGCGCATCCTGCCCGTGGTGGTGGAGTCGGGGCACTCGCGCTTTCCGGTGATGGACGCCGATCGCGACGACATCGTCGGGATCCTGCTGGCGAAGGATCTGCTGCGTCTCACGACCGCCTCGGCGCGCGAGCGCTTCGACATCCGCGAGTACATGCGTCCGGCGGTGTTCGTGCCCGAGTCGAAGCGCCTCAACGTGCTGCTGAAGGAGTTCCGCCGCAATCGCAACCACATGGCGATCGTGGTCGACGAGTACGGCGGCGTCTCGGGGCTCTGTACCATCGAGGACGTCATCGAACAGATCGTCGGCGAGATCGACGACGAGTTCGACGTCGAGGACGACCAGAACATCCGCCGCGACGCCGAGCGGCACTTCACCGTGCGCGGCGTCACGCGGATCTCGGAGTTCAACGAGTACTTCGGTGCGCGGCTCTCGGAGGCCGAGGGCGTCGACACGGTCGCGGGGCTCCTCATGAAGCACCTCGGCCGGCTGCCGCGGCGCGGTGAGAGCGCGAGCATCGGCGGCTTCGAATTCCGCGTGCTGCGCGCCGATCGGCGCCGCATCGAGGCGCTGCGCGTGGTGGCCCCGCGCGACGTGCTGCCGCCGGACGAGCGCCCCGCCGGCGCCGCGTAAGCCCATGAAGCCGGAGTCCGAACCCGCCGCCGCTGCGCCGGCGGCAGGCCGCTACCGCCTGCCGCGACTTGAGTTCCCGGGGCTGCGCGCGGCGCTCTCGCTCGCCGCGGGAGCCGCGCTCACGGCCTCCTTCGCGCCGTTCAATCTCTGGCCGCTGGCGCTCGTCTCTCCGGCGGCGCTCATGTGGCTGTGGCAGGACGCCGGGCCGCGCGAAGCCGCGCGGCTGGGATTTCTTTTCAGCGCGGCGACCTTCGCCGCCGGCACCTACTGGCTCTACGTCAGCATCCACGTCAACGGCGGGGCGCCGGTGTGGCTCGCCATCGTGCTCATGGTGGGGCTGGTCGCGATCATGGGCCTCTATCAGGCGGCGCTCGGGTACGCGGTGGCGCGCTGGCTCCCCGAGCGCGGGGCGCTGCGGACGCTCGCGGCGCTGCCGGCCGCGTGGCTCCTGGTCGAGTGGTGGCGCGGCTGGTTCCTCACCGGCTTCTCGTGGCTCTCGCTCGGGTACTCGCAGACCGACACCTGGCTCGGCGCCTTCGCGCCGCTCGTCGGCGTCTACGGGATCAGCGCACTGCTGCTCCTCGGCGCGGGTGCGCTGCTCGAGCTCGCCACCGGAGGGCCCCGCGCCCGGATCCCGGCGGCGCTGCTGCTGCTTGCGCCGTGGGCGGCGGGGGCGGCGCTCCACGGGTACTCCTGGACGCGTCCTGCGGGAAGCCCGGTGACGGTGGCGGTGGTGCAGGGCGCGATCCCCCAGGACGAGAAGTGGCTCGAGAGCAACCGCGACACGACGCTCAAGCTCTACGAGTCGCTCACCGAGCAGGCGCTCGGAACTCAGCTCATCGTCTGGCCGGAATCCGCGCCCGCCGATGTCGCCAACGACATCGTTCCCTACATCAGCCACCTCTACGGCGAGGCGCGCGCTCACGGCTCGGCGCTCGTCGTGGGCGTGCTGCGCGCGGATGGCGGTGCCGCCGAGGACGATCCGACGCGCTACTTCAACTCGGTGCTGGCGCTCGATGAGACCGTGAGCTGGTACGACAAGCGCCACCTCGTGCCGTTCGCGGAATTCTTTCCCGTGCCCCGCTTCGTGCGCCGGTGGCTGCGCCTGATGAGCCTGCCGTACTCGGACTTCACCCCGGGAGGGCGGGATCAGTCCCCGCTCCCGGCGGCGAAGGTGCGACTCGGCGCCACCGTGTGCTACGAGGACGCGTACGGCAGCGCGATGCTGCGGGTATTGCCGCACGCCGACGCCCTGGTGAACGTGACCAACGATGCGTGGTTCGGTCACTCGAGCGCCCGGCACCAGCACTTCCAGATCGCGCGCATGCGCGCGCTCGAGGAGGGCCGCTATCTGGTGCGGGCCGCCAATGACGGCATTTCGGCGGTCATCGGGCCGCACGGCGAAGTCGTCCGGAGCGCTCCGGAATTCACCCCCGCGGTGCTGGTCTCAGCCATCGTGCCTTACAGCGGCCTCCCGCCCTACGCCCATGTTGGAAACTGGCTCATCGTGAGCCTGGCGGCGCTGGCGCTGGCATACGGGCTGTGGGTGCGGAATGATAGGGGCCGGCGCGCCCGCACGGGGTGAAGCCGGCGATTCCCCGATTTTGTTGCTGGAAGCGTTCCCATGAATCCCAAGTTCGAGCCGAGTCTCACTCCGCTTCGGCGCGCGACGGCCCTGTGCGTCATCGCGATCGCGCTCGGGGCGTGTTCCCGCGACCTGAGCGCCCAGTCGACCCATGCCGCCGCGGCGGGCGCTTCCGCGCTTGCCGCCGGCGCCGACCCGGCCCCGGCGCCGGGCGCCGCACCGCCTTCCCCCGCCGTGCAGGCCGGGACCGCCGAGCTCGCGCTCCGGGGGCTGCCGGATTTCTCGGCGCTGGTCGATCGCTACGGGCCCGCGGTGGTGAACGTCGAGGTGGTCGAGAAGGCGCAGGCAGGGACCGGCGGGCTGCAACTCTCGCCGAACGATCCGTTCTACGACTTCTTCCGCCGCTTCGGCATTCCCGCTCCGGGGGAAGGGCCGCGCGGCAATGTACCGCCGGCGCGCGGCGCGGGCTCGGGTTTCATCATCAATTCCGACGGCTACATCCTCACCAACACCCACGTAGTGGCCAACGCCGATGAGGTGACCGTGCGCCTCACCGACCGGCGCGAGTTTCCCGCCAAGGTCATCGGCGCGGACGAGCGGACCGACGTGGCGGTGATCAAGATCAACGCGACCAATCTGCCGATCGTCAAGCTCGGCGATCCGGCGCGCGTCAAGCCGGGGCAGTGGGTGCTCGCGATCGGCTCGCCCTTCGGCTTCGAGAACAGCGCCACCGCGGGCATCATCAGCGCCACCTCGCGCTCGGTGCCGGGCGAGAACAACTACGTGCCCTTCATCCAGACCGACGTGGCCGTGAATCCCGGCAACTCCGGCGGGCCGCTGTTCAACATGGCCGGCGAGGTGATCGGCATCAACTCGCAGATCTTCAGCCGCACCGGCGGCTTCATGGGAGTCTCGTTCGCGATCCCGATCGACGTGGCGCGCAACGTCGGGGAGCAACTCATCAAGACCGGCCGCGTGGTGCGCGGCCGCATCGGCGTCACGATTCAGGACGTCAACGCGCAGCTCGCCGAGTCCTTCGGTCTCGCCCGGCCGCACGGCGCGCTCGTGTCATCGGTGGAGAAGGACGGCCCGGCGGCGCGCGCCGGCATCCTCCCGGGCGATGTCATCTTGAGCGTCGGCGGGCATGCGATCGAGCGCTATGGGGAGCTCTCGGGGGCGATCGCGGCGATGCGGCCGGGCGCCGATGCGAGCCTGGCCGTGTGGCGCGCGGGCAAGGAGCAGAACGTCAGCGTGAAGGTGGCGGAGCTCAAGGAGCAGCAGCAGACGAGCGCCCGCTCGGGCAAGCCCATGCCGCGCGGCACCGAAAAGCCGGGCGCGCTCGGCCTCACGGTGCGGCCGCTGTCGCCCGAGGAGAAGGAGCAGGCGAAGACGCAGGGGAGCCTGGTGGTGGAGGAGGTCGCAGGTCCCGCGCAGGCTGCGGAAGTCGAGCCCGGCGACATCATCCTCGGCATCAACGGCAAGCGCGTGCACACCGCGAAGGAGCTGCAGGACGCCACCCAGGCCGCCGGCAAGAACGTGGCGCTGCTGATCCAGCGCGGCGACGCCCAGATCTTCGTGCCGCTGCGGTTGCCGTGAGACACGGCGGCCCTCACCGCCAGACCACGATGCAGGAGGGCTACGATCCCGCGGCTGTCGAGCGCGCCGCGCAAGCCTACTGGGCCGAGCGGCGCGCGTTCGAGGTGGGCGAGGACGCCTCGCGCCCGAAGTTCTACTGCCTGTCGATGCTGCCGTACCCATCCGGGCGGCTGCACATGGGCCACGTGCGCAACTACACGATAGGCGACGTGCTCTCGCGCTACCTGCGCATGCGCGGCTACAACGTGGTGCAGCCGATGGGCTGGGATGCCTTCGGCCTGCCGGCCGAGAACGCCGCCATGAGCAATGGTGTGCCGCCGGCGAAGTGGACGCGCGAGAACATCGCCCACATGCGCGCGCAGCTCAAGTCGCTCGGCTTCGCGATCGACTGGCGGCGTGAGATCGCCACCTGCGACCCCGCTTACTACCGCTGGAACCAGTGGTTGTTCCTGCGCATGCTCGAGCGGGGCATCGCGTACCGCAAGACCGGGGTCGTGAACTGGGATCCGGTGGACCAGACGGTGCTCGCGAACGAGCAGGTCATCGACGGGCGCGGCTGGCGCACCGGGGCTCCGGTCGAGAAGCGCGAGATCCCCATGTACTACCTCGCCATCACCCGCTACGCGGAGGAGCTGCTGGGAGCGCTCGGGGAGCTCGATGACTGGCCCGAGCGCGTGCGGGTGATGCAGGCCAACTGGATCGGCCGGAGCGAGGGCTGCGACATCGCCTTCCCCTACGCCCCGGATACGGTGAAGGCGGTCGGCGCCGCTGGGGCGATCAGTGTGTTCACTACCCGCGCCGACACGCTCTTCGGCGCGACCTTCATGGCGATCGCCGCCGGGCATCCGGTGGCGCTCGCCGCCGCAAGGCGCGATCCCAGGCTCGCCGCCTTCGTCGAGGAGTGCCGCCTGGGCACCGTGATCGAAGCCGACGTCGCCACGCAGGAGAAGAAAGGCATGCCGACGGGGCTGCACGTCCTGCATCCCTTCACCGGCAAGCCGCTCGAGATCTGGGTCGCGAACTACGTGGTGATGGCCTACGGCGAGGGCGCCGTCATGGGCGTGCCCGCCCACGACGAGCGCGACTTCGAGTTCGCGCTGAAGAACCATCTGCCGATCGTCACGGTGGTGCGCTCCACCACCGGGGCCTACGAGAAGGTGCGCGCGCCGTGGATGGCGGCGTACGCGGAGTACGGGGTGACCGTGAGCTCGGGCGAGTTCTCGGGGCTCGACTTCCAGGGCGCGGTGGACGCGATCGCCGCGGCGCTCGAGAAGAAGGGTCTCGGCCGCAAGCGCGTGCAGTACCGCCTGCGCGACTGGGGCATCTCGCGGCAGCGCTACTGGGGTTGCCCGATCCCGATCATCCACTGCGGCGCGTGCGGGCAAGTGCCCGTGCCCGATGAGCAGCTGCCGGTGCTGCTGCCCGAGAACCTGGTGCCGGACGGCAGCGGCAACCCGCTCGCGAAATCCCCGGCCTTCTACGAGTGCGCATGCCCCAGGTGCGGGCAGCCCGCGCGGCGCGAAACCGACACCATGGACACCTTCGTCGACTCCTCCTGGTACTTCATGCGCTACGCATGTCCGGACGCGCCGGCGGCCATGGTGGATGAGCGCGTCGATTATTGGCTTCCGGTGGACCAGTACATCGGCGGCATCGAGCACGCGATCCTGCACCTGCTCTATGCGCGCTTCTGGACCAAGGTGATGCGGGACCTCGGGCTCGTCAGGTTCGGCGAGCCATTCACCCGGCTCCTCACCCAGGGCATGGTGCTCAACCACGTCTACTCGTACCAGCCCGAAGGCGGTCGCAAGCGCTACGTCAACCCCGCCGACGTCGACACGCGCCGCGGACCCGACGGCGCCGAGGTGTATGAGGCCGCGCTGCCCGACCTCGGCACCGTGCCTGTCACCTACGAGGGCCTCGGAAAGATGTCGAAGTCCGAGGGCAACGGCGTCGATCCCGAAGGTCTGGTCGAGCGCTTTGGCGCCGACACCGCGCGGCTCTTCATCATGTTCGCCTCGCCCCCCGAGCAGACGCTCGAATGGTCCGACGAGGGGGTGCAGGGGGCCGCGCGCTTCATCCGCCGGCTGTGGAATGCGGTGTACGAGCATGTGTCGGCCGGCGTCGCCCCGCCGCTCGACCGCGGCGCGCTCGCCCCGAAGCAGCGGGAGCTGCGGCGCGCCGCGCACCAGGCGCTCGCCAAGGCGACCGACGACATCGGCCGCCGGCGCAACTTCAACACCGCGATCGCCGCCATCATGGAGCTGCTGAACGCCGTCGGGCGCTTCGACGACGCGAGCCCGGCCGGAAGAGCGGTGCGCCACGAGGCGCTCTCGATCGCGACGGTGGTGCTCGCGCCCATCACGCCGCACGTGTGCCATGCGCTGTGGCAGGCGCTCGGGCACACGAGCGCGCTGATCGACGAGCCCTGGCCCGAGCCGGATGCGGCCGCGCTCGCGCAGGACATGCACACCATGGTCGTGCAGGTGAACGGCAAGCTCCGCGGACACATCAGCGTTCCGGTGAACTCGGATGAGGCCGCCGTGCAGGCCGCGGCGCTCGCCGACGACAAGGTGCGCAGATTCGTGGCCGACAAGCCGGTGAGACGCGTGATCGTCGTGCCCGGGAAGCTCGTCAACGTGGTCGTCTGATGAGCCCGCGACGCGCTGCCGCGCGCGGGGGCCCGGAGGGCGGGGTGCGGCCGCAAGGCGCGAGGCCGCCGGTCGTCGGGGCGCTGCTCATCGTGGCGGCGGCGCTCGCGAGCGCCTGCGGCTTTCACCTCCAGGGTCGCGTGCCGCTGCCCGACCTGGTGAAGACTCCGTACCTGGAGGCGCCCGACCGGCAGAGCGAATTCGTGCAGAGCCTGCGCCGCGCGCTGCTCTCGAACGGCGCGCACCTGGCGCGCGAGAAGGACCAGGCCTCGGCCGTGGTCAGCATCGTGCGGGACAGTGTCACGCGGCGCGTGCTGTCGGTGTCCGGCACGAATCAACCGAATCAGTACGAGGTCACCTACACGATCGGCTTCGTGGTCACGGCCGGGAGCCGGGAGCTCCTCGCCCCGCAGGAGATCTCCGCCACGCGCAGCTACAGCTTCGACGAGCGGCTGCTGCTCGCCAAGGGTCACGAGGAAGACATCCTGCGCGAGGACATGGCGCGCGATCTCGCCGACATGGTCATGCGGCGGCTCGCGAGCCTTTAGGCGGCGAAAGGTTGTGTCCGCTTTCGAACAGCGCAGTGTCCGGATCCGGACACGCCGCGTTCTTGCAGCGCTTGTTGGTGCCGGCAGGTCATTGAGGATTTGAGCCGACTCGCTCTGGCATAGTGTGTGCAACGGACTGCGCATGGACATCGAGCGCAAGGACCTCAAACGCCGCAACACCCGCCGTCGTTGGCTGATCGGTATTGCGGCCGGCGCGCTGGCGTTGGCCGCCGTTGCCGGCGTCGGCCTACTCGGGCCCGCACTTCCGCTGGTCGATCGCAACAGCGTCTGGATCGATACCGTCAAGCGTGGCCAGATGCTGCGCGAGGTGCGCGGTCAGGGGGTACTGAGCCCGAAGGAGATCCGCTGGATTACCGCTCGGACGGCCGCGGTCGTCGAGCGGATCGGGATCAAACCCGGCGCCGTGGTCGCCGCCGACACCGTGCTCATGGAGCTCGGCAGCCCCGCAGCGACCGAGGAGCTCGAGAGCGCCGGTGCTGCCCTGGCCGCGGCGCGTGCCGACGCCGCCGCGAAGAGGATGGGCCTCGAAAACCAGCTGCTCGATGAGAAGTCACGCGTCGCGCAGATCCGCTCCGCCTACGCGCTGGCCCGCGCCAAGGTCGATGCCACCGGGGGACTCGCAAAGCAGGGAATCATCCCGGCGCTGACCTTCCGCGAGTACCAGCTGGACGCCGAGCAGCAGCAGACGCTGCTCGGGCTCGCCGCCGAGCGCGTGGCGAAATCCGGGCAGACGCTGGTAGCGCAGATCGCGGCCGATGAGGCGCGCATCAGACAGCTCGAGACCGCTTACGCCTCGCGTGCCCGCCTCGCCGAGGCACTGCACGTCAAGGCCGGTACGACCGGTGTCCTGCAGTCCGTCGCAGTGCAGGAGGGTCAGGAGGTGGCGGCGGGGGCGAATCTCGCGCGTATCGCGCGGCCGGGCGAGCTGCGCGCTGAGCTCGAGGTTGCGGAGACGCAGGCCAAGGATGTGGGCGTGGGCCAGCGCGTCACGATCGACACGCGCACGGCGCTCCTCGCCGGTCGCGTCGAGCGCATCGATCCGGCCGTTCAGCGCGGTAGTGTCCAGGTCGACGTCGAGCTGCTCGGGCCGCTGCCGCCCGGGTCGCGTCCTGACTTGAGCGTGGACGGGACCATCGAGATCGAGCTCGTGCCCAACGCGGTTTACGTGGCGAGGCCGGCGATCGCGCGGCCTGACTCGCAGCTCAGGCTGTTCCGGCTGAGTGCGGACGGCAAGAGCGCCGAGCGGGTGCCCGTGCGGTTCGGGCGCGCCTCGGTTGCCCTGATTGAGGTTTTAGAGGGACTGGCGCCCGGCGACCGGGTGCTGCTCTCGGACACGTCGGTGTGGGACAAGTACGACAGGATACGACTGCGTTAGGTTGGGCTTGTCTCCGCGGCCTCAATGTCGAAACTCAAGGATTGCACCCCATGAGCCCATCCACCGGCGACCCGCGCTCATCCACCGGAGCGACGCCCCTGATCACCCTTCGCGACGTCGGGAAGATCTTCTACACCGGTGAGTTGGAGACGCATGCGCTGTCAGGGGTCCATCTGACGATCGGGCGAGGCGAATACGTCGCGATCAGCGGGCCGTCGGGCTGCGGCAAATCGACGCTGCTGGCGATCCTCGGCCTCCTCGACAGTCCGACCTCGGGCGAGTACCGGCTCAACGGCACGCCCGTGCAGGACATCAGCGCCGCCGGGCGGGCACGCATCCGCAATCGCGAAGTCGGCTTCATCTTCCAGTCTTTCAACCTGATCGGTGATCTCACCGTGTACGAGAACGTGGAGCTGCCGCTGCGCCTGCGCCGCGCGAAGGGCGGCGGGCCCTCGAGTCACGAGTGTCGGCGCCGGGCTAACGATGCGCTCGAGCGCGTCGGCATGGCGCACCGGCTGCGCCACTACCCAGCGCAGCTGTCCGGCGGCCAGCAGCAGCGTGTCGCGGTGGCGCGGGCCCTCATCGGCTCGCCTTCCATCCTGCTGGCGGACGAGCCAACCGGGAATCTCGATTCCATCAACGGCGAATCGGTCATGGAGCTCCTCGGCGAGCTGCACCGCGGCGGGGCGACGCTGTGCATGGTCACGCACGATCCGCGCTACGCGCATTTCGCCGGGCGTGGTGTTCAGCTCTTCGACGGGCGCATCGTCGATGAATGGCGCGCGGGCGAATCGGGCCCGGGTGATTCAGTGACGCCGGGGCGCCGTCCTGGACCCTCGGCCCGGGGCGCTGCGAGCGCGAGCGCGGCACGCCCATGACGGCACTGGAGCACGATGCGCTCTATGTCCTGCGCCGTCTTGCGCGCGCGCCGGGTTTTGCGCTGGCCTCGGTGACTCTGCTCGGGCTCGCCATCGCCACGAGCGCGTGCGTATTCGCGGTGGTGTACTGCCTGCTCTGGAAGCCGCTGCCTTTTCCCGGGGCTGATCGGCTGGTCAACATCGTGCCGCACTTTATCAAGGAGAACTGGGACGGACTCCTTTCGTTCGAGATGCTGCAGGAATTCGCTCAGCAGCGCGAGCTCTTCGAGCGCTTCGCCGGAGTGACTCGTGGGGACCTCGAGCTCGAGAACGGCCCCGGCATCGAGCGGAGCGACCTGTCGACGGTGTTCGCGGAGCCGGAGTTCTTCGGTCTCCTCGGGCTGCACCCTCTTGCCGGACGTCTCCCGAATGAGCTGGACGTGCGGGCGCACGAACCTGGAAACCTCCTCGTGTCGGCGGCGTTTGCCGCCGAGCGTTTTGGCAGCCCCACCGCCGCGCTGGGTCAGGTGCTGCCGCTGCAGTTTGGCCAGTACCGCATCATCGGCGTGATGCCCTCCGACGTGCCGTTCGCCTCGTCCGCGACACTCTGGGTGCCGGTGTCGCTATCCCCCGAAGGATTGAAGGAAAACCCCGTTCGCTGGGTCAGCAGAGGATGGGGCATCGGCCGGCTCGCCACAGAGGTGCGGGCCGTCGATGCCGGGGAGCGCCTGACGGCTCTGCTCCCCGTGCTTGCGGAAACCAGGAACTTCTCCGAGAGAAGTAACCTGCAGATCCGCGCGAAGTCGCTGCGAAGCCTGTGGCTGCCGCCGACGGGAGACATCGTCTTGAAGCTGATGCTGGGCACGGCGCTCCTCATCATGGCGATCACGGTCATCAACGCCTGCAACCTCTACATCGCGCGGCTCGCCTCCCGGGCGCACGAGAGTGCGCTGCTGGCCGCACTGGGAGCGAGCCCCGGAAGGGTGGCGCGGTTTCACCTGATCGAGGCGGCGCTCCTCGCACTCGCAGCGGCGGGCCTCGGGCTCGCTCTTGCGCCCGCCGGGCTCAAGCTCCTCGGTCACTTTGGCCTCATGCCCGAAGAGGCGCCCTATCCCATCGCCATCGACGGCGCGACGCTGATTTTCGTCGCGCTGCTCGCGAGCGTGACGGCGGCGGCACTCGCCGCCAGTGCGCTGTGGCTGCAGACCAGGGGCGGGCGTGTCCACGAGATGCTGAAGCAGGGCGGCAGCCGGCAGAGCGCGAGCGTGCGCGTCCGGTACGCGCGTATCGCGCTGACCGTCGCGCAGGTGGCCCTCACCGTAGTGCTCCTCTTCGGATCGGGCCTGCTCTTGCGCAGCGCGCACAAGCTCCTGACCGAGGATTTCGGCTTCGATTCCGCAGGGCTCGTCATGACCGGGCTCGACTTCGAAGCCGATGCGGACACTTACCACACGTATGTGCAGCGAATGCGCCAGCACGTGGCAACGCTCCCCGGCGTCGCGGCGACGACGCTGGCGGGCGGCTTCCCCCTGGGAAACGGGGTGCAGTGGATGCGCAGCTATCAGCCGCCGGGCATGACCGCACCGGAGCAGAGTCGATGGCCCATCGCCTTCCTGTACGAGAACATCGAGCCGAATTTCTTTTCGGTGTTCGGGCAGCCTCTCACAGCAGGCCGGCCCTTCATGCCCGAGGAGGCGCGCGCGCAGGCGCCGGTGGCGATCGTGGATACGAGCTTCGTCAAGCGCCACTTTCCGGACGGCAGCGCCCTCGGCCACTCGTTCAACCTCCCGTCCGGAGATCCCGATGACAAGGGAGTCGTGCGCGAGGTGACCATTGTTGGTGTTGCCAGGCCGGTGAAGTCATACGAGGCGTTGTCCGGGGGCGATGAGAGGCCGATGATCTATATGCCCGGGCTCGAAGGCAACAATCTCCTCATCCGCACATCGATCGACCCGGAATCGCTCCGCCGCTCGCTCAAGAGCGTTGCGCACGAGCTGTCGCCGAAGGCGAGACTCGGGGTCACACAGGCGATGAGCGAGCAGCTCGCAGGCTTCGTCCGCTTCAGGTACCGGCTGAACGGCCTGCTCGAGCTCCTGAGCGCCGTCACCCTCATTCTCGCAGGCACCGGGCTGTATGCCGTGCTCAGCTTCTCGGTGCGCATGCGCATGCGCGAGCTCGGAGTGCGCCTCGCATTGGGAGCGGACGCTACACACCTGCGGCGCGAGGTGCTCGGGCAGGGGTTGAGGCTCGCCGCAATCGGCACGCTCGCCAGCCTCCCGCTCGCCTGGGCGATCTCCAGAGTGCTCGCGCCGCAGCTCTATCGGGTTTCGCCACTCGACCCGGTGACGGCCGGTGCGGTGCTGGGCATCGTCGCGGTGGCCAGCGCGGCAGCCGCCTGGTGGCCGGCGCGTGAAGCGGCACGGATCGATCCCATGGGCGTGCTGCGCGTGGAATGATGCGGCGCACCCTGGCGCAGGTGTGCCCCAACCGGCGCGGATTATGATGGCGGCGTATGACGGCTGACATTCCTGCTGTCCTCGTCGCCGACGACCAGCGCGACGTGCGCGACGCGCTGCGATTGCTCCTGAAATCCGGGGGCTACGAAGTGCATTGCGTCGAGTCCCCAGCCGCCGCGCTGGAGGCCGCCTCGGCCGGGCGCTTCGCGGCGGCGCTCATCGATCTCAACTACACGCGCGACACGACATCCGGCGAGGAAGGTCTGGCATTGCTCGCGGCGTTGAGGGAGCTCGACGCGGAGCTGCCGGTGATCGTCATGACGGCCTGGGGCAGCATCGAGCTCGCGGTCGAGGCGATGCGCCGCGGCGCGGGCGACTTCATCGAGAAGCCCTGGGACAACGCGCGGCTCGCGAGCGTGCTGCGCAGCCAGATCGCTCTCGGCGAGGCCACCCGGCAGGCCGGGCGGCTTGGCGCGGAAAACACGCGACTGCGCGCCGAGAACAGACTCCTGCAGAGCGAGGACGCGCACAGCTTCATCGCGACCGCCGAATCCATGCGGCCGGTGCTGGCGCTCATCGAGCGCGCGGCTCCAACCGATGCGAACGTGCTGATCCTTGGCGAGAACGGCACCGGCAAGGGGCTGGTCGCCCGTCGCATCCACGCCTTGTCGGGGCGTCGGGACCGCAGCTTCGTCAAAGTGAATATGGGAGGCATCGCCGAGGGCGTCTTCGAGTCGGAGATGTTTGGCCACGTGCGCGGCGCCTACACCGACGCGAAGACGGGTCGCTTAGGTCGGTGCGAGCTGGCCGATGGCGGCACACTGTTCCTCGATGAGGTCGCGAATCTCCCGCTCGCCCAGCAGCCGAAGCTCCTGCGGGTGCTCGAGGACGGGGAGTTCGAGCGGCTCGGTTCCTCGCGCACGACGAGAACCGATCTGCGCGTGATCTCGGCGACCAACGCCGATCTGGCCGCGGAGGTGGCCGCGGGACGTTTCCGCAAAGATCTCCTGTATCGGCTCAACACAGTGGAAGTAAAACTGCCGCCGCTACGCGAGCGGCGCGCGGATATCGTACCCCTTGCGAGGAGTTTTCTCGTGCGCAGCGCGCCGCGCTATGGGCGCGGAGCGATGCGTCTCGCGCCTGCCTCCGAGCGGGCTCTGGAATCCTATGCCTGGCCCGGCAACGTGCGCGAGCTGGCCCATGTGCTCGAGCGCGCGGTGCTCATGAGCACTCGGGATGTGATCGAGCCGGATGATCTGTGGCCGCCCGCGGTCCGGGCTCCCGAGCTCAGCGCGCCAGAGCCCGATGCGCCCGAGCCGGCCCAGCACGCGGCCGTGACGCTGGCGGACGCAGAAGAGGCTTTGGTCCGAGACACGTTGGATCGCTGCGAGGGCAACATCCTCAAGGCCGCCGAGCAGCTCGGCTTGAGCCGCGCTGCACTCTATCGGCGATTGCAGAAGTTCGGCCTGCGCGTCCCCGAGTGAGGCACACCCCCGAGGGACCGATGCATACCCGGCGCTACCAGACTCGGCTCCTTCTCGATGCGGCGACCGTCGCACTGCCGGGGCTGACTGCCTTGGGTCTGGCCGTGGTCGCTGGCCCAGTCTCGATCGGCCGGATCGTGATCCTTGCCACACTCGCGGCTCTTTTGAGCTGGGTGCTTGCGATCCGGGCCCGTAACCGTGCGATCTATCCGTTGCACACGGCCTCGAACCTGCTCGCCGCGCTGCGTGCCGGGGACACCAGCCTGCGCGCTGCCGGCGCAGTACGCGACGATTCGTTCGGCGACGTCATGTGGGAGATCAATGCGCTGGCAGGGGTGCTGCGGGCACAGCGCCTGCGGGTCGAGGAGGCCGACGCTCTGCTTGGGAAGGTGGTGGCGACGACCGACATTGCGCTCTTTGCATTCGACGCCGGGCGGCGGCTGAAGCTCGTCAACCCTGCAGGCGCTCAGCTCCTCGGGAGCGACCCCGCGCAGCTCCTCGGGTCCACCGTCACCTCACTCCAGCTGGATTTTCCCGCCGATACGGGCGCATCGCACATCGCCGTGCGACAGTTTCCGGGCGGCGGCGGGCGCTATGAATTCCGCCGGCGGGTCTTTCGCGAGGGTGGCCTCGAGCATGAGCTCATCTCGGTGAGCGATTTGAGCCGCGCCCTGCGCGCGGAGGAGCGCTCGGCCTGGCAGCGCCTGATCCGCGTGCTTGGCCATGAAGTCAACAATTCGCTCACACCCATCAAGTCAATCGCGGCCACGCTCGCCGAGCTGAGCCGCCGCGAGCCGCCGCCCGGCGACTGGCGGGAAGATCTGTCCAGCGGACTGAAGCTGATCGGCCAGCGCGCGGATGCCCTGGCACGATTCCTGCTGGGCTACACGGCGCTCGCGCGGCTGCCGCCGCCTGCCAAGCGCGGCACCGACCTTGCGGCGCTGCTCGAGCGTGCTGCCCACCTGGAGCAACGGCTGCCTGTCACCGTCGCACCGCTGCCAGCGCTGCGTGCCGTGGTCGATCCCGATCAGATCGAGCAGTGTGTGATCAATCTGCTGCGCAACGCCGTAGATGCATCACTGCCCACGCAGGGTGCGGTGCGGCTAAGTCTCGCCAGCGCGCAAGCCTTCGCCGTGATTGAAATCGAAGACGAGGGGCCAGGACTCGCCGCGGCCGACAACGTGTTCGTGCCATTTTTCACAACCAAGCCTGAGGGCTGCGGCATTGGACTCGCGCTGGCACGACAGATTGCCGAGGCGCACGGTGGCTCGCTGACACTCGAGAACCTCAAGCGCAAGTCCGGTTGTGTCGCGGCGCTGAGACTACCGCTCGAGACGAGTGTGCTCACGGTCGCCGGGAGTCGCGCGGGCGGATGACCGGTCCCATCCGCCCGCACCCGTGACCGCAGCGCCCGCCGTGCTCCTGCTGAACGCCACCGATCGCGTGGCCCTGGCGCTGCTCCTCGCCCGCTACGGGATGCAGCTGACCCTCGTCGCCCCCGGGGAAGGCATTCCGGGATCCTACTGGGGGCACAGCGAGGCGGGCCTGAAGGCCGATCGCCTGTACGCGCGCCTCGACACCCCGGTGCATTCCGTGCTGCACGAGGCGAGTCACTACGTCTGCATGACTCCCGAGCGGCGCGCGGGCCTCGATCGGGATGCCGGCGGCGACGACCTCGAGGAGTCGGCGGTGTGCTATCTGCAGCTGCTGCTGGCGGACCAGTTGCCAGGCATCGGGCGGGCGCGGCTGCTTTCTGACATGGACGCCTGGGGTTACAGCTTTCGTCTGGGCAGCACGCGTACCTGGTTCGAAGGGGATGCCGCGGACGCGCGCCAGTGGCTGCGCGATCACGGTGTGATAGACGACGAGGACCGGCCGACCGGCGCCGTGCGACCCGCGCCGCACCGCCGTCAATGTCTGGCGTTGCCCGGCTCCTCGCGGCCGCCCAGATGAACCAGCACGGCGATGAGCGCCATCGCCCACACGATGACAGCGCTCGAGGGCAGGTCGACCACGGCCGAGAGCGCCAGCCCCACGAGGTAACTCGCCAGCGCCAGCATGTAGCCGAGTAAGAGTTGGCGGCGCGGGGGATAGCGATAGGTGGCCACCGCCGGCACGATGAGACTCGTGAATACCAGATACACGCCGACCAGCTGCACCGAGATGGTCACCACGAACGCAAACAGCACGTAGAACCCGACGCGGCCGAGCCGCTCCCGATACCGGAACCAGGCGAGCAGGAAAATACCGGTCACGATGGCGGCGTGGACGAGCTGCCGAGGCGTGACCCACAGAATCTGGCCGGCGAGCAGATCCTTGAGATCCTCGCCGCCGTGCGGATCGTTGGCGAGCAGCAGGATCTGCGCGGTCGAGGCGAGCACGAACAGCACCCCGATCAGCGCTTCCTGCGCCTCGGGGCGCTTGCGCTCGGTCCAGGTGAGGAGCAGCGCGCCCAGCAGCGCGGCGGCGGCTGCGGCGACCTGCGTGATCCAGCCGCCCGCGCCGAGGCCGGAGACGTGCGCGGCAATCACGCCAAGGCCCGCCACTTGTGCGATCGCGAGGTCGATGAACACGATCCCGCGCGCGAGCACCTGCTGCCCGAGCGGCACGTGCGACAGCACGACGAGAACGCCGGCAATGAGGGCCGGCCACAGGATGCTCAGATCCGCTTGCAGGGTGCTCATTGATTGGCCGCCAGCAGCCGCTTGAGGGTGTCGTCGAAGAGACCGAACAGGTCTTTGGCCTCGGGCGTGCCGCCCACCGTGTAAGGCAACAGCACCACCGGCACGTGGATGCGTTCCGCGAGCCACTCCGCAGCCCGCGGGTCGTTGTAGGCGTTGCGCAGGATCATCTTCGGCGGCGTGGCGGTGAGCTTGGTGACGAGCTCGGCGAGGTAGCCGGCGCTCGGGGGCACGCCCGGCTTGGGCTCGATGGAGGCGAGCTCGCGTATCCCGAGCCAGTGGCACAGGTAGGCCTGATCGCGGTGGATCACCGCGACCGGTACGCCGCGCAGCGGTGCAGCCTCCGCTTCCCACTTCAAGGTCGCCTGCTGCCAGCGCTTCTGAAAATCCTCACCGCGCGAGGCGTAGTACGCGGCATTCGCGGGATCGACCAGCACGAGGCGCGCACTCAGCGCCTTGGCGATGATGGCGATGTTGTGCGCATCGAGTGTCACGTGCGGGTTGCCGAGCGGGTGGATGTCTCCCATCGAGCGGTCCACGGCGGAGGGCACCTCCAGCAGCGGCACGAGCGGGGCGGCCTCGAAATAGCCGGGTGCACCGGGTTGGATCTTGGAATTGCCCGAGTCCTGCAGCAGCACCGGCATCCAGCCGATCTCCAGGTCCGCGCCGGTGACGACCACGAGATCGGCGCTGCGCGCCCGGGCCAGGAGGCTCGGTTTGGCGTCCACGCGGTGCACGTCCTGAAACGGGCTCGTCGCCGTGTACACGTTCACCTTGTCGCCACCGAGCTCGTTGACGAGGGAACCCCAGTCGGGTGTGGTTGCCAGTACCTTTAGCGCCGCCTGCGCGGGCGGCACGCCGGCGCAGAGCACCAGGAGGGCGAGCGAAAGGAAGCGGAAGTGTCGCGGCATGAGAGTCCCTAGAACTTATGGGCGCCGTGCGCGCCGATGGCGAGGATGTACTGCAGCAGGAATTGCCGGTCGCGCGCGCTCGCACGGGCGTCGTCGAGCGCGTACTGCGCCCGGAAGCGCGAGAATTCGCTCAGGCTCCAGTCGATCATGAGCGTCGTGCGCTCGGGGGAGGCCGAGGCGAGCGTCGGGAAGGCAGTCAGCGGCAGGGCTCCGGAGCCGACGAGCCCAATGCCCGGGGTTCCGGAGCTCATCGAGTCGTAGCGCACCCCGGCGCGCCAGCGCTGGATGAACTCGTAGATCGCCTGCATGTACCAGCCGGACTGCGAGCTGCCGTAGCCACCCACGAGATTCCGGCCGGTGAGATCGAAGCTGAGTTGCCCGTCCTCGGTGCGGTGCATCCATTCACCCTGCAGCTTGAACTGGTGGTAGGTCGGATCGCCGTGCGGTGCCCACTTCAGCGTGCCGTCGACGACCCAGGTGCGCGAAGTGCCGGTGAAGGCGTTGGTGACGGGCGTGCCGAACTGATCCACGTCCTGATAGGCCCGTGCCGTGGAGCGCGCCCGGAGCCATGACACCCCGGTGCGCCAGCTTGTGGAATCTCCGATATCGCCGCCGAGGTGCGCGAACAGCGCATCGCTCGCGAGCGAATTGGCGTTACGCTGCGTCCCCGGGAAAGTGCGCCCGCTGCCGGCCTCGGCCCCGAGCTCGAGGAAGTACTCGCTCGGCGCGAGCCAGCGGAGCTGCGCCCCGTCCTGCCCGAGCTGTGCGCCGCCGAAGAACGCCTGATACACCAGCGGTTGATCCGCGAAATCCCAGTTGTGCGAGTGAATCTCGTTGAGATAGCCGGTAGCGGAGAAGAAACGTCCGCCCTTGAGCGTGAGGCCGTGGCCGAGCGCGAGTGTCTTGAAATACGCTTCTTCGATGTCGATGCTGTTGTCCCCCTGGATCGCGGCCGTCAGGTTCGCGAAGAAGTACGGATCGACGTTGGACGTGAACGTCAGCTCCGACTCGTCGAGATTGAAGCTGCGATCACCCGGCCCTTCGCCCGTGGGCGGCGGAATGAAGCCGGCAATGCGGTAGGTCGCCGGATCCTGCGTGAGGCTCGCGTAGTTGCCCGTCAGGATCACCGAAACCGCGGGGTTGAAGGCCGCGAGATTGCTGCTGCGTGCCGGAGCCGCCGCATAGGGCGCCGCCGGCGCGGCCGCGGGGGCAGCGAGCGAAGCGGCGGAGGCGGCCGCGGCCGGGGCGTTGCGGGCCGCCACGTTACTCTCCAGCTCCCGAATCCGCGCCTCGAGCGCCTGCACGCGCGCCGAGTAATCCGCCTTCAGCGCCTCGAGCTCGGTTCGCAGCGCCGTGACGTCATCAGGGGCGGCCTGCCCGGTATCGGGCCACCCCCAGCAGACCAACAGCAGTGCCCCGGCAACGGGCGTGAGGTTTCTCATAGCAGGCACGCGGAGCCGCAGGTCCGCAGCCGCCTCGCGGCGAGTGCGCGCGCAACGCTGCAACGAAAGATGAACATCGTCCGACTCCTCGAAATCCTTATCGGCCGGAATGCCGACTGCGGCGCGCTGCGCGCCGCCCGAAGCCGACTTGCGCCCGCATTGGCGGCGCGAGGTGCGGCGCTCAGGTCACGCGAGGATGGGGGGAGGACCCCGAGGCAGGTGATGGCCCACCGGGGAGCGCGTGGGCAGGATGATTTCCCGTCGCGTCGGAGCAACGCGCACCACGAGTAGCGGCTTGCCGATGGCCGCCGCGTGCGCCGGCGAGCCGGCGCAGCCGCCAAAGTGCACGCACACGTCGCAATGCGAGTACTGGTGCGAGCGATCGGCGAGCGCGTGCGCCGAATACACGGCGGAACACGCGATCAGCATGCCGGCCGCCACGAGGGCGAGCAGGCGATTGCGACGGAAGCCGATGCTCAAGTCAGGTGATTCCGCTGCAGCGGGACCTGCAGGGTAGCCGCCCCCGGGGATGCAGGCAACTGCTGCTGCTTATGCGCAACGGCTGGCACCCGCCACCTGCAGCCGTCTGGCAGCCGTCTCGGTGCCCGCCTCGAGGTCGTGTCAGAGTCGCTGCCCGGACTGCGTTATCGAATCGAGGCGCGGGGTTGGCTCACGGGCGTTCGCACGCGTGGCGGTGTTCGTGCATCGGGGCGACATCCGTGTCATCGACACGACGCGGGCAGCGGTGGTGCGTGTCGACAGATGCCGATTATGGTTAATAATGAGCCGCTGGCCCGCCCACACGGCCAGGGTGTGGGTCGCCCGCACGCCGGCCCCTCACCGGATGAGGTCTTTTGAAGCTCACCTCCGACTCGCTCGCCACTCACCTCGGGGAACGGCTGTTGCCGGCATACCTCGTCTCCGGCGACGAACCGCTGCTCGCGGCGGAAGCGGCCGACGCCGTACGGGCGCGGGCGCGCGGCGCGGGCTTTACGGAGCGCGAGGTGCACTTCATCGAGCGCGCCGCCGACTGGGACGAGGTGCGGGCCTCCGCCACCAACCTGTCGCTGTTCGCTGCACGCCGCGTGGTGGAGATCCGCCTCGCGAGCGGGAGGCCCGGCACGGCGGGGAACGCCACCCTCCTCGCACTGTTCGAGGCGCGTGATCCTGACACCCTGCTCCTCATTCTGACGCCACGCCTCGATCGCGACGCGCAGGGTGCCGACTGGGTGCGCTCGGTCGAGGCGCACGGCGCCTGGGTGCAGATCTGGCCGGTCGACAGCCACCGGCTGGTGGCGTGGCTCAAGGGCCGCTGCCGCCGGCTGAAGCTCGAGGCGAGCGACGAGGCGCTCGAGCTTCTGGCGGCGCGCACGGAGGGAAACCTGCTCGCGGCCCACCAGGAGCTCACCCAGCTCGCGCTGCTGGCGCCCGCGGGCAGGGTGACGCCCGACACCGTCCTCGCCGGTGTCGCCGACAGCGCGCGCTTTGATGTTTTCGGGCTGGGCGAGGCGCTACTCAAGGGCGAGGCGGCACGCGCCCTGCGCGTGCTGGCGGGCCTGCGCGCCGAGGGCACGGAGCCGACTCTGGTGCTGTGGGCGCTGAGCCGCGCGCTGCGCGACGTATGGAGCGCTCGCGGCGGCGACCGCCCGCCCGCCTGGCAGCAGCGCCACCGAGCCGCGCTCGAGCAGGCGCTGCGGCGCGCGTCGCGACTGCCGTTCGCGGCGCTCGCGCGGCGTGCGGCGCGCGTCGATCGCATGATCAAGGGCCGTGTTGCGGGCGATGCGTGGGACGAGCTGGCGCTGCTGGTGGCCGACATCTGCGGGCAACCGCCCGCCTCAGGGCGCACGCGCGTGCGGGCGATGTAAGCGATGCAACCCATCGGCGTCTTCGGCGGCACCTTCGACCCGATTCACTGTGGCCATCTGCGCACGGCCTTCGAGCTGTGGCAGGAACTGCGGCTTGCCGAAGTGCGCTTCCTGCCCACCGGCAGCCCGCCGCATCGTGCCCAGCTGTACGCGAGCCCGGAGCGGC
>Ga0209474_10000926_pt1 | contig 29721 bp, 28 predicted proteins | sample GraSoiAngelo_145_FD_185902 | JGI IMG/M metagenome (GOLD analysis project Ga0209474, IMG submission 185902) | Grasslands soil microbial communities from the Angelo Coastal Reserve, California, USA - 14_1009_05_20cm (SPAdes) (version 2) | ecosystem: Environmental > Terrestrial > Soil > Grasslands...
CCACTCCGCTGCGAATAGGCTGCCGCCGAGCGCCACCAGTGCGGGCGACGAGCCGCGCACCACCGGATATGTCTCGCCTAAATCGCCGCTTTGGTACATCCGCACCAGCAGCAGATTAGAAACCAGATGGATCAGAGCTGAGGCCAACAGATAAGCAGCAGCCGGTGATGGCAGCCCGGCGATCGCCATCATCCCAAGCCCGGCAATACCGACCGCCACGTTCATGATCAGCATCGATTGCATGCGATCTGCGCCACCGCGCAGCAACGCATTCCAGCTCGCGTGCAGAAGCGCGGCTGAGGGGACCAGCAGAATGGAAAGGGGCGTCAGCAAGGATGGGTTATCGCGGCGAGTACGAGGGGGCTGCTACTCTCACCATCGCGAGCGCAGCGAAGCAACCCGCGGCAAATACCGGGATTATCGCTCGAACGCCGCCTTCAGGCGGTTGAGCTGCGGCACCAGTGGATTGCCGATCACGGCCCGTTCGGCCGGGGGCGCGTGAATCGTGGTGTCGAGGCGGCGAACCTTGCTTTGCAGCGCCATCGAACGCGCGATCAGATCCCGCAACTGTTGCGGCAGCCTTTCGACCATATCGTTTGCGCCGGGATCGGCAGCGCTTAGCTTGACCTTCGTCTTTTCGCGATTGGCCTGGGTCAGGGTCATCTCGCCTTCCTTTACGGCGCGATGTAGCAACAGCCACGAGGCGAGTTGCATGAGGCGGGTGGTCAGCCGCATGCTCTCGGTTGCGTAAGTCAGGCTGACCGAACGATCGAGCGCCTTGGCTTCGGTGCGGCCGGCTCCGTCGAGATAGGCGGCGGTCTCCTCGACCAGATCCATGCCTTCGCGAAACAACGCGCTAAACGCCGCGGAATTCGTAAGCCGCTCGCTGAACTGCACGAGAGCTGTTTCGCTTTGCGAACGGTCCGCCATGGTTAACGCCTCACGCCACTGATTACGCTCGCCGGCTTGAAAGCTCGCCGGACTTATAATGAACAAATCATTGCGCGCCCGCGACCAGGAGTCCAGCCACAAGCCTGATTATGGTTTCCAGTGAGGTGACGAGGCCGCCCCCAAAAAAAGAGCCGCCGTTTCCGGCGGCTTTTGAAGTTGATAACAGGGAGGCGTCAAACAGAGTGGACAGGAGCCACTCGGTGTCCAAACGAGGACGATCCGAGTCATAGATGAGAAAGCTTAATCGATCGTAAACGAACGATTATTTTCAGCTTTCATTTGCCATGTCGGCCATTGGCCTAGGCCGCCAGGCCACCAGCAGTCGTCCGTGCGAAACTGGGGGACGACTGCGCGAGAACACCAAGTCTCTCACGACTTGAAGAAGCTGTTCGCCGCGTCCCTGGAGGCGCGTTTCTTTGTCATCGCCGTCTGCAGCCGCTCGATCTCCGAAGTCATCAGCGCGATGCGCTCGGCCAGTTCCTCCACCGACAGCAGTGAAACGTCCTGCCCGATCTCGTGGGTGATTTTCTTCCTGGGTTTGTCGTCTTCTTGTTCAGTCGCCATGCGTTCTCCTCGCTCCAAAAATGAACGGAGACGAGTTCAGCTTCCACACTCCGAAGGGGCCCCAAAAGTATAAAAAATTTGAGGTAGAGTAAATGAAGAACCGCGCGATGCTCCGAGCAGTCTTTATGTCCAGTCCCTAAGCGAGATTTTATGCCGCAGCTGGTCTCTGACCAGGGGAACCGAAATGATGAAGGTCCCGAGAAACATATACAGCGGAAGGATGTAGTTGGGAAACGTGTGGTCGGTAATCGCGAAAAGAAGCGCGGCCCCGATAAGAGTCCAAAGGGTCCAGCTGGTGATGTTCGGCTTTGTCTTGCCTTGGTATGTCCTGAGCGCGTAGGGGATCACGCTTATGACCACCAAAACGCCGGAGAGCATGCCAATCGATTCAGTGCTCAAGTGTGCATCGTTTAAAAGTGCTTTTCGATATCCGGTTTCCAGAGGCGGTTGCCAGCGCCAGTTTGGCTGGCTAATCAGATGCCTGCTCAAAATTTTCGCAAGGACAAACCATGGAAAAGCTGCCCGCGCAAATGACCGTTATCGGCATCAGCAAGCCGGGCGGGCCCGAGGTGCTGCTGCCAGAGACTCGCGCGGTGCCCTCGCCCGGAGCTGGCGAAATTCTGATCAAGGTGGCAGCCGCCGGCGTCAACCGCCCCGACGTCGCGCAGCGCTCCGGTTCGTACCCGCCGCCGCCCGGAGCCAGCGATTTGCCGGGCCTTGAAGTCTCCGGCGAAGTCGTAGCCCTCGGCCCTGGCGCCCTCAGGCACAAGCTTGGCGACAAGGTCATGTCGCTGGTGGCGGGCGGCGGCTACGCGCAATATTGCATCGCACAGGATGCGCAGGCGATGTCGGTGCCGCCCGCTCTGTCGATGCTGGAGGCTGGCGCCATCCCGGAGACGCTGATGACGGTTTGGCACAACGTGTTCGAGCGCGGCGCGCTCAAGCCCGGCGAGACGCTTCTGATCCATGGCGGGTCGTCCGGCATCGGCACCATGGCGATCCAGCTCGCCAAGGCTTTTGGATCGAAAGTCGTCGTCACGGTCGGCTCGCAAAACAAAGCCGCGGCCTGCCTGAAACTCGGTGCCGACCGCGCCATCAATTACAAGACCGAAGATTTTGTCGCTGAGGTACAGACCGCCACCCATGGCGCGGGGGTCAACGTGATTCTCGACATGGTCGGCGGCGACTATATCGAGCGCAACTACGACGCCGCCGCGATCGATGGGCGCGTGATCCAGATCGCGTTTCTCGGCGGGCCCAAGGCCAATGTCAATTTTGCCAAGCTGATGGTGAAAAGGCTGCACCATACCGGTTCGACGCTGCGGCCCCGTAGTAACGCGGACAAGGCCGCGATGGTCACCGCCATCGAATCCAAGGTGATGCCGCTATTGCGCGAAGGACGCATAAAGCCGCTGATGGACAGCACATTTCCGTTGGAAAAGGCCGCCGATGCGCACCGCCGCATGGAGACAAGCGAACATATTGGCAAAATTGTGTTGGCACTTTAACCCTAGCTAGCGAAGCGCGCCGGAAACTCTTTGAGTTGCTTCGCTTTCATGTCATTTATCCGGACACGCTGGGCGGTTCGCTTTGCCCGCAATGTTTGTCGATCGCGGAGAACTGACATTTGCGTCTGATCAGGTGCCTTGCGCCCCTCGCGCTGGGCCTCATGATGTTTGTCGCCCCGCAGCCGGCGTGGGCGATCGACGCGGTCAGCGTCCGCGGTGACGCGCCTGCCATCGATCTTACCGCCGTGCTCGATCACCAGCGCAGCGAAGCCGACCGCATCCAGGTTTCCACGGCACCGGGCACCGACGGTATCGTCCGTCGAATCGAGGTCCGCGCGCGCGAGGGCGGACAGAACTGGGTGGTGTTCGCGCTCGCCAACAATACCGACGACCAACTCGATCGTCTGATCGTTGCGCCTCATTACCGCATCGTGTCCTCCGGACTATTATGGCCCGATCTGGGAATGTCGCGCGTCGCAACCATTACACCTTCGACGGGCGATCGTCCTGAGCGTCAGGAGAGCGCGACCGCGGACATCTTCCGCGTCACCCTGGATCCCGGCGCGGTCATCACATTTGTTGCGGAGTTGCGCACCGATAAACTGCCGCAGCTCTATCTTTGGGAACCCGACGCCTACAAAGACAAGGTCAACTCGTTCACCTTGTATCAGGGCATCGTGATCGGCATTTCCGGATTGCTGGCGCTGGTGTTGACCATCCTGTTCGTGGTGAAGGGCAGCATCATGTTCCCGGCCGCAGCCGCCCTCGCTTGGGCCGTGCTGGTTTACATCGGCGTCGATTTCGGCTTCTGGGGCAAAGTGCTCGACATGTCGAACAACGCCGAGCGGGTGTGGCGGGCGGCGGGCGAAGCCATCCTCGCCGCGACGCTGTTGGTGTTCTTGTTTGCCTATCTCAACCTCAGCCGCTGGCACGTGCGCTATTCCCACATCACCGTCGGCTGGCTCGTTTTTCTCGGTTCGCTTGTGGCGCTGGCCTTGTTCGACCCCGCGGTTGCCTCGGGCATCGCGCGGATGTCGCTGCTGTTGATCGCGTTCGCGGGTTTCGCGCTGATAGTCTATCTTTCGACCCATGGCTTCGATCGCGCGGTGCTGTTGATCCCGACCTGGTTCCTGTTGGTGGTCTGGGTGATCGCAGCCGGCATGACGCTGGGAGGCAGCGTCACCAACGACATCGTCGGCCCTGCGCTGCTCGGCGGCCTTGTGCTGATCGTGATGCTGATCGGATTTACGGTGATGCAGCACGCTTTTGCCGGCGGTGGCGCCAGCACCGGCGTTGTCTCCGATATCGAGCGCCGCGCTCTGGCGCTGACCGGCTCCGGCGATCTGATCTGGGACTGGGACGTGTCGGCCGACAAGGTGTTCACCAGCCCGGAAACCGAAAGCTTGCTGGGCTTGAAACGCGGCGCGCTGGAAGGCCCGGCCGCGAAATGGCTCGAGGTATTGCACCCGCTTGACCAGGATCGCTTTCGCGCCGCGCTCGATAGCGTGCTCGACCAGCGCCGCGGGCGGCTGGTGCAGGATTTCCGCCTGCGCACGCCCGACGGCCACTTCATGTGGTTCGCGCTCAAGGCACGGCCGGTCGTTGGATCCGACGGTGAAGTCTCCCGCGTGGTCGGCACGCTGACCGACGTCACAGAGATGAAGAATGCCGAAGAGCGACTGCTCCACGATTCCGTGCACGATAATCTCACCGGCTTGCCGAACCGCAAATTGTTCATCGACCGGCTGTGTGCGGTCGCCAATTTCTCCAAAACCATGCCGACCCTGCGTCCGACCCTGATGGTGATCGATCTCGACCGTTTCAAACAGGTCAACGATTCCGTCGGCATCGCGGTCGGCGATTCGATCCTGCTGACGCTGTCGCGACGGCTGACCCGCATTCTTAAACCGCAGGACACTTTGGCGCGGCTTTCTGGCGACCAGTTCGGCCTGATCCTGATGTCCGAACAGGATCCGGCGCGTATCACCGCATTCGCCGAGACCATCCGCAAAACCATCCGGGCGCCGATTGCATTTAATGACCGCGAGATATTCCTCACCGCCTCGATCGGCCTCGCGCTCAGCGACCCACAGACGCAACTGTCCGACGAAATCATCAAGGACGCCGAGCTTGCGATGTATCACTCCAAGCGGATCGGCGGCGACCGCATCGACGTCTACAAGCCGGCGATGCGCGCGCGCAAGACCGACCGGCTGACGCTGGAATCCGAATTGCGCCGCGCCATAGAGCGCGAGGAGATCACCATCCTGTATCAGCCGATCGTTCGGCTGGAAGACCGCTCGATTGCCGGCTTTGAGGCCTTGGCGCGCTGGGATCATCCGAAACTGGGACGGATGTCGCCGGTGGAATTCATCGCCATCGCCGAGGAGATAGGGCTGATCGTGGATCTCGGCATGTTCGTGCTGGACCGGACCGCGAGGCAGCTCGCGATCTGGCAGCGCGCGATGCGCTCGCGCGAGCCAATCTTTGCGAGCGTCAACGTCTCATCGCGCCAATTGCTGCGGCACGATCTTATTCACGATATCCGCACCGTGCTGTCGCGCTCCTCGGTTGCGCGCGGCACGCTGAAGCTGGAGCTGACGGAATCGCTGGTGATGGAAAATCCGGAACACGCGGCGCAGATGCTGATGCGGATCCGCGAGCTCGGCACCGGGCTTTCGCTGGACGATTTCGGCACCGGCCATTCGTCGCTGGCCTATCTGCAGCGCTTCCCGTTCGACACCATCAAGATCGACCAGTCGTTCGTGCGCACAACCAGCCGGGGCACCCGGCCGGTGATCCTGAAGTCGATCATCGCGCTAGCCCACGACCTCGGCATGGACGTGGTGGCGGAAGGCGCGGAAACCGATTCCGACGCGGTCGAGCTTTACCAGTTGGGGTGCGAGTACGCCCAAGGGTTCGCTTTTGGCGAGCCGATGGACGCGGATGCCGCGATGCGGCTGTTGACCGAAGAGCGACTCGAAGCCGCGAGCTAGCGTCGCGCCCTCACTTCATCCGCCTGAACCGCACGCGCTTGCCATCGGTGAGCCGGGTCGCGATGTAGCCGCCGGCGAGGCAGGCCTCGCGCTGGGGCATCTTTTCCTGCGGGCTACGCAACGTCTCCCACCATGAGGCGCGATGCGCCGCGCGCGGCAGCGCCGCATCGATGATCTCCTCGATCTGCTCGAACGTCAGCACGAATTCGGGGAGTGATTGCTGCCTGAGATAATCGCGCAACGGGTCGTAGTCGTTCACTTGCTTTCCTCGGCAGTAACAGCGCGGTTTACGCGAAACCTGCCTAATTCGACAGATGCCTCTTCATTTCTTCGCGCAGCCCGTCGCGCAAGTCCTCGCGCGCCATGCCGAATGCGATGTTGGCGCGCAGGAAACCCGCCTTCGAGCCGCAATCGTGCCGCTCGCCCTCGAACTCGACGCCATAGAAACTCTGGCTTTTGGCGAGCCCGATCATGGCGTCGGTCAGCTGGATTTCGCCTCCGGCACCGCGCTCGTGCCTTTGGAGGATTTGAAAGATTTCCGGCTGCAGGATGTAGCGGCCGGTGATCGACAGGTTCGAGGGCGCGGTTCCCTTGGGCGGCTTCTCGACCATGCCGTCGATCTCGAAAATATTGCCCTGGCGCTTGCCTACTCCACAGATGCCGTATTGATGCGTGCGATCCGCCGGCACTTCCTCCACCGCAATCAGATTGGATTTGTCGCCGAGCTTGCCCGCAGCCTCGATCATCTGCTTGAGGCAGCCCGGCGTGTGCAGCACCAGCTCATCCGGCAGCAACACCGCGAACGGCTCGTTGCCGACGATATCGCGTGCGCACCAAACCGCATGGCCGAGACCGAGCGGCGCCTGCTGGCGGGTGAAACTCATCGCGCCGGCTTCCGGCTGGTCGCGTTGCAGAATCTCCATTTCGGCTTTCTTGCCGCGGGCTTCGAGGGTCGCATCGAGTTCAAACATCCGGTCGAAATGATCCTCGATCACGCCCTTGTTGCGGCCGGTGACAAAGATGAAATGCTCGATGCCGGCCTCCTTGGCCTCATCGACCACATACTGGATCAATGGCTTGTCGACGATGGTGAGCATTTCCTTTGGCATCGCCTTGGTGGCGGGCAGGACGCGGGTGCCGAGGCCAGCGACCGGGAAAACAGCTTTGCGGATTTTCATGGCGGTTACGGATGCCTTGCGGAAGCTTGCGGAGGTCGCATGGTGGTAGCCTTTTTGCAGCCGGGAACAAAGCCGGATGTGAGCAGACCAGGGCCGGCCGAGGTGTTCGATAACCAGCAGAGACCACTCGCTTCAGTTCCGCTGCCGGCAACAAAATCTCGCCTTGTTAAGCTATTTGAAACGCTCGCACGCCCTGCTGAAAGCGGCTACCTAAGCCATCGCGGGTGCGGACATGGCGGGAAGGATGGGCATTTTGGTCAATAGGCGGACCACCACCGCGGCCATCGTTGCCGGCACCCTGCTGGCGTGCGGCGGAGCACGTGCGCAATCCGCCGATGGCGGACCCCTTAAGTTCCTGGAAAACATCTTCGGGGGTTCGGCTTCCAAAAGCCAAGCCGCGCCGCCTGGCGAGCCCGGTAGCCTGCCCCAGACACAACCCGCGCCCACACCAGGCAATGCACCACTGCCCTGGAGCGGTGAGGACGGCGCCTCCGGGCATCCGCTGATGACCGCATCGGCGATCCGGGAAGCAGCGGCGAATTTCAATGATTGCGTGGCCTCGATGTGGCCTGACGCTGCGCGGCGCAACATCTCGCAGGCAAGCTTCCAGCGCTTTACCGCGGGCCTCACGCCGGATCTGCGCATCATGGATCTGATGGATTCGCAGCCGGAATTCACCAAATCGATCTGGGATTATCTCGACATTCTCGTCAACGACAACCGGCTCGCCAAAGGCCGCGAGACCCTGGCCAAATACAAGCCGCAGTTCGATGCGGCGGAAAAAACTTACGGTGTCGATCGCCATGCGATCGCCGCGATCTGGGGCATCGAGTCGAACTACTCCTCACAGATCGGCGAGCGCAGTGTGTTGCAATCCACTGCGACGCTGGCCTGCATCGGCCGCCGCCAGAAATATTTCAAGGACGAGTTTCTCGCGACGCTGGAAATCCTGCACCACGGCGATTTGCGCCCCGAGCAGATGCGCGGGTCCTGGGCAGGCGCATTCGGTCCCACCCAATTTATGCCGACCGCGTTCAAGCGATACGCGGTGGACGCCAATGGGGACGGCCGCCGCGATGTGGTCGATGACACCGCCGACCTGATCGCCTCCACCGCCAACAACCTGAAAAAAGACGGTTGGCAGACCGGTCAAGCCTGGGGCTACGAGGTCGTGGTGCCCAAGAACTTCAACTACATGCTGGCGGATCGGGCGAAGGCGATGACGATCGCGCAATGGGAGCATCTTGGCATCCACCGCGCCGGAAACCAGTCGTTTCCGAGTTCGGCCGAAAAAGCCTATCTGCTAGCGCCCGCTGGCGCCGAAGGCCCGAGCTTTCTGATGCTGCAAAATTTCCGGGTGATCATGAAATACAATCCGGCCGAAGCCTACGCGTTGGCGATCGGACATTTCGCAGACCGCCTGCGTGGCGGCGCGCCCTTCGTGCAGCCGTGGCCGCGTCAGGAGCGGGAGTTGTCGCGCGCCGAGCGGCTGGAGTTGCAGCAGCTTCTGGCGCAGCGCGGGTTCAATCCGGGCGTCCCGGACGGCCAGTTTGGCGGACAGACGCGGGAGGCGCTGCGCGGGTTTCAGGCCTCGATCGGGGCCCCCGCGGACGGATTTGCCTCCGCCGACGTGCTGGCACGGCTTCGCGCGCGGTGATTTCAGGCCAGTGAGCCCGGTTTCTGTGGTCAAATACGCCCGCTTGACGCCCGAATCCGCTAGTATAGTGCGCGCCTGACCCCCATTTACGAACCATGCTCATGCAAAAGCTCAGATCCTTTTTCCGGATTTTCACCGAAACCGGCCCGCTGATCACGCTTTTGGTTGCGGTTGCGTTGTTGGTCGGGATCGCGGGCCCGGCATCCGCGCAATTTTTTAATTTTGGCGGATGGTCACGGCCCCAGCCGCGCAGCAGCGGCGGAGGCGGCGGCTGGTTCGGCGGCGATCTGTTCACCCCGTTCCAGCAGCAGCAGCAACAGGCGCCGAAACGAGTCGAAAACTTCTCCAAAGCGCCGCCGCCGGAGAAGCGCGAGACCGTACCCGAACGCAACGTGCTGGTGCTCGGTGACGGGATGGCGGACTGGCTCGCCTATGGTCTTGAGGACGCCTACGCCGAACAACCGGACATCGGCGTGATCCGCAGGCACAAGACGGTCTCCGGCCTGATCAGATATCAGCCCAAGGGAGAGCCGGCCGATTGGGCCGCGGCGGCGAAAGGCATCCTCGCCTCGGAGAAGCCCGATGCGATTGTCGTGATGCTCGGACTCGATGATCGCGCATCGATTCGTGACTCGGGCGCCGACAAGTCCGACAAAAAGAGCCGCGGCAAATCGGAGGGCAAGGCCGCCGACAAATCCGCAAGCAAACCGGATGCTGCAAACGACACTGCCGCGAAGCCGGATGCCAGACCGGCCGATACCGAATTGTCCGGCGACGATGCAGCCGACAATGACGCGGCGCCGCTCACCTCTCCAGACAAGAGCACGCGTTCCCCGAATGGCGTCTATCAATTTCGCGAGGAACGCTGGGTCGAGCTCTACACCAAGAAGATTGACGAGATGATCGCCATCTTGAAATCGAAGGGCGTGCCGGTGCTCTGGGTCGGACTGCCCGCAGTGCGGGGAGCCAAGGCGACCGCGGACATGCTGTTCCTGGATTCGCTGTATCGGGATTCCGCTGCCAAAGCCGGGATCACCTATGTCGACGTCTGGGACGGCTTTGTGGACGAAGCGGGGCGCTTCCTGCAGCAGGGGCCCGACTTCGAAGGTCAAATCCGCCGCCTGCGATCCTACGACGGCGTGTATTTCACCAGGCCCGGCGCGCGCAAGCTTGCCCACTATGTCGAGCGCGAGATCACGAGGCTGTTGGGTGCGCATTCCGCCCCCATCGCGCTGCCGAGCGAACCGGCGACACCGGATGCGAATGCGGTACCCGGTCAGCCAGCGCCGCGCCCGCTCGCAGGCCCAGTCCTGCCGCTGGTTGCCTCGTCAGTTGGCACCGATCAATTACTCGGTGGCCCCGGCTCACGCCCTGCGGGGGTCGATGCGCTGGCCGCGCGTACCTTGGTAAAGGGCGAGCCGCTTGCTCCGCCCGCCGGCCGCGCAGACGATTTCGCCTGGCCTCGCCGTGAGGTCGGACGCGAACAGGTGAAAGGCGAAACGCCGATGGCTTCGGTTTCGCCGGACGGAACGGTTGCCGCGCCCGGGACAGCGGCCACAGCGTCGAAGACGAAAAAGCCGAGCGCCCCGGTTCGATCAGGTGCGCCGTCACAGCGGGATTTGTTCGGCTTCCGCAACGCGCCGCGCAAGCCACAATATTTTCCACCGCCCCCCGCGCCCAATGTTCCGCGTCCGCCGGGCAATGTTGGGCGTTCGGCGTGGGTCCCCGGCTTTTTTTCGCGCTAGCACCGAGCTCACCCGCAGCGCGAATCCGATGAGATGAACCAGGCAGCTTGGGCTGTACTCCGCTTGCGGTTGCGCGCCGAAATGATTTCGGCGATCCAAACCAACCAGTCCAAGTTCCAGCGCCTACAGCACCAGCCCACCATCGACCACAAGCGTTTGGCCGATGATGTAGGCCGCAAGCGGCGATGCCAAAAACAACGCGGCGCCCGCCATATCGGCTGGCGTTCCCAACCGCTTCAACGGGATGCGCTCGATGGCGCCTTCGAGCCGCTTCGGATTTGCCGTCGTCACCTTGGTCATCTTGGTGTCCACCAGTCCGGGCGCGATGCCGTTGACGCGAATGCCATCCTCCGCCCAGGCCTGGCCGAGCGTTCGGGTCAATCCAACGGCGCCGGTCTTCGAAGCGTTGTAGGCCGGATTGCCCTTGGTGGAATGAAATGCCGCGGTCGAACTGACGATGATCAGCGAGCCTTTGGCGGCGCTCAGCATACCATGGAATTTTCCGGCGCAGGCCATCAGGCTCATCAGGTTGATTTCCAGCACTTTGCGGAATCCACTCATTTCGAATTCGCCACGGCGATAAATTACCGCGCCCTGCGCACGCACCAGCACATCGAGCCGATCGAACGCGGGCTGAAACTTTTCGACCGCGCTGCCATCGCCGACATCGAGCTGCGCGTACTCCAGACCCTCGAGCTGCGATCCTTCGTCCACCGAATAGTCAGCGGCGGAAGCCCGGGTACCGCAGACATGTACGCGCGCGCCCCTTGCGCGGAACGCCTGGGCGATGCCGTTGCCGATGCCGCTGGAACCGCCGACCACCAGAACCTGCCTGCCGCTGAAATCCAGTTCCTTCATCGTCAACCCCGATTTTGTTCGTAGAAAGCATAGCAGCGAAAACGGCGGAAGAAACGCATGTCCGATTCCAAACAGTTTAGTCGCTCGGTTAGGGGATTGACCGTTCTTGTGACCGGCGCGGCCAGCGGTATGGGTCGTGCTACGGCGCGGGTTTTTGGCGCGGAAGGCGCCAAGGTCGCCGTTACCGATCAGGGTACCGAAGGCGCAGAGACGGTCGCGGCCGAGATCGCGAGCCGAGGCGAAATCGCAAAAGCATGGACGCTCGACATCGCCAGTCGCGACGACATCAACAAGGTGATCGGTGATATTGCCGAGCACTTCGGTGGGCTGGACGTTGTCGTCAACAATGCCGGGATTTCAGTGCGCATCGCGATCGATGATGACGGTTACGAGGAAGCATGGGCGAAGGGATTGGCGGTGATGCTGACGGCGCATCAGCGCGTGATCCGCGCCGCGCTGCCTTATCTACGGAAATCGAAGTCTCCGCGGATCGTGAATATCGCTTCCACCGAAGCGCTCGGTGCTACCGCCTTGCACAGCCCCTATTCGGCGGCGAAAGCCGGCGTCGTCGGTCTAACGCGCTCGCTTGCGGTCGAACTCGGCCGTGACGGCATTACCGTCAATTGTATCTGCCCGGGCCCGATCACCACAGGCATGACGGCGCGGATCAGCGATGAGCACAAGGCGATCTATGCGCGCCGCCGAACAGCGCTTGGCCGCTACGGCCACCCTGAGGAAGTCGCCCACATGACGTTGAGCCTGCGCCTGCCCGCGGCCTCGTTCCTGACCGGCGCTATTATTCCGGTCGATGGCGGGCTGATGGCCCGCAACGCCTGAGCGCGACCATCCGGTGGAGCATCCGCGAAAAGTGAATACCGGTTATCTCTGAGGCTCATGTCGAAATAACATAGGCTCGTTGACATCGTTTTGGCGGAGAGTACTTTTTCGGACAAATGGAGCGGAACAACCTCATCCCCGATCAAGAGGAAACGCCATGACGATCACGATCCGGCAGCTTCACCCGCATTTTTTCGGCGAGGTTTCGGGCGTTGATCTTCGCAAGCCGCTGACGCCGCAGGAAGCCAGGGATATCGAAGCCGGCATGGACAAATACGCGGTGCTGCTGTTCCGCAATCAGGACATTACCGACGAGCAGCAAATGGCCTTTGCGCTGAATTTCGGCGATCGCGAGAACCCCCGTGGCGGCAACGTGACCAAGCAAGAGGATTACCGGCTCACCTCCGGGCTGAACGATGTCTCCAACCTGGGAAAGGACGGCAAGCCGCTGCCGCGAGATCATCGCGCCCATCTGTTCAATCTTGGCAACTGTCTTTGGCATTCCGATAGTTCGTTCCGTCCCATTCCAGCGAAATTTTCGCTGCTGTCCGCGCGCCTCGTCAACCCGAAAGGCGGCAACACCGAGTTCGCCGACATGCGCGCGGCCTATGACGCGCTCGATGATGACACCAAGGCGGAGATCGAAGACCTGATCTGCGAACATTCGCTAATGTATTCGCGCGGCTCACTCGGTTTCGTTGACTATACCGAGGAAGAAAAACAGATGTTCAAACCGGTGCTGCAGCGGCTGGTGCGCACCCATCCGGCGCACGGCCGCAAGTCGCTGTATCTGTCCTCGCATGCCGGTGCGATCCTGGGCATGACCGTGCCGGAGGCGCGATTGTTGCTGCGCGATCTGACCGAGCACGCCACTCAGCCGGAATTCGTCTACGTGCATAAATGGACGCTGCATGACCTCGTGATGTGGGACAACCGCCAGACCATGCACCGGGTGCGTCGCTACGACCAGTCGCAGCCGCGAGACATGCGCCGCGCCACCGTGGCTGGCACCGAGCCGACAGTCGCGCAACAGGCGGCGGAGTAGGCCGAAACGCTTCAGGCCGAGCGGAAATCGATTATGCGTGGCCGGCTTCGTTCGACAGCATGCCTGGATCGATGCCTATCTTGCGCAGCGCCCGCTGGTATTTTTCCTCGACGTCTCCGCCGAAGATCAGATCCGGATCGGCGTCGCAATGCAGCCAGCCATTGTCCTGGATTTCAGTTTCCAACTGTCCAGGCGCCCACCCGGCGTAGCCGAGCGCAAGGATCGCATGCTTCGGTCCCGCGCCTCGGGCGATCGCCTTGAGGATGTCGACAGTAGCGGTCAAACAGATGCCCTCGCCGATTCGCAATGTCGCATCCTGGATAAAGAAGTCGCTCGAGTGCAGCACGAACCCGCGGCCAGTTTCGACCGGCCCGCCTTTCAGCACCTTCATGCTCTCGGCGTTTTCCGGCAATTTGATCTGATCGGACTTCTTGATGATGTCGAGTTGCACCAGCAGTTCGGGAAAGTCGATGCTGCCCGCGGGGCGATTGACCACGATACCCATCGCGCCTTCCGGGGAATGCGCGCAGACATAGATCACCGACCGCTCGAAGCGCGGATCTCCCATCACTGGCATGGCGATCAGCAACTGGCCATCGAGATAGCCTGCTTCGGACGAATTGTCGCCAATTCCAGCCGCTTCGCCCCGAACAATCCTCGATCGTTTGCTTTCAGGGTCCATCCGCAAGGACTCCGTGTTACGACCCATCCTGATATTAGGGTCCCGGTTCTGTCAATCAAGCTTCACTCGCGCTTGCAGGTACATCACAAGCAATTCAATGGTTTGAAGCCGCGCTTGCCTGTAAAGACGTTGCATGACCGTGATAGTTCCCATGCGCGCCGCGCTCGGCTTCGCAGCTACCGTATTTTCGTCATTCGTTACGATCGAGGCCCGCGCCGAGGATGCATCGCCGTGGCAACGTGATGGGCACTCCGCGGTTCGCCTGTTGGCTGGCTCGCGCAGCGGCGCGGTGTTGCTCGGCGGCATCGCCTTTCAGCTTGACCCGGGCTGGAAAACTTACTGGCGGAATCCGGGGGATTCAGGCGTGCCGCCGCGCTTCGACTTCTCCAAATCGGAAAATATCGAAGCCGTGACCGTTTTGTGGCCGGCGCCGAAAAAATTCGACGATGGCGCGGGCGGTCACTCACTGGGCTATCGCGATCAAATCGTGCTTCCGTTGCGGATTGTGGCAAAACATGCCGATAAGCCGGTGACGCTCCGCGCCGATATCGATTACGCGGTATGTGAAAAAATCTGCATTCCCGTTCAGGCGTTTGCGGAACTTCCCTTCACCAGCGTGGCGAGCACCGAAGACAGCAACTTGTTCGCAGCACTCGATACCGTGCCCAAGCCAGCCAATATCGGCGATCCCAATCCGCTGACCATCCGTGACATCAAGCGCGACGGCAAATCCACTGTCCTGGTGGACGTGGTCAGCCCCGAGGCCAAGGAAGTCAGCTTGTTTGTCGAAGGGCCGACGCCGGACTGGAGCCTGCCGGTTCCAGAACTGCTGAACGACAGCCCGCCGGGGGTCAAGCGCTTCGCCTTCGAACTCGAGGGCTTACCTCCCGGCGCAAACCCGGAAGGCGCAGCCCTCAAATTGACGCTGCTTGGAGGCGATCGCTCCTACGAATTCAATGTGAATTTAAATTAGTTTCATGCGGTGCAGCATGGCGCGCCCGCTACGCCGCGGTCCAGCCGCCGTCGATCGAAAGGTTGGCGCCGGTGATCTGCGCGGCATCGTCGCCGCACAAGTATAACGCCAGCGCCGCGACTTGCTCGGACGTGACGAATTCTTTGGTCGGCTGCGCGGCCAGCAGCACGTCGTTGATGACCTGCTCTTTGGTGAGATTGCGCGCATTCATGGTATCGGGGATCTGTTTCTCGACCAGCGGCGTCCAGACATAGCCGGGGCTGATACAGTTACAGGTGATCTTGAAGCTCGCAAGCTCGAGCGCCACGGTCTTGGTGAGACCTGCGATGCCGTGCTTGGCGGACACATAGGCCGCCTTGAATGGTGAGGCCACCAGCGAATGCGCGGAAGCCGTGTTGATGATGCGGCCCCAGCCACGCTTCTTCATGCCGGGTACCGCAGCGCGGATGCCATAAAATGCCGAAGAGAGGTTGATCGCGATGATTGCCTCCCATTTGTCGGGCGGGAACTCCTCGATCGGCGAGACGAACTGGATGCCGGCATTGTTGACGAGCACGTCAACCGAGCCGAAGTTTTTTTCGCCAAGCGCGACCATCTCCGCGATCTCGGCAGGCTTGGTCATGTCGGCCGGTGAATGAACCGCCTTGACATTGAAATCGCTTTCAATGCGCGAGCGTTCCTTCTCGATATCGGCGGGCGCTCCCATGCCGTTGAGAACGATATCGGCGCCGGCGTTGGCGAACGCCCGCGCATACGCCAGTCCGATGCCGCTGGTCGATCCGGTCACGACCGCGGTCTTGCCTGTCAATGTGCCCATTTCATTTACTCCTGATTGCCACCGGGGGCTCGGTGCCATCCCCCGTGAGATCGTAGGTCACCATGGTTTCGCCGAATTGGGGCAGCTCAAGCCAATCTTTGTGACGAATCGAGAGATGAACGTCGCGCTCACCCGCGCCCCAGTGCTCAACCATCGCGATGCGTGAAAAGTCATAGTCCTTGGAAGAGGATTCGTAATTCTTGCTGCGGTATATCAGATGCACCACCGTGACGGTGTTTTCCTTTGCCGCCTCGCAAAGAATCTGCACGGACGGATCGTTCCGGAGATTATCAGGCAGCTTGCCGATTAGCTCGCGCAAAGCCTTGCGGGTGTTGTGGACCTGCCGGTTCTTGTCGGTATTCAAGCGGGTGCGGCTGGAATATCGGATGTCTTTTTCGCGCTCCGCGGCCTCTAACAGCGAACGCGGCAGCAGTCCGCGCGCGCTGAACAAATCAACCTGAAAGATCAGGAGGTCGTTTGCGACTTCCGCATCCAGCACATAATCAAGCGGCGTGTTGGAGGCAACTCCGCCATCCCAGAAATGCTCGCCATCGATTTCGATGGATGGAAAACCGGGCGGCAGCGCGGCGGACGCCATGATATGTTCGGCGCCCATCTTTTTGCCGAGCTTCCTGAATTCCAAATTATCGAAATATTTGAAATTGCCAGTCGTCACACTCACCGCGCCGACACTCAGGCGGGTCTCAAGCGTGTTGATGCGGTCGAAATCGACCAACCGCTCCAGCGTCGCGCGAAGCGGCGTGGTGTCATAGTAGCTCTGCGACTCCGGCGTGCCTTCCGGCCAAAGCGGGGCCGGCGGGAAGCGCGGCCGAAAAAAGCCGGGAACGCCAAAGGTCGCGATGTACGCGGCGCTGGTTTCGTTGAACAATGAACGAGAGCCATCGCCGGACGCGATCGGGCTCCAGGGCACCGGCGCCGAAACCATCTCCCAAAATTCCTTGAGCCGCTCCACGCGTTTTTCAGGCGCGTTGCCGGCGATGATCGCGGCGTTCACGGCGCCGATCGAGATTCCTGCAATCCATTCCGGTTTAAAACCACAATGGCAGAGCGCCTGATAAGCGCCGGCCTGATATGAGCCGAGCGCGCCGCCACCTTGCAAAACCAGCACGCGCTGCGCGTTTGCCGGCGTCCTTTCGGGCCGTGTGTCGGGATTGTCGGTCATTGCGTCAATCAATATCAAAATGCAATCGGCACGTTGGCCTCACTTTGCGACCGCGTCAATCTGCGAGGCCTGCTCCGATGGTGTCTTAACGCGGCTCCGCCGATGCGAGGATCAGGGTCCAGAACACCTTGTATTTGGTATTCGGAGCGTAGCTCGCGGCGATGCCTAATTTTGTGACGCCATTTTTGAGCATATTGGCGCGGTGTGGCGGCGAATCGCGCCAGCCCGAAAATGCCTCGGCAAGTGTATGATAACCGGCCGACACATTCTCCACCGCCAGGGTCGCGGAATATCCCGAACCGTTCAGCCGCTGCGCCAGTGGCGCCTTGACGTCATGATCGAGCTTGTTGTGGCTGGCCATTACCAGCGACTGCTGTTCCGCAACCTTCATCAGTTCGGGATCGGTCACGACGGCGCCAACCCCGTTGTTCTGCCGGTAAAGCGAAATCATCGAGGCTGCAGCCTCCGGGTCGAGCTTCGCGCCGCCATTGGCCATGCTGAGATACATGCTTGGCTGCTCGATCGGCGCCTCCGCCGCGCAACCGCAGAGTGCCAACAAGCCGATGATCGCGACCGCCGCGCGCATAATCAATAAGTTCCCCTGCCAACATCGCGCTGTTTGGACGGCAGTTGTTGCATACCAACCATGGCTGAATGGTGAACGCCGGGCCAGATTCACCCGGTATCGGGCGGGTAGGCGCGTCCTCCTAAGAAGTCTTCGTGGTGTGAATTCCGCATTCCGTTTTGGCTGTGCCACGCCATCGGCCGGCGCGCGCGTCCTCACCAGCAGAGGTTCGGCTGGTGCAGGGCATGCATCCGACCGACAGAAAGCCTTTTGCCGTGAGCGGATGCGGCGGCAGCTTTGCATTGCTGTAGATCGCCTCGATCTGTTCGCGCGAAACCTTGGCGAACGGATTGAATTTCAGCCTGACGCCATCTTGCTCGACGACGGGAATGTCGGCGCGCAAGCCGCCTTGGAAGCGCTTGCGGCCATTGATCCAGGCTTTAAACGGCGCCAACGCGCGCGTCAGCGGTTCGACCTTACGGATCCGACAGCAAGCATCGGGATCGGAGAACCACAATTCGCGGTCGCCGTCTTCACGCGACAGCGTTTCCTGCAGCGGCTTGATCGAGCGGACATCGGTTAATCCCAACGTCGCGACAAGAGTGTCGCGGTAGGCCAGCGTCTCCTCGAACAGCCATCCGGTGTCGAGAAAGATCACGGGAATGGCCGGATCGACGTCAGCCATCACCTTGAGCAGCGCGGCGGACTCGGTGCCGAACGACGAGACCAGAGCGAGATGTTCGCGGCCGACGGCCCGTAACGCGCTCGCGATGATTTCCGCCGGAGCGGCGCTACGAAGCGCCTGATCGAGCTCGCCGGCTAAGGGAAGATTGCGCGCGCTCTCCGCTAGCGCTTGGTGTGCGAGCGCACTCATTGACTGGCGCTTTCCGAATGACGCAACAGCATTCGCTGGTGCAGCGCCGTGATGCGGCCGTCGCCGGTCGGCTGATAGAACACCGAGTAACGTTTCACCGTGCTGGCAAAAGCCTCGGCATCGCCAGGCTTCTTCACCTCGAAGGCATCGAACCCAGCGCGCAGCATGAACAGGAATTGGTCGCGCAGCACCTGCCCCGTGGCGCGCAATTCGCCGCGATATCCATGGCGTTCCCGCAACAGCCGTGCCTGGCTATAGGCGCGGCCATCGCGGAACGTCGGAAAGATCAAGGCGATAACGGCAACACGGTCGAGATAAGGCACGATCTCATCGACATCTCGATTGTTCGGCCATATCACACCGGTCCGGCCCGCGCGCCGCGACAGCGCCTCTGGATCGCCCATAAATCGTGCGGCGGAAATCAGGATAGCGCCATCGGCGGGGATCTCGGCATCGTCAGCGACGTTGACGAAACTGTCGGTGATTATTTTGCCGTTTTTAACGAGTGGCATAGACGCGCTCCCTGAAAGGTTCGACACCGAGCCGCTTCACGGTGTCGATAAAAAGTTCATCGGGCCGCGCCCGCAGCGCGAGATACGCCTCGACGATATCTTCGACCACATCCGCGACGTCGGCATAGGGCACCGCCGGTCCTATCAAGGTGCCGAGTTCGGCATTCTCGTCGGCACGGCCGCCGATCGTAATCTGATAGAATTCCTCCCCGTTCTTCTCCACGCCGAGAATGCCGATGTGCCCGACGTGATGATGGCCGCAGGCGTTGATGCAGCCGGAGATGTTGATGTGCAGCCGCCCGATCAAGTCCGCGGTTGCATGATTGGCGAAACGCCGCGTCAATTCCTGCGCTATCGGGATCGAGCGCGCATTGGCAAGCGAGCAATAGTCCAGCCCAGGGCAGGCGATAATGTCGGAGACCAGATTGACGTTCGGCGTCGCCAGCCCGAGCTTGTCGAGCGCCTTCCAAAGCGCCGGCAGATCGCGACGCGCGACATGGGGCAGCGCGAGGTTCTGCTCGTGACCGACGCGGATTTCGCCGAACGAATATTTATCGGCGAGATCGGCGATCGCGTCCATCTGATCGGCGGTCGCATCGCCCGGCGGTCCGCCTACCGGCTTCAGCGACAACGTCACTATCGCGTAACCCTGCACCTTGTGCAGTGCAACCGAATTCTTCCGCCATGCCTCAAAATGCGGATCGTGCGCGGCCTTCTTCAATTCCTCCGGCATATGCGGCAGTCTCTGGTAGGCCGGATAGGTGAAACGCGAACGGATGTCCTCGATGACGGCGTCATCCAGCGTCAGCGCGCTGTCGCGCATCTGCAGCCATTCTTGCTCGACTTCCTGCGCGAATTTTTCGATGCCCAGTTCGTGCACCAGGATCTTGATGCGCGCCTTGTAGATGTTGTCGCGGCGGCCGTACTGATTATAGACGCGCAAGATCGCCTCGACATAGCTCAGGAGATCATGGCCGTGCACGAATGGCTTGATGGTTTTTGCAATGAATGGCGTGCGGCCAAGGCCGCCGCCGACCAGCACCTCGAAGCCAGTCTCGCCTTCCGCGTTCTTGTGCAGCCGCAGCCCGATATCGTGGATCTTGATCGCGGCGCGATCGTGAGCGGACGCGGTAATTGCGAATTTGAACTTGCGCGGCAGGAACGAGAATTCCGGATGAAGCGTGGTGTATTGCCGCAACAGCTCAGACCAGATGCGCGGATCTTCGATTTCGCCGGGCGCCACTCCGGCCCATTGATCCGACGTCACGTTGCGGGTGTTATTGCCTGAGGTTTGCATGGCGTGAATGCCGACTTCGGCGAGATCAGCCAATGCATCCGGCAATTCGGCGAGCTTGATCCAGTTGTATTGGATGTTTTGTCGCGTGGTGAAGTGGCCATAGCCGCGGTCATACCGCCGCGCCACATGCGCCAGCTGCCGCAATTGCGCCGAGGACAGCGTTCCGTACGGGATAGCCACGCGCAACATGTAGGCGTGAAGCTGCAGATAGACGCCGTTCTGCAGCCGCAGCATCTTGAATTCGTCCTCGGTGAGTTCGCCCGAGAGCCGGCGCTTTACCTGATCGCGAAATTCATCGACGCGCTCGTTGATGATCGTGCGATCGAGTTCGTCATATGCATACATGAGCTGCAGCCTTACGCCGGGACCGGAAGATCGATCGTGACGCCGTGGAGCCGGATACGTTCGCGCAAATTTCCGGGTTTGATGTTGCCCGAGTCATTGAGCTCGACCGGCGCGACATACGCCCCGACCGCGCCGACATCGTCGGCGACGGATTCGGCGAGCAGCGCTCGGGCCTCGTCAGAGGTGCGGACGACGGCGGCATCCGACAGCTTTGCCGACCAGTCCTGCCGAGCGGTTCGGTAAATCACGATACCGTCCCAGGTACGGTTGGCGGTCACCACAGATGGGCCGGCGAGTCTGATTTTTTTTTGTTCGAGCGGAGAGGTCATTCGGCAGCATCCAGCAGTTGTGAGATCACTTGGTTGAGATCGGAGTGGCGCCATGGCGCGGAGCGCGCGACCACATCGCCGATGATGAGGATGGCGGGACCGCCATCGATGTTTTCGACCAGCTCCGGCAATTTATCGAGCGTGCCGACGGCAGCCTCCGCGTCCGGCCGTGTCACCCGCGCGAACACGCCGACGGGAGTTTGCGGAGAGCGCCCTGCGGCCAAAAGGCCGGCGCGGACAGACGTCGCGGCCGTCACTCCCATGTAGACGACCACCGTCATCTTCTCGTCGGTCAAAGTGGACCAGTCCACCGTCTCAGCGTCGCGCGCCTTATGCGCCGTGAGGAAGGTGATGCGGAGCGCCTCGTGCCGGAAGGTGAGCGGCACCTCGAACTGCGCGGCCGCACCGAGGCCTGCGCTAATTCCTGGCACCACCGAATAACGAACGCCCGCCTGCCGCAAGGCTTCAACTTCTTCGCCGCCCCGCCCGAACACAAAGGGATCGCCGCCCTTCAGACGCACCGCGCGCTGACCGTTTCTCGCCGCTTCGATCATCAGTCGGTTGATCGCGGCCTGGCCGATGCCGGGCTTACCGACGCGGCGGCCCACGGCAACTCGCGAGGCATCGCGGCGCGCGCGATCGAGCACTTCAGCCGAAACCAGCTCATCGTAGAAGATAACATCGGCGTCCTGCAACGCGCGCAGCGCCTTGAGCGTCAGCAGATCCGGATCTCCCGGACCGGCGCCGACCAAGGTCACACTTCCTTCGCCCTTGCCTGTTTGTTGCGCGCCCGCAAAGGCACTGGCATCCCGAATATTTTTCAGTGCCGTTTCAGCTTCATCTGTGCGGCCGGCAAGCACCAGCGCTCCGATCGGGCCATCGACTACGCGCTCCCAGAAACGGCGGTGCAACGGAAACTCGGGGATGCGATTGTGAACAGATTTGCGCCAGCGGCCGATAAAGCTTGCGAGATCGCCGATACTTGCGGGCAGAGCGGCTTCGATGCGCTCACGCACGCGGCGCGCCACCACCGGTGAACTTCCGCCGGTGCCGACGGCGACCACTACGTCACCGCGATCGACAATGGCTGGAAAAATAAAGGTCGAATGCGAAAGATCGTCCATCACATTGACGGGCAGCCCTACCGCCCGCGCCCGGGCCGACATCACAGGTCCAGCATCGCCTGCGCCCGCGCAAACGATCGCAACGACGCCGGTGAGGTCGGCATCGAGCGGATCGCCATCGGCAAGTTCGATTCGCTGCAGGGCCGCGGGCTCAACACCGCTCACATCGTGATCGCCATCGGTCGCGTACCAGCGAATTCGCGCGCCGGTCGATATCAGCAGACGCAATTTCGCCCGCGCCAGATCGCCAGCGCCAACCAGCAGCACCGCACCTGCTTGCAGATCGAGGAATACCGGCAGGAATCGCATGCGATGCTCGCTTCCCCCGAATACGGGGTTGACTGGAATTATTTTCTATATATGTCTAGTTACAAGCCCGCAAAGAGAAAAATATTTCTTCTCTATTGCGCTGCAACTATAGAAGTTCCGACCCTAGAGGCCAAGGCCCAGAGATGCATCTTCTCGCCCCCGAAACCTCGAAGGACCGGTCCTTTTGGACTGAGGCGCCGGACGGCGCCGCGGTCCACAAATTCTCGCCCGATCAATCCTCGACCCAGCCATCCCCCACCGCGCTGCTCGCGCTTGCACCCAGCATGGACCACCTCGACGCGCTCGAGGCGCAGAGCATCTATATTTTCCGCGAGGCATTCGCGCGCCTCAAGAAGCTGGCGCTGTTGTGGTCGCTCGGAAAAGACTCCAACGTCATGATCTGGCTGGCGCGCAAAGCCTTCTTCGGCCACATGCCGTTTCCCGCGTTGCACGTCGACACCGGCAAGAAATTTCCGGAGATGTACGCGTTTCGCGATCGCTACGGCAAGGAATGGCAGCTCGATCTCAGGATAGAACCCTGCCCGCCGTTGGAGACTATCGATCCGACTCTGCCGCCGGCCGCGCGATCGGCGGCACGCAAGACAGAAGGATTGAAACTCGCGCTCGCCAAATATGGATTCGACGGCTTGGTCGCCGGCATCCGCAGGGATGAAGAGGCAACGCGCGCCAAGGAACGCGTGTTCTCGCCGCGGGGCACCGAAGGCGGATGGGACGTACGCGATCAGCCGCCGGAATTCTGGGATCAGTTCAATGCCTCGCCGCCGCCCGGCGCACATTTGCGCATTCACCCGATCCTGCATTGGACCGAAGCCGACATCTGGGCCTACACCAAGCGCGAAAACATCCCGATCATTCCGCTCTATCTCGCAAACGGCGGCAAACGCTATCGCTCGCTTGGCGATCGGGACATCACCAATCCCGTGGTTTCAAACGCCGCTAGCATCGAGGAAATCCTGATCGAGCTTGACGGCACGAAAGTGCCGGAACGTTCCGGCCGCGCGCTTGATCATGAGACCGAAGACGCATTCGAGCGGCTGCGTGTCGCGGGCTATCTGTGAAGCGAGAGTAGCGGATCCGATGAACATGCTGGTGCCCACCTCCATCTCGGCGACCCCAAACGGCACCACCCGCCCGCAGGTCCGCATCGTCATCGTCGGCCATGTCGATCACGGCAAGTCGACACTGGTCGGACGGCTGTTGCACGAGACCGGCAGTCTCCCCGAAGGCAAGCTCGAGATGCTGAAAGCCGTCAGCGCCCGTCGCGGCATGCCGTTCGAATGGTCGTTCCTGCTCGATGCGCTGCAGACCGAGCGCGACCAGGGCATCACCATCGACACCACCCAGATCAGGTTCCGTACCGGGTCGCGAGACATCGTGCTGATAGACGCGCCCGGCCACGCCGAATTCCTGCGCAACATGATCACCGGCGCTTCGCAGGCGGACGGCGCGCTGCTGATCATCGACGCACTGGAGGGCGTGCGCGACCAGACGCGGCGTCATGGCTATCTCTTGCATTTGCTTGGCGTCAAACAGGTGGCGGTCGTCGTCAACAAAATGGACCGGGTCGATTTCAGCGGAGCGCGATTTGCCGCAATAAGCCAGGAGATCTCCGCGCATCTGAGCGCGCTCGGCGTGACGCCCTCGGCCGTGATTCCTATTTCCGCGCGCGACGGTGACGGCGTCGCCGAGCGCACGCCGCGCATCGCCTGGTACCATGGAGCCACCGTGGTAGAGGCGCTCGACGCGCTCGAACCGGCCCGGCCGCTGGAGCAGCTCGCGCTGCGACTGCCTGTCCAGGCGATCTACAAGTTCGACGACCGCCGCATTTTGGCGGGGCGCATCGAGTCCGGTCATCTCGCCGCCGGCGATCAGATCGTGGTGATGCCGGCAGGCAAAGTCGCCAAGATCAAGAGCGTGGAGGGCTGGCCGGTGACGCCGATCAACGGCAGCCAGACCGCCGGTCGATCCGTTGGCATCACGCTTGACCGCGAACTGTTCGTCGAACGTGGCGACATCATCGCGCATGTCGGAACCAGCCCGCGCGATACAAGGCGAATTCGCGCACGCATTTTCTGGCTACACGACAAACCACTGACAACAGGCGCCTCGATCCTGATCCGGCTCGGCACGCGGGAGACCCGCGCCGTCGTGGTCGCCATCAACAAGGCGATCGATCCCGGCGAACTGTCGAGCGTCGAGACCACATCGATTGCGCGCAATCATGTCGGCGAGATCGATATTTCGCTGCCGCAAGCCGTGGCCGCTGATCCCTATGGCGATAACCCGCGCACCGGCCGGCTGGTAATCGAGGTCAATGGCCGCATTGCCGGAGGCGGGCTGGTGCTGTCGGTCGATACCGGGCAACGCGCCATTCCCGTCGATATCGTGCCGGTGGAATCCGCATTGCGCCCCGACGAGCGCTCGGCGCGTTATCGGCACCACGGCGCGGTGGTTTGGCTGACCGGCTTGCCGGGATCGGGAAAGTCGACCTTGGCGCGCGCGCTTGAACGCAGGCTGTTCGGCAATGGCGGCTCGCCCGTGCTGCTGGACGGCGACACGCTGCGCGCCGGCCTGAACAGCGATCTCGGCTTCTCCGCTGCCGATCGCAGCGAGAACATCCGCCGTCTCGCTGAAGTTGCCACTCATCTGGCGCGCAACGGCCACATCGCGATTGTAGCCGCGGTTTCGCCTTCACGCGAAGATCGCGCCGCCGCGCGGCGCCTCGCCGATATGTTTTTTCGTGAAGTCTATGTAGCGACGCCGCGCGAGGTCTGCGAGAGTCGCGATCCCAAGGGCCATTACGCCAAAGCGCGCGCCGGAACGCTGCAGGCGTTTACCGGGATCGGCAACGATTATCAGCCGCCGACCAACAGCGAATTGACGATCGACACCTCGGCCCGCTCCGTCGCCGAGGCAACCGATGCGATCGAGCATATGTTGGCGAACTCGGAGATTTTGTTCAACGAACTGGTCGATCTCGCGGCCAATATCTGAACTTTGCCGAGCACCCTCTCTCCTCGCCAATTCGGATCCTGAACGGACGTTAGGGTCGCAACGTGGTCCCCATTGTTGATTCTTTTTCGCCCGCCGGTCCGGCACGAAGTGCTAGGCTAAGATGTTGGGACGTTGATCCGGGGCTCAATGAAACGTCGCGAGTTCATCAGGCTTGTTGGCGGCTCAGTGGCAGCTTGGCCACTTGTCGCGCGCGCGCAGCAACCGGCAATGCCGGTGATCGGCTTCTTGCACAGCGGCTCGCTTGAGCCGTTCGCGGCTCGAATTGCCGCTTTCCACCAAGGCCTCGGTGAGGCGGGCTTTGTTGAAGGTCGCAATGTGGCAATCGAGTATCGCTGGGCGCATGGTCAGTATGACGGCTTGCCGGCGCTAGCCGCCGACCTCGTCCGCCGTCAGGTGGGGGTCATTGCAGCGACTGGCGGAGCTCCCTCGGCATTAGCCGCAAAGGGGGCGACATCGACGATCCCGATCGTCTTCGTCGCCGGAGCCGACCCAATCAAATTGGGACTTGTCAACAACCTGAACCGACCGGATACCAACATCACGGGGCTGACCGCGTTCACCTCGGAGTTAGTACCAAAACGTCTTGAGCTGCTGCATGAGGTGGTGCAGACAGCAATGACCATTGCATTGCTAGTCAACCCAGCCAATGCGGTCACCGAGATCGTAGTGAAAGACGTGCAGGAGGCGGCATCCACCCTCGGACTGCAGCTCCGTGTCGTACACGCGAGCGCCGAACCTGATTTTGACAAGGTCTTCGCAGCCTTGGGCCAACTGCAGGCCCGTGCGCTCGTGATCGGCACTGATGCGTTCTTCGATGGCATGAGCGAGCGGCTTGCCTCACTTGCAGCGCATCACGCCATGCCAACAATTTACCAGACGCGCGAGTTCGCAGCGGCCGGCGGCCTGATGAGCTATGGAGGCAGTCTGACGGACGCTTACCGTAAGGCTGGCGGTTATGTCGGCAGGGTCCTCAGGGGCGAAAGGCCCGCCGACTTGCCGGTCATGCAGTCCACGAAGGTCGAGCTGATTATAAACCTCAGGACCGCGAAGGCATTAGGAGTCAACGTCCCGATTTCGCTGCTTGCCCGCGCCGACGAGGTGATCGAGTAAGGTCGCCGCTCCGGTTATAGCGTACAAAGCGACTCAACGACTACGCTCTCCAATGCTGTTGAAGGAAGAGCAGACGTTGAACATACGCGGCCTGAGCTCTGCTTTTGACCCCAGACTGCCGATTAGAGAAGTGGACATCGTTGTCCATGTCTCTTTGCGTTAAAAGGGCTGCTGGCGCGTGCTGACATGGTTGGTATAGTCGACTGCCCGGCAATTGCCCCGAGGCAGCCGGTTCGCTCGTCAGCGAGGGGTGGGCAGATGCGGATCGCAGTCTTTGGGACGGGTGGCGCTGGCGGCTACTTCGGTGCGCAACTCGCGCTCGCCGGAGAAGATGTCGTCTTCATCGCCCGGGGTGATCACCTTCGCGCTATGAAGTCGACGGGTCTGCGCTTCGAGACGCCGTCAGGTGAAACCGTCATTCGCGCAGAGGCGACTGATAAACCGGCAGAGATAGGTCCTGTGGAAGCCGTGCTTGTTGGCGTAAAGGCCTGGCAAGTTACCGACGCCGCAAGCGCCATCCGTCCACTGGTAGGTCCTAAAACTGTTGTGGTGCCCTTGCAGAACGGTGTTGAGGCTGCCAGCGAGCTGGCTGCCGTATTGGGGGCCGCTACGCTCGGCGGCATGTGCGGCACGTTGAGCTTTGTGGCAGGCCCCGGTCATATCAGGAGCGTCGGGGGACAGAACTTCATCAAGTTTGGCGAACTGGACAACAAGCCAACAGAACGGATCGAACGCCTGCGGGAATGCTTTGCGCATGCGAAAGTTTCAGTTGAGATACCCGCAGACATCGTCAAGGCGTTGTGGGACAAGTTCTTGATGGTGACCTCATTCGGTGGTGTGGGTTCGATCACGAGAGCGCCGATTGGTGTGACGCGTGCCATTCCGGAGACCCGCAGGTTGCTGGAGCAGTGCCTGAAGGAAGCGATGGCGGTGGCGAAAGCCCGCGGCGTAACGATGGCGGATGCAGCAGTTTCCGACATGATGAAATTCTATGATGGTCTGCCCACGAACGGCACCACGTCGTTACAGCGCGACATTGCAGACGGAAAGATGAGCGAACTGGAATACTGGAATGGAGCCGTCGTGCGTCTCGGGCACGAGGTCGCCGTGCCGACGCCGACCAATCAATTTATCTATGACTGCCTGCTGCCCCACGAATTGCGGGCACGCGGGAAGATCAATTTCTCTATCTGATGTTAGGTCTGCTCCTGGCAGATATTGTTGCAAAAGTCTTTTCGGGGGAGCGGTCGAAAATTCTTAGACCCGTTGATGCGTTTTATGTGCCGCGACGTGAGGGACCATATCGCTTCATCCAAAATCGGTCACGGAACCCCGTAGTGGCATTGAAAGGCGACGCAGCAGTAGAGAGGTCCAAAGATCGACTTTCGCGGGAATTCTAGGGATGCCCGATTTTCGACTTCTGCAACAAAATCGGCACAAAGCGGACACAAGTACTGCTCTCTTCAATGTCCGCTATTGCGGCAAGAGCTGACATAAACAAATACGCGGGCCGTAGGTCTGCCTTTGACCCACCTCAGACGTTGGGTCGCAGTGTCTGGGGCCAATTGTTTGCCCTCTCTCACTCGCGCCTCATCGCAAAGTGCTAGGCTCTAGACGGTAAGGCGTTTCCTCCAGGGCCCAATGAGACGACGCGAGTTCATCACGCGAACCAAGCATTTACCCGCGGAGAGCGAGCGCGGTCACAGCCCACCAGACACTTTTCTCCGCGAATCCCACATGCGTTTGTACGCCGGTCTTTCCAGCGCTCGCTCCAGCCAGCGCGCGACGCTCGGGTGCGGGGAGAAATCCAGCCGCGAGAGTTTGCCCCAGGCCAGAATCGACGCCACGTTGAGGTCGGCGACAGTAAAGCTGTCGCCGGCGAGGTGCTCGCGTCCGCTCAAACTTTGATTGAGAATGCCGAGCGGCTTTTGTAGCAGCAACGTGTTCCGTTCGACGTGAGACGGATCGCGCACATGTTCCACAAGCAGGACGCGATGCGACAGCAGGTCCAGCAGCAGCGCCTCTGTCTCTAGAATGGCCCAGAAACTCCACTGCGCCGCAAGTCCGGCCACCGCGGCGCTGGCCGCATGCATTGGCCCCGGCTTCTGCGCGAGGTAGAGGTTGATCGCCATCGACTCCCAGAGCACCGTGTCGCCGTCGACTAACGTTGGGATCCGCGCATTCGGATTAAGGCGAAAGTAGGCGGGGTTTTGCAGGTCGTCGGGTCGGACGCTGGTCTCTAGCAGTTCGTAAGGCTCGCCCATTTCCTCCAACATCCAAATGCATCGCGTGGCTCGGGATCGCAGATTGCCGTAGAGTTTCAGCATGGCGTAGTCTCCAATGCGCGTTCATGCAGCGACTGCACGTTAGGGTTACAGCGGCGTGAGCAGGTGCGCCAGCCGCGTGTTCGTGAACAGCCCAAACGCGATGTTGGCTGAAATCCCAAAGTACGGATGAGCCTGCTCGGCAGGCGAAGCAGCGACCGGCCTTGAGTTCGATCAGGCGTCACCAGTGGGCACGATTGCGGCGGTCTCGACCATCAGGATCACGCTCCTTTCGGGCGCGCGCGTGCAATGCGACACTCCCTTCGGCACTGTGAAACCCTGATTGGGCAGCAACTCGATTGAGTGTCCCTCAAGATCGATTATGAAACGGCCGCTGAGGACGAAGAAGAACTCGTCGTCATTATCGTGCTTGTGCCAATGGTATTCGCCTTGCATGACCCCAAGGCGGATAACGGATTCGTTCACCCTGCATAGGGTCTGATTGTACCATTGATCGGTGACGGTCTTCGCTAACAAAGAAACGTCGATCAATGTCAGCGGATCGAACTTGACGTCCAAATGAGTGGCATATGGGTAGGCGGCTGTTTCAGCCATCTCGGTGTCTCCCCGGTTTCTGGATCTGGTCAGGTTTGACGCAGGTACCGCCGATCTGCTTCGTGGGCATTTGGCGATTTTAGCGCGCCCGCTCAGTTTGAGTACCGCTTCCGCTTGGGGTCATATGACAAAGTCAGGCAAGCATGTAGTAGGTCTGCTTTCCGGCCAAGTTGAGCCTGACGGCCGAGCCGTGATTCAAACTCCTTCGGAAGTGAGGAGTCGAGCCGACGATTTCCGTGCTCAGAGGTAAAGCCTACTCAGCGAGTTTCGCCTCAAGAACACGCCGTACAGAGGCTTGGGGCCATCGATTCTCTCGGTCAGAACCTCGGCCCCAACAGGCCTTCTCA
>Ga0209474_10000931_pt1 | contig 29672 bp, 28 predicted proteins | sample GraSoiAngelo_145_FD_185902 | JGI IMG/M metagenome (GOLD analysis project Ga0209474, IMG submission 185902) | Grasslands soil microbial communities from the Angelo Coastal Reserve, California, USA - 14_1009_05_20cm (SPAdes) (version 2) | ecosystem: Environmental > Terrestrial > Soil > Grasslands...
TCCCGCGGGCCGGCCGACGCGAGCTGCTGGCGGTCCGGGACCTGGGCATCGAGACGACCACGCTGAACCGCGACGCCGCGGAGCTGCGGCACATCACGGTGACCGGGGGCGAGAACCGGCTGGTGCACGTCTGGCTGGGGGCCGCGGGGCGCCTCGCCAAGGTCGAGATTCCCTCGCGCGACCTGGTGGCGGCACGGCAGCCGGCGCGCTGAGCCGGTCGTCGCCGCGCGCGATCCGGGTTAGATTGTCGCGCGTCGAAACCTGCGGCGCTCCCGCCGCGTACGAGGTGTCGTCCCAACGACCGGTCCAAGGATCGCCATGAGGCTTCTGCTGTGCTCCGTCGGGCTCGCCGTCTGCCCGGTGCTGGCGGTGTGCCAGCGCCCCGTTCCCGCGACCCTGTCTCTCGCCGACGCCATCGCCCTCGCCCGTGCCAACAGCCCGGTCTACCGGCAGGTGATCAACGACCGCGCGCCCGCCGCCTGGGCTGTGCGGAGCGCGTGGTCAACCCTGCTGGTGCCGAGCGTGAGCGCCTCGGGGGGGATCGGCTACGCCGGCCCGGGCCAGCAGACGTTTCTCACGTCGAACTTTTCACAGAGCGTCTCCACGTTGTCGTCCAGCTACAGCATCGGCCTGGACTGGAGCTTGAGCGGACAGACCCTCACCCAGCCGGGACTTCGCAAGGCACAACTCTCCGCGGCGGACGCCGACGTCGCGGGCGCGGAGACGAACCTCGTCACGACCGTCACGCAGCAGTACCTGACGGTGCTGCAGGCGCGTGACAATGCGGAAGTGGCGCGTCAGCAGTTGCAGCACGACGAGGAGTTCCAGAAGCTCGCCCAGGCGCGCTACGACGTGGGACGCGCGTCGTTGATCGACGTGCGCCAGGCGCAGGTGGCCCGGGGGCAGGCGGAGGTGGTCCTGCTGCGGGCCCGCACGGCGGTGCAGGTCGAAAAGCTCCGGCTATTTCAGGAGATCGGGGTGACGGCCCCTGTCGACCTCGCAGCGGTCCAGCTCACCGACACGTTCAAAGTGGAGGCGCCCACGTGGCAGCTGAACGACCTGCTCACGATGGCCGAGCAGCAGAACCCGGCGCTCAAGGCGCTGCGCGAGCGCGAGGGTGCCGCCGCCTGGGGCGTCCGGGCGGCGACCGCGAGCTACGGCCCCTCGCTGTCGCTCTCGGCCGGCTGGTCGGGCTTCACGCAAAAGCTCTCGGACATCGACCCGACCATCGCGAGCGCGCGCGCCAGCGCGGCGGCCGACTCGACCACGTGCGCGTACGCCAACAGCGCGTGGCTCAACGGGGGCTCGGGGCAGCCGCCGCTCGACTGCACGCAGTACTCGTTCAGCCCCGCGGCGGAGCAGGCGATCCGCACCCGCAATGCGGCCTATCCGTTCCACTTCACGCCGGAGCCGTTCCAGGCGAGGCTCACCGTCCGCATCCCGCTGTGGGGCAACTTCCAGCAGCCGCTCGAGGTCTCCCAGGCCAAGGACCAGCAGCAGAACCTTCAGGAGTCGGTGCGGGCCCGCGGCCTCCAGCTCCGGACCGACGTGAACGGGGCGTTCTTGACGCTCCAGACGACGTATCAGACGATCGCCATCCAGGACACCAATCGCACCGCGGCGCGCGAGCAGCTGCAGCTCGCCACGGAGCGCTACCGCGTCGGCTCGGGTACGTTCTTCGAGCTGCTCGACGCTCAGGTGGCGGCGCTGCGCGCCGAGACGGACTATGTCAACGCGGTATACGATTATCATAAGGCGCTGGCCGCGCTCGAGGCGGCGGTCGGTCGGCCGCTGCGGTAACGGGAGGAAGCGACTGCGATGTCCAAACGAAACAAGGTGCTGGTGGGCGCGGGGGCGGCGGTGCTGATCGTCGGGCTGGTGGCGATCAGCGCCGGCGCGCGCCGCGACCGCGGTCAGGAAGTCCGCTTCGAAAAGGTCGCCCGGCGCGACCTGGTCGCGGCCGTGACGGCGAGCGGCAAGATCCAACCCAAGAAAAAAGTCGACATCTCGGCCGACATCACCGGACGCATCACCAAGATCGCCGTGCGCGAAGGCGACCTCGTCAAGCAAGGACAGTTCCTGCTGCAGATCGACCCGACCATCTACGAGGCCAACCTGCAGGCAGCGGCGGCCACGCTGGCGTCGTCGCAAGCGGCCGCGGTGCAGGCGAAGGCGAACCAGGATCAATCCGAGCGCGCCCTGCGGCGCACCAAAGAGCTCCACACGCAGAGTCCCAATCTCGTATCCCAGGAGCAGCTGGAGCAGGCGCAGACCGCGTTCGACATCGCCGAGGCGAACCTGACCGCGGCGCAGCACCAGGTCGATCAGGCGCGCGCGGCGATGCAGTCGGCGCGCGACAACCTCCGCAAGACCACGCTCGTCGCGCCCATGGCCGGACGGGTCACGCGCCTCGCCGTGGAGGAGGGGGAAGTGGCCGTGCCGAGCACGTTCTCGAAAGACATCGGCCTGCTGATGACGGTCTCGGACCTGTCGGTGATCCAGGCGAAGGTGAAGGTGGACGAGACCGACGTGGTGCGGGTCCATCTCGGCGACTCGGTCGAGGTGTCGATCGACGCGTTCCCCGACACCACGTTCACGGGCCACGTGACCAAGGTCTCGAACTCGAGCGTCCTCAACGCCGGTCAGGCGGCGACGGGCCAGAGCGACCGCGCCGTCGACTACGAGGTCGAGGTCACGCTCGACAAGCCGCCGGCCGACACGCGCCCGGACCTGTCCGCCACCGCGCGGATCGTCACCGATACGCGCAAGCAGGTGCTGTCGATTCCGATCATCGCCCTCACGGTGCGGGAGAACAAGCCGGTGTCGACCGAAAACCGCCCGGTGGACACGACGGGCGCCCACAAGAAGAAAGAAGCCGAGGGCGTATTCACGGTGAAGGACGGCGTCGCGACCTTCCACGCGGTCAAGGTCGGTATCGCGGGAGACGAGTATTTCGAGGTAACCGACGGCCTGAAAGAGGGCGAGACTCTCGTCGCCGGACCGTATCAGGCGATTCGCGATCTCAAGGACGGCGCCCGGGTGCGCCAGATGAAGCAGCCGGCCGACTCGACTAAGAAGAAAGTCGCGGCGTGACGCTCCCGCAGATGTTCCGGACCGGGGACACGCCGCTCCCCGACATCATCATCCTCTCGCACAAGCTCACACGCGCCTACGACATGGGGGGTGAGGTCGTGCGCGCGCTGCAGGGCGTGAGCCTGCAAATCCGCAAGAACGAGTACGTCGCGGTCATGGGTCCTTCGGGATCGGGCAAGTCGACGCTCATGAACCTGATCGGCTGTCTCGACACGCCCACGTCCGGCGAGTATTGGCTGAACGGCCAGAAGGTGTCCGACCTGGACGACGACGAGTTGGCGCGGATCCGGAACAAGGAGATCGGGTTCGTCTTCCAGACCTTCAACCTGTTGCCCCGCGCCAGCGCGCTCCACAACGTGGAGCTGCCGCTCATCTACGCAGGTGCCGGCGCCCGGGAGCGCCGGGCCCGGGCGGCGCGGGCGCTCGAGCGCGTGGGGCTGGGCGACCGCATGGAGCACCGACCCAACGAGCTGTCCGGCGGGCAGCGCCAGCGCGTGGCCATCGCGCGCGCGCTCGTGAACGACCCGTCCATTCTGCTGGCCGACGAGCCCACGGGCAACCTCGATTCCACCACCAGCTCCGAAATCATGGCGGTGTTCCGCGAGCTGCACCGCCAGGGGCAAACGATCGTCATGGTGACGCACGAGCACGACATCGCGGCCCACGCGGCGCGCGTGGTGACGCTGCGCGACGGACTCATCGCCAGCGACCAGCTGCAGGCCGCCTGAATGCCGCTGTTCGAGGCGCTGCGCCTCGCCCTCCAGACGATCCGGACCCAGAAGCTGAAGAGCGGCTTTTCCCTGCTCGGCGTGTTCATCGGCGTCGCCTCGCTCATCGGCGCGTGGTCGATCGTGAACGGCGTCAACCGCTACATGACCGAGAAGTTCGCCCAGACGCTGTTCGGCGTGAACACGTTCCAGCTACGGCGCCGTCCGATGTTCACCCCCAACGTACCCGACTCGGTGTGGCGGGCGTGGGCACGACGGCCCCGCATCCGCTTCAGCGACGCGGAGGCGTTGAACGCCGGCTTCACCGTGCCGGTGATCACGGCCTGGCAGTCGAGCGAGAACCAAACCGTCTCCTACCGCGACAAGCAGGCCCGGGACATCGAGCTGACCGCCGCGAGCGAGCGCTACTTCGAGATCAAGAACCTGCGGCTCGCCCTCGGGCGGGCGTTCACCGCGCAGGAGAACCGCTCCGGGGCGGCGGTGGTCGTGCTGGGCGACGCCGTGGCGCAGCGGTTGTTCGTGGATCGCTCCCCGCTGGACCGCAGCGTGCGGATCGGCGGCAGCGCCTATCGCGTGATCGGGGTGGTCGAGAAGCAGGGGAGCGTGCTCGGCTTCCCGCTCGACCGCTTCGTCGTCGTGCCGGCGCAGTCGCCCGCGCAGAATCTCGTCAATCCTCCCGGGATCCTCGACGCCTTTCTCGTGAAGGCGCAGAGCGAACCCGAGATGCGCCTGGCCATGGACCAGGCCGAGGGGATCATGCGCAGCCGCCGCCATCTGCGGCCGCGGCAGGATGACAACTTCGCGCTCGATACCTCCGAAGGCGTGCAGCGGTTCTGGGCGGGCATCAGTCGCATCCTCGTCGTGGTGCTGCCGGGGGTCGTGCTGGTGTCGCTCGTGATCGGCGGCATCGTGATCATGAACATCATGCTCATGGCGGTGGCGGAGCGGACGCGCGAGATCGGCCTGCGGAAATCGCTGGGCGCGCGGCGCCGCGACGTGCTGCGGCAGTTTCTCGCCGAATCGGCGGCGATCGCGACCGTGGGCGCTGCGTTCGGCGTCGTGGCCGGCATCGGGCTGACGTTCCTCATCGCCGCCGCCTCTCCCCTGCCGGCCAGCGTGTCGCCGGTGTCGATCCTGTTGGGCGTGGTCATGGGCGCGGGCGTCGGCGTCGTCGCGGGCGTCTATCCCGCGAGCCGCGCGGCGCGGCTCGATCCCATCGCCGCGCTGCGCCAGGAATAGCCGTGACCGCCCTGTTCGAAGGCGTCGGCATCGCTCTCGCATCGCTGCGCGCCCACAAGATGCGCGCCGCGCTCACGATCCTGGGCGTCGCCATCGGGGTCACGGTCGTCATGGTCATCGGGGCGTTGATCAGCGGATTCAACAAGGGCATCTCCGACATGCTCTCCTCGCTCGGCCCCAAGACATTCTGGGTCGGGCGCTATTGGGGGGGCCAGGGCGACGTGGACCCGGAAGACCCGGACCCGTGGCGGCGGCGTCCTCCTATGACGATGGACGAGGCCACGCGTCTGGGGCAGCTGCCCTCCATCGCCTTCGTGGTGGTGGACGAGAACACGTCCGCGGACATCGACTTCGAGGGCCACCGCATGGCGGCCATCAGCATCCGGGGCCGCAACGCCGACTGGCCCAAGATCGAGGGCGGTGCCATCCACCCGGGCCGCTCGTTCAGCCACGTCGAGGACGCGGCCAACAGTCACGTGGCCGTCGTCAACACGAAGCTCGCGGAGAACCTGTTCGGCCAACGCGACCCGACCGCGCGGCGCATCAAGATCAGCGGCGTGCCGTACGACGTGATCGGCGTGTACGACCCGCCGCCCCACCTGTTCGGCGGCGAGGAGCAGCCCCAGGCCATGATCCCGCACGGGACCTTCGCCAAGGACCTGCAGTACTGGCGCGGCTGGATGGACATGTTCGTCGTGCCCCAGGACTCGGTGTCGCTGGAGCGCGCGATGGACGACGTGACCATGGCGCTGCGCACGATGCGGGGCTTGCGGCCGGGGCAGCGCAACAACTTCGATGCGGTCACACAGGAAGTCTACGTGAAGGCCATCAACAGTTTCACGCTGGTGGCCCGGGTCCTGATGATCGCACTCTCGATGGTGGGTCTGATGGTGGGCGGCATCGGCGTCGTCGCGATCATGATGATTTCGGTCACGGAGCGCACTCGGGAGATCGGCGTGCGCAAGGCGCTCGGCGCGACGCGGCGCGAGATCCTGTGGCAGTTCCTGGTCGAAGCCGCGACGCTCACGCTGGTGGGCGGCATCGTCGGCATGGTCGTGGGCTGGCTCATTTCGCTGGTGCTCGCCGGCGCTACGCCGGTTCCCGCCTACGTGCCGCTCGGCTCCGTCGTCCTCGCCCTCGGCGCTGCCGCGGTCACGGGGCTGCTGTTCGGTATCTATCCCGCGAGCAAAGCGTCGCGTCTCGACCCGGTCGAAGCGCTGCGCTACGAATAGATGGCCTTCTGGGAGGCCGTCCGTCTCGCCCTGCAGACCATCCGGGCACAGAAGCTCAAGAGCGCCTTCTCGATCATCGGCGTGTTTATCGGGGTGATGTTTCTCATCGCCGTCGTCTCGGTCGTGCAGGGGATGAACCGCTACATGACCGACAAGTTCGCCGGCACCCTGCTCGGCGTGAATACGTTCCGGCTGCGCCAGTTCCCCGACGTGCAGCTCGGCAATGTGACCGACTCGATGTGGCGGGTGTGGCGCCGGCGGCCGCGCGTCAGCTACGACGACGCGCAGGCGGTCATGCGCGGCGTGACGGTCCCGGTGCTCGCGGCGTGGGAGTCGAGCACCCGCACCACGCTCGTGGCCGGGCACAGGCACGCGAAGGACGTGGAGGTCACGGCGGCGACGGAGCTCTACTTCGACATCCGCTCCCTCGCGGTCGAGCGCGGCCGCCCCTTCACGGGACAGGAAGTGCAGGCCGGCGTGCCCGTGCTCGTGCTCGGGTACGAGCTGGCCGAGAAGCTGTTCGAGGGTCAGGATCCGCTCGGCCGTGAGGTGAAGATCTTCGACCTCCCCTACCGGGTGATCGGCGTGGTCGAGAAACAGGGCAACCTGTTCGGCCTGTCGCTCGACAAGTTCGCGGTGGCGCCGGCGAGCGCCCCGGTCAAGCGTTATGTCAGCGAACCGCGCATGGTGGACGCGGTGGCCATGAAGGCGCGCACCCAGTCCGACATGCGCGAGGCGCTGGGGCAGGCCGAGGCGATCATGCGCAACCGGCGCCACCTGCGGCCGCGCCAGGCCGACGACTTCACGCTCGAAACCGCGGACGAGGTGCTGGATTTCTGGGGCAAGATCAGCCGGGTGCTGTTCGTGGCGCTGCCGGGCCTCGTGGCCGTGTCGCTCGTGGTGGGGGGGATCGTCATCATGAACATCATGCTGATGGCGGTGGCCGAGCGGACGCGCGAGATCGGTATCCGCAAGTCGCTGGGCGCCCGGCGCCGCGACATCCTGCGGCAGTTCCTGGTCGAGGCCGCGACGCTCGCCACGGCGGGGGCCACGGGGGGCGTCGTCCTGGGCATCGGACTGGCCGCCGCCGTGGCGGCGCTCACCCCGCTCCCTGCCGCGGTCGCGCCCTGGTCGATCCTGGCCGGCGTGGTGTTGGGCGGCGGCGTCGGGGTCGTCGCGGGCGTGTACCCGGCGAGCCGCGCCGCGCGACTCGATCCGATCGCCGCCCTGCGGCACGAGACATGACCGGGGGGGCCCTGTTCGAAGGGGTCGGCATCGCGCTCGACTCGCTGCGCAGCAACAAGCGACGGGCGGCGCTGACGATTCTGGGCGTCGCCATCGGCGTGACCGTCGTCATGGTGATCGCCGCCATGATCAGCGGGATCAACCGCAGCGTGTCGAGCGTGATCGAGTCCATCGCCCCGCGCACGTTTCTGGTGTGGCGCTTCTTCCAGGCGGGGGTGAACGTCTCGGACGGCTCCGACGAATCGAGCCCCTGGCGGCGCAACCCGGAGATCGTGGAGCTCGAAGCCGACCGGATCGCCGTGCTGCCCTCCGTGCGCTACGTCACCCGGCGCGACGAGAGCTCCGCCACCGTGGAGTACGGCGACCGGCGGCTCGAATCGGTCAACGTCTCGGGGTTGTCGGCGCAGTGGGTGGAAGTGAACGGCGGCGACGTCCATCCCGGCCGCACGTTCACGCGGCTCGAAGACGTGGCCAACGTTGCCGTGGCGGTCATCAACACCAAGCTCGAGGAGCAGCTGTTCCGCGGGCGCGACCCGATCGGCCAGACGATCCACGTCGGCGGGGCGCCGTTCAAGGTGATCGGCGTCTATGTTCCGCCGCCCAGTCTGTTCAGCGGCACGACGCCGCCGTTCGTCGGCATTCCGCACGGCGCGTTCGTCAAACACGTGCCGTACCGGAAGGGATGGATGCGGCTCGCGGTCGCCCCGGCGCCGACCTACACCCAGCAGGAGGCCATGGACGAGGTGGTGGCCACGTTGCGCTCGCTGCGCGGGCTCAAGCCGGGGCAGGAAAACAACTTCTCGATCGTCACTCAGGACAAGTTGCTGGATTCCTGGAACAAGGTCACCGGCATGTTTTTCCTCGTGATGCTGGTGCTGTCGTCCATCGCGTTGATGGTCGGCGGCGTCGGCGTGGTGGCGATCATGATGATCTCGGTCACCGAGCGCACGCGGGAGATCGGAGTGCGCAAAGCGCTCGGAGCGACACGGCGCGCCATCCAGTGGCAGTTCCTCGTCGAGGCCTCGACCCTCACCGTGGTGGGAGGCGCCGTGGGGATGCTCGCGGGCGGTGTCGTCGCGTTCGGAGTCGCCAGCCTGACGCCGATCCCTGCGCACGTGCCGCTGTGGTCGGTCGTCGCGGCCCTCGCCGCCTCCGCCCTCACCGGGATCGGATTCGGCCTGTATCCCGCCAGCAAGGCGGCGAGACTCGATCCCGTCGAGGCGCTGAGATACGAATAACCGGTGAACGGCCCGGGGAGTGGCCGGGGAAGGGTGGTATCGGGGCCCCTTCCCCGGCCTCATCACCGGCCACTTCCCGTTAGTTTCCCCGCCGTGCCCCTCTCCGAAGCCATCCTCCAGGCGCTCCAGACCGCGTGGAGCCACAAGCTGCGCTCGTTCTTCACGCTGCTCGGCATCATCGTGTCGGTCGCGTTCCTCGTGGCCGTCGTCGCGGTGATCCAGGGCATGAACGCGTACGTGCGCGAGCGCATCGCGGGCGCGATCGTCGGGGTCAACGCGTTTCAGATCCGTCGCGACCCGATCCAAGTCGGGTTCATCGACGACGAAGAGCTGAAGCGGATCCAGCGCCGGCCCATCATCGGCCAGGAGGACGCCGCCTACGTCGAACGCGCGCTGCCCGACGCGCAGGCCATCTCGCTCCAGTCCGGATGGCCGACCCCGATGGCGGACGTGCAGTGGCGCAACCGCACGGTGGGCGACGTGCTCGTGTTCGGTGTCACGCCGCCGTTCGTCGTGGTGCAGGACTACGCGTTCGCGGCCGGGGCGCCGTTTAGCGACGTGGACGAGCGGCAGCGGCGGCTCGTGGCGGTGCTGGGTTTCGACGTGGCGGAGAAGCTGTTCGGCGCTCCGGAGCGCGCCGTCGGCAGGGCGATTCGCGTCCGCGGTGCGCAACTCACGATCACGGGCGTCGTCGCCAAGAAGGGTACCGTGCTGGGGCAGTCCTGGGACGGGTTCGTCATGCTGCCGCTCACGACGTTCGAGGCGCTGTACGGACGCCGCCAGACCACGGTGATCTCGGTCAAGATGCCGGCGGCCGCGCGCGTGGCCGACGGCATGCTCCGCGCCGAGGAGGCGATGCGCATCGCGCACCACCTGCGGCCTTCGCAGGAGGACGACTTCACCGTCGACACCGGTGAAGGCCTGATCGCGTTCTGGGGCAAGCTCACCCGGGTGATTTTCACGGTCGTGCCCGCCGTGGTGGGCATCGGCATCGTGGTGGGCGGTATCGTGATCATGAACATCATGCTGATGAGCGTCACCGAGCGCACCCGCGAGATCGGGATCCTCAAGTCGCTGGGCGCATCTCGGCGCGACGTGCGACGCCAGTTCCTCGCCGAGTCGGCCATCCTGTCCCTGCTGGGCGGCGTCGCCGGACTGCTCGCGGGGAGCGCGCTCGCCGCCCTGGTCCAGGTCGCCTCCCCCCTGCCCGCCCGCGTGACGGCCTGGTCGGTGGCGGTGGCGCTCGGCCTCGGTGTCGGCGTGGGGATCGTGTTCGGGGTCTACCCGGCCCACCGGGCTGCGCGCCTCGACCCGATCGAAGCGCTGCGCGCCGAGTAGCATGGCGTTCCACTCGTTTCGCGAAGGCTGGCTGATCGCCGTCGACCAGCTCCGCGTCAACAAGCTGCGCTCCGGGCTCACCATCCTCGGGGTCGTGATCGGGATCGCGACGGTCATGGCGATGGCGTCGATCGTGGCGGGGTTCCGCGAGCAGATCGTCAATACGCTCGAGGTCGTGGGGCCGACCACGTTTCGCATCCTGCGGTTCTTCTCGTCCACGCCGCTCAATCCCGACGCCTTGCCGCGCGAGGTGCGCATCCGCCCCGCCCTCGCCCCCCGGGAAGCCGAGGCGATCGCGCGTCTGCCCGAGATCCATTACGCGGCGATCTGGACGCAGCTGTTCTACCGGTTCGAATACGCCGGGACCCGCACCCAGATCCTGGGCGTGTTCGGCGCGGACGATCGCTACATGGAAATCTTGGGCGGCGAGCTGGTCCGGGGCCGGGGGTTCACGACGGCGGAGCTGCGCGGCGGGGCGCCGGTCGCGGTCGTGGAGCAGCGCACCGTGGATCGGCTGTTCGGGGCGCGCGAGCCCATCGGCGAGATGGTCCGCATCGGCGGCCATCCGTTTCGCGTGATCGGCGTGTGGCAGCGTCCCACCAACATCTTCGAGGTGCCGGGGGCGCCGGAGATCGCGGGAGTGGTGCCGTTCGAGGCGGCCCACGCGCGTTTCCCGATCGACCGGGTGAACGGCCTGATCATCCTGGTCAAGCCGCGACCCGAGGTGAGCGTCGCACGCGCGATGGACGCCGCCACACTACAGCTGCGGCGCCTGCGCGGGCTGCGGGTGGGCGAGCCCAACAGCTTCGACCTGCTGACCTCGGATCAGGTGCTCGGCATCTTTGACAGCCTCACGTTCGCGTTCTTCTTCGTGATGCTCGTACTGTCGAGCATCGCGCTGCTGGTCGGCGGGATCGGGGTGATGGCGATCATGATGGTATCGGTGACGAGCCGGACACGGGAGATCGGCCTGCGCAAGGCCATGGGCGCCACGCGCCGCGATGTCCTGTGGCAGTTTCTCGTGGAGGCGGCCACCCTCACCTTGATGGGCGGCCTGCTCGGCATCATGCTGGGGACCGTGACCGGGGAATTCCTCAAGCGGCTGCTCGACTTCAACACCACCGTGCCGGTGTGGAGCGCCGCGATCGCGACGGTGGTGTCGATCGCCGTCGGGCTCGTCTTCGGCATCGCACCGGCGGCGAGAGCGGCGAAGCTGGATCCGGTGGAGGCGTTGAGATATGAATAGGGTGAAAGGCCCGGGAACGGTGAGAGGCCGGGGAAGGGTGGCGAGGGGGCCGTTCCCCCTTCCCCGGCCTTTTCCCGCGAGAGACGGAGCCAGACTGTGAACCAGCAGGTGGACCTTCTCGCCATCGCCGCCCACCGCGACGACGTCGAGCTGACCTGTGGCGGCACCCTGGCCAAGGCCGTAAAGGCGGGCCACCGGGTGGGGATCGTCGATCTCACGCAGGGCGAAGCCGGGACACGCGGTGACGCAGGCGTACGCGCCATGGAGGCCGAGCGCGCGGCCAAGGCCCTGGGCGTTCACCTGCGCTTGAACGCCGCGCTCCCGGACGCACATCTGGAAAACAATGAGCCGTCACGCGCGAAAGTCGTCACGCTGATACGTCAAACAAGGCCGCGGGTCGTGATTCTTCCCTTCCCGATCGGCCGGCACCCGGATCATCGCATCGCGTCGGAGCTGGGGCGGGACGCCTGTTACCTGGCGGGGCTCGCGAAGTACGGCGGGCAGGGAGAGCCTCACCGGCCGTTCAAGGTGCTCTACGCCCTCGCCTACCGCGAGGATCCCGTAAAGCCGTCGTTCGTGGTGGATATCTCCGATGTCTTCGAGACCAAGATGGCGGCGGTCCGTTGCTACGGATCGCAATTCGACGGCGCCAAAGCGGCGGGCGAGATCCACCCCACCGGTCAGGACCTGTACGAGCTGATCCGCGTGCAGTCGGCGCATTACGGCTCGCTCATCCGCCGGCCGTACGGCGAGCCGTTCTTTTGTCACGAGACGCTCGAAGTCCAAGACGTGCTGCAGCTTGGCGTGCAGTCCCTGTAGCGTCTAGATTCACCCGCATGCCCAAGCGGCTGGTCTATCTCGACAACGCGGCCACGACGCCGGTGCGGCCCGAAGTGCTGGAGGCGATGCTGCCCTATCTCGGGCGCGACGCCTTCGGGAACCCCTCCTCGGCACACCGGTTCGGACGCGCGGCGCGCGCCGGCATCGAGGAGGCCAAGCGCACGATCGCCACAGCGCTGGACGCGGACCCCGGCCAGGTGATTTTCACGTCCGGCGGCACCGAGGCGGACAACCTCGCGCTGATCGGCTGCGCGCTGGCGGCGCGCGAGCGGGGGGGAGGCGCGCCCTTCCGGGTCGCCGTATCGGCGATCGAGCACAAGGCGGTCCTTGGCGCGGCGCACGCCGTCACCCGGCTGGGCGGCGAGGAAATCATCCTGCCGGTCGACGGCGCCGGAGCCGTGGCGCTGGACGCCCTGGACGCCGCGCTCGCCCGCGGCGTCGCCGTGGTGAGCGTGATGTGGGTGAACAACGAGGTGGGAGTCGTGCAGCCGGTGGCCCGGGTCGCCGCACGCTGCCGCGCGGCCGGCATCCCGCTCCATGTCGACGCGGTGCAGGCGCTCGGCAAGCTCCCGGTCTCACTCGCCGAGGTGGACTGCACGTTGCTCACGATTTCGGGCCACAAGATCGGCGCTCCCAAGGGGATCGGCGCGCTGATCGTGCGCGACCGGCACGCGGTCGAGGCCATCATCCACGGTGGCGGCCAGCAGTTCGGGATCCGCCCCGGGACGGAGAACGTGCCAGGGATCATCGGGCTGGGAAAGGCGGTCGAGCTGGCGACGCGCGAGCAGGCGGACTTCGCCGCCCGAGCCGCGGCGCTGCGCGACGAGCTCGAGCGCCGCGTGCTCGCCGTGGTGCCGGATGCCGTGGTCCACGCCGCGCACGCGCCGCGGGCTCCGCACGTGTCCAACGTGTCGCTGCCCGGCACGGACAGTGAGGCGCTGTTGATGCATCTCGACCTCGCCGGGATCGCGTGCTCCTCGGGCTCCGCCTGCAGCACCGGGGCGGTCGAGCCGTCGCACGTGCTGACGGCCATGGGCGTGCCGCGCGAGCTGGGCGTCGCGGCGCTGCGCTTCTCGTTCGGCAGGGAGAACACGGCGGAGGACGTGGACACGCTCATCGCTGCCCTGCCGAAGATTGTCGACAAGGTCCGGCAGCTGTCCGCGGTGTTGCACCGGTGAGCCAAATCAATTGCGGATTGCGGATTGCGGATTGCGGATTGGTGGGTGAGAGGTCAAATCCGCAATCCGCAATCGCCAATCCGCAATCGGGCGGGGTGGCGCGGTGAGGGAGCGCGTTCTCGTCGCGATGTCCGGCGGGGTGGATTCGTCCGTAGCCGCCGCCTTGCTGGTGGAGGCGGGGTACGACGTCGTCGGCGCGACCATGAAGCTGTTCTGCTACGGCGACGCGGTGCCCGACCGGCCCTGCTGCTCGCTCGACTCGATCAGCGACGCACGCCTCGTGGCGCACCGGCTCGGCATCCCGCACTACGTGCTGAACCTGGAGGACCGGTTCGGTCGCGACGTGATCGCCAATTTCGTGAGCGAGTACGCCCGCGGGCGCACGCCCATCCCCTGCGTGCGCTGCAATTCGTTCACCAAGTTCCGCGACTTCCTCCACCACGCCGACGCGCTCGAGTGCGCCTACATCGCGACGGGGCACTACGCCGTCGCGCGGAACGGGGCGCTGTTCCGCGGCCGCGACGCGCAGAAGGACCAGTCGTATTTCCTGTGGGGCATCGACCGCTCGGTGGTGGCGCGCATGCTCACGCCCGTGGGACCGCTCACCAAGCGCGAAACCCGCGCGGTCGCCCGGCGGCTCGGGCTCGTCACGGCCGACAAGCCCGAATCGGTCGAGATCTGCTTCGTCCCCGACGATGACTACGTCGGGGTCCTCGAGCGGCATCTCCCGGCGGACGCCCCCGCCCTCGCACCCGGCCCGCTGGTCACGGCCGGCGGCGAGATCGTGGGCGAGCACGCCGGGTTCGCCCGCTACACCATCGGCCAGCGCCGCGGCCTCCCCGGCGGATTCCCTGAGCCGATGTACGTGGTGGCGATCCGGCCGGAAACGCGCGAGGTGGTGATCGGACCGGGAGACGAGCTGTTCGGCCACGCGGTGGAGCTCGCCGAGGTGAACTGGCTCGCCGAGCCGCTGGCGCCGGGCGACGCCGCATTCGTGCAGTGCCGCTACCGCGCTGCGGCCGTGCCCGGGCGGGTGCGGGAGCGCGCCGGCGACGGGCTCGTCCTCGAGCTCGCCCAGCCCGTGCGGGCGATCACGCCGGGGCAGTCCGGTGCGCTGTACGACGCCGACGGGCGCCTGCTCGGCGGCGGCGTGATCGCGTAACCGTCTCCCGGGCAAGCGGTTCGTCCTGCCGGCGGGGTTCGTGCGCGGCGTCACGGTCCGATCGTCGGCCCACGGGGTAGGTTTCAGGCTGGACCAACCGCCGCGGCGCGCCCGCTCTGACCGTCGCCGCCACCGCCCACATTTCGGAGGACCAGCATGCCCGCTCGTCAACGTCGTCCCTTGTGGGGGCTCGCGCTGCTCGCCGCGGTCGCCGCCTGCAGCAACTCCACGGGGCCCCAGGCACATCTCGCCGACCCACAGCAGCTGAGCTCCGACCTCCAGGCCGTGTCGGGTGTGCTGCAATCGTCGGTGCTCGCGAGCTTCGGTGTCGTCGGCACGGCCGTCGGCTCTCCCGCGACCGTGGCGACTCCCGCCGGGGCCCTGCTCCAGGCCGCGCCCATCACCACGCCGCGGAGCGCCGGCCAGGCGTACCTGGACGCGCCGCGGCGGCTGCAGGCGCTCCGCCTGGCGGCGGGAACGCTCGGCTCCGGCATCAGCGCCAGCGTGGTTCCACCGCAGTATCTCGGGCAGACCTTCGTGTGGGACGACGCCACGCATCAGTACGTCGTCGGCCCCGACGCGGGACCGACCAACGGCGTGCGGATCATCCTGTACGCGCTCGACCCGTTGACCGGCAACGTGGCCGAGCCTTCCAACGCGGTAGGCTTCGTGGATCTGCTGGATGAGAGCACCACGAGCCCGGCCGTCAACAAGCTCCACGTGACCGTGCAGGGCGGCACGCCCGCGAGTCCCAACGTCACATACGCGGACTACACCGTCAGCGGCAGCGTCACCGGCAATCCCGCCACGACATTCAACGCCTCGGCGGTCGGCTTTGTGAGCGACGGCACCCATCCGCTCACGTTCAACGCGACGTTCGCGGCTACGAACCTCACGAGCGACAATCCCGACGCCCAGTTGGACGTCGCGTGGGACCTGGCCAATCCCGTCATTCACGTGGAGCTGCACGAGACGCTCGCCACGTCGGACGCGAACCACCTCACGGTGACGATTAACTTCAGCGTGGTGCACGGCAGCGAGACGGTGGCCGTGACGGGTACGATCACGGTCGTGTCGTTTCCGGCCAGCCTGACCGCGAACCTGTCGATTACCGTGAACGGCGTGGCCTACGCGCGCGTCCGGGGCAGCGAGACCGCCACGACGAACACCATCCAACTGGTTCACGCGGATGGCAGCGCCCTCTCGGTCGCCGAGCAGCAGGCGGTCACCGATCTGTTCGATCTGCCCGGATGGATCGAGACCGCGATCAACAACCTGTTCAACCCGTGTGAGCATCTGATGGGCGCCTGAGGGCGCACGCGGCGAAGCCCCCGCCCGGCCTGGCCGGGCGGGGGCTTTCGTCTTATAAGGGGGGGTGAAGATGGTCTATCGCGCCCTCGCCGACTGTGTCGTGCTGGTGCACGCCGCCTTCGTCGCCTTCGTGATGCTGGGCGGATTCCTCGCCTGGCGCTGGCGGGCCGTCGTGTGGGCCCACGTGCCGGCGGCGGTATGGGGGGCGGCCATCGAATACGCCGGCTGGACGTGCCCGCTCACGCCCCTCGAAAACGCGCTGCGGGCCCGAGCCGGACTCGAGGGCTATCGGGGCGGGTTCGTCGAGCACTACGTGATCCCGTTGCTCTATCCGGCGGGGCTGACCCGGCCGGCCCAGGCGGTGCTCGGCACGTTGGTGGTGGCCGTGAACGTCGTCGCCTATACCGTCCTCATCCGCCGCACCTTTCGGGGAGGCTGACCCTATGACCACTCGCCGCGGTTTCCTCGAGTCGCTCTTCGCGGTCGGTGCCGCCCTCCCCGCGCTCCGGGACGACGCGTTACCGCGGCTTGCCCGCGTGGCCCGGCAGGCGGACCGCCGGCCCGTCGACGACATCACCCGCGACGAAGATTTCTGGCGCGAGGTCCAGGAGGCCTTCACGCTCGATCGCACGATCATCAACCTCAACAACGGCGGGGTGAGCCCGAGCCCACGCGTCGTGCAGGACGCGATGCGCCGCTACCTCGAGTACTCCAACACGGCGCCCGCCTATACCATGTGGCAGGTGCTCGAGCCGGAGATCGAGGCCGTACGGCACCGCCTCGCGGCGAGCTTCGGCTGCGACGCGGAGGAGATGGCGATCACACGCAACGCAAGCGAAGCGCTCGAGATCGTCCAGCTCGGGATTCCGCTGGAGCGTGGCGACGAGGTACTGACGACCACTCAGGACTACCCGCGCATGCTCACGACGTGGCACCAGCGCGAACGGCGGGAGGGCATCGTGCTGCGGGAGATCACCTTTCCCGTGCCGCCGCCGTCCCAGGACGACCTGGCCGACCGCTTCGCGCACGCCATCACGCCCAAGACCAAGGTCATTCACGTTTGCCACATCACGAACCTCACGGGCCAGATCTTCCCGATCCGCAAGATCGGGCGACTGGCGCGGGAGCGCGGGATCGAGGTGATCGTGGACGGGGCGCACGCGTTCGCGCACTTCCCGTTCACCCGCGACGAGCTCGATTGCGACTATTACGGCACCAGCCTCCACAAGTGGCTGCTGGCACCCCACGGCACCGGGTTCCTGTATGTGCGGAAGGCCAAGATCGAGCGGCTCTGGCCGCTCATGGCGGCACCGCCCGAGATGAACCGCGACATCCGCAAGTTCGAGGAGATCGGGACCCATCCTGCCGCGAACCACAACGCCATCGCCGAGGCGCTCACGTTCCACGAGGGGCTCGGGGCGGAGCGCAAGGCAGCGCGGTTGCGCTACCTGTTCCAGCGCTGGGCGAAGCGGCTGGAGCAGCGGCCGGGCGTCAAGATCCTCACCCCGTACGACCCCGCGCAGTCGTGCGGGCTGGCGAGCGTCTCAGTCGAGGGGCTGGACGTGAACAAGCTGGTCGCCTTCCTTTGGGACAAGCACCGGATTCTCGTCACGCCGATCGTGCACAAGGAGTTCAGCTGCATGCGCGTGACACCGAACGTGTACACGACACTCGCGGAGATCGATCGCTTCGCGGACGTGATGGAAGACGTGCTGCGAAGGGGGCTGCCCGCATGAACCGGACGATCGGGTGGATCGTACTCGGTGTGGCGTTGACCGTGGGCGCCTGCGGTGGCGGCCGGTCCGGCAAGGCCGGCACCGCGGCGCGCGATACACTTACGGAGCGGCAGCGGGACTCGATCCTGGCCGGGTCGCGCATCCCGGGCGCGCGCGGGGTGGGCGCCGCCATGCGTGCCGCCGACTCGACGAACGCCCGGATCCGAGCGACGGACAGCGTCGCGCCATGATCCGATGATCCCCGGGCTAAGAGCCCGGGCTCGGCGCCGGGTGCGTCCTTTAAGGACGCACATCACGGCCGAGCGCGCCCTCTCGGGGCGCGTCCTCCTCGCCGCCGGGTCTCTCCTTGCTCTGGGGTGTGCACCGGGGGACCCCTGCTACGCCGGGGCGATGCACCTGCAGGCCCGCTACGCACAACGCTACATCGGTCACTGGGTGGTGGCGCGGGGCGATACGCTCACGCTGCCCGAGCTGGGCGACCGCTTCAAGTTGACCGACGTCGTCCTGGACAGCACGCGGATGGTGGTGGGCCGCGGCTGCCACTTCCGGGGCACGCTCGTCTTCCGCGTGCCGCCCGACACGCTGCCGGTCACGTGGATCGGCTACCCCGAGCAGGCGCTGGTGTACGGGTGGCCGGCCGCGCTCGGGCCGTTCGCCGGCGTCGGCGCGACACGCGTGGGCGACTCGCTCGTGGGCGCGATCCTGTTCGACTCGCGCCTCGGCGTGCGGGCGCGCCCGGGTGCGACGGCGCGCTTCGTGGCCGGTCGCGCGCACAGTTGAGCGAATCGAGTATCTTCTTCGGGAGATCCCGACATGCCTCTCACCGCCGCCGAGCGCGCCTCGATGATCGAGCGCTACGCCAGGGGACCGGCCCTCCTCGCTGCCGCCCTTGCCAAGGTGCCGCGCGACGCGCTCCAATGGAAACCAGGGCCCAAACGTTGGTCCGCGCACGAAATCGTGGTGCACTGCGCCGACAGCGAGACCAACGCCCACATGCGGCTCCGCTACCTGCTCGCGGAGCCCGAGCCGTTGATCGTCGGATACGACCAGGACCGCTGGGCGCAGCGGTTCGACTACCACAAGCATCCGATCGACGCGGCGCTGGCCACCGTGAAGGCGGTGCGCGCCAACACCGTGCCGCTGCTCGAGCGCGCCACCGAGCAGGACTGGCGCCGCGTGGGCCGGCACACGGAGTCGGGCCCGTACGGCGCCGAGGACTGGCTGGCGGTCTACGCCGAGCACCTCGAGAAGCACTCGCGCCAGATCGAGGGCAACATCGCGGCCTGGCGAGAGAAGGCGAAGGACCGATGAAAGGCTTCTTGTTCCGGCTCGTCATCACGGCGTTGGGCCTGTGGGCCGCCGAAACCGTCATTCCCGGGATCCACATCGACCGCTGGGATCACCTGATCGTAGCGGCGCTGCTGCTCGGCATCGTGAACGCCGTGATCCGGCCGGTCATCCTCATCCTCACGCTGCCGCTGACGGTGCTCACGCTGGGGCTGTTCATTCTGGTCGTGAACGGGATCTCGTTGTACCTCGTCGCCTGGCTGGTGCCAGGATTTTCCGTGAGCGGCCTCGGCGCCGCCGTACTCGGCTCGATCGTGGTGGGGCTCACGGGGTGGTTCGCGTCGGCGTTCGTCGGCGGATCGGGCAGGATCGAGCGCTATCGTCGCATCGAGGTGACGGGGCGCCAGCTCGACTGAACGAGGGCGTGACCCCGTACTTGAACCCCTCGGAGCGCTGCAATCCACATGATGCTCGCCACTCTCGCCGTCTCCACCTTCCTCCTCCAGGCGCCCGCGCTGCCGCTCACGGCGTCGCCGACGCGCCCCCTGGGCACGTTGCGCGAGCAGGCCGCCGTCGAGCAGGAGTGGCTACGCTATCGGCTCGACTCGGTGCTGCCCCGGCTGATGCGGCAATATCACGTCGCGATGTGGGTGGTCCCCATGCGGGAATACAACGAAGACCCCGTCTTCTGGTCCCTCGTCTCGGCCACGACGTTCTTCGCCCGGCGCCGCACGATCTATGTGTTCTACGATCGCGGCCCCGAGCGCGGCGTCGAGCGGCTCGCCCTGGGCGGCACCTCCCAGGGCGGCCTGTACGACGCCTACCACGCTAGGGAGGCCATAGACCCGTCGATCGGCCGCCGCCCCGAGCTGGTGGGCCAGGCCCAGTGGGAGCTGCTGCGCCGGGTGATCGAGGAGCGCAATCCGCAGACCATCGCCGTCGACATCTCGCACGCGCATGCCTTTTCGGACGGGCTGTCCGCCGGCGAATGGGAGCAGCTCCAAGCAGCGCTCCCGGCGGAATACCGCGCCCGGATCATGCGCGCCGAGCGACTGCCGCTCGAGTACCAGGAGATCCGCGCACCCGGCATGCTCGCCGTGTACCGCCGCCTCATGGAGGTCGTCTGGGGCGTGATCGACACGGCGTTCTCGAGCCGCGTGATCACTCCCGGACGGACCACGACGGACGACGTGGCCTGGTGGATGCGCCAGCGCGTCAACGACCTCGGCTTCGGCACCTGGTTCCACACCGACGTGGACGTGCAGCGGCGCGGCCACGACCTATCCGATTCGGGCGCCGTGGTGATCGAGCGCGGCGACGTGCTGCATTGCGACTTCGGCATCACGGCGCTGGGCCTGAACACCGACACGCAGCACATGGGCTACGTGCTGCGCCGGGGTGAGACGGACGCGCCCGACGGGCTCAAACGGGCGCTCGCGAACTCGAACCACCTACAAGACTTCCTGCTCGCCGAGATGCGGCCCGGCCGGACCGGGAACGAGGTGCTCGCGGCCGCGCTCGCGCAGATGCGCGCCGCGGGGATCAACGGGACGATCTACACCCACCCCATCGGCGACCGCGGTCATGGGGCCGGGCCGTTGATCGGCCTGTGGGACCACCAGGAAGGCGTTCCGGACCGCGGCGACGTGTCGCTGGTGCCGAGCAGTTGGTTCTCGATCGAGCTGCAGGCGACCACGCCCCTTCCCGAGTGGGACAACCAGGGCGTCCGCTCGGCTCAGGAAGAAGACGCGGAGCTCGGTCCCGACGGCCACATGCGCTGGATACTGCGGCGCCAGACGGAATTTCACATCGTTCGCTAGAGGGGATGCGGGATGCGGGATGCGGGATGCGTGAAGGTGCACGACGTGGAGACGCCGGCGCTGCTGCTGCACCTCGATGTCGTGGAGCGCAATCTCGCGCACATGGCAGCGCGCGCCCGGCAGCTGGGCGTGGCGCTCCGGCCCCATGCGAAGACGCACAAGTGCGTCGAGCTGGGACGGCTGCAGCTCGAGCACGGGGCGCGCGGGCTCACGGTGTCCACGCTGGTGGAGGCCGAGGTGTTCGCCCGTGCCGGCATCACCGACCTCACGTGGGCGTTTCCGATCGATCCGGGCCACGTCGCCCACGCGCGTCGCATCGTGCAGGAGACCGGGGCGACGCTGCGCGTCGTCGTCGACGACCTCGATGCGGCCCGGGCGCTCGCCGGCTCGGGGCTGCACGTGTGGCTCAAGGTGGACTCCGGGTTACATCGGGCGGGCGTGGACCCGGCCTCGTCGTACGCCCTGCAGGTCGCCGCCGCATTGGGCGAGGAGCGGGGACTCGTGTTCGACGGCATCCTGACCCACTCCGGTCACGCGTATCGGACGACGAATAAGGAGGAAGCGGCCGCCGTGGCCGAGAGCGAGCGCAGCGTCATGGTGGCATTCGCGGAACGGCTCCGGGGAGAAGGCCTCGCGGTGCGCGAGGTGAGTGTCGGATCGACGCCGGCGATGGCGGCGGTCACCGATCTCACGGGCGTCACGGAGGCGCGACCCGGCAACTACGTGTTCTACGACCGCACCATGGTGCTGATCGGGTGCTGCGAGCCGGCGGACGTGGGAGTGAGCGTGCTCGCGACGGTGGTGTCGCACCAGCCAGGAGCGTCACACTTCGTGGTGGACGCGGGAGCGCTCGAGCTTTCGAAGGACCCAGGCCCCGCGCACGTGGGGCCCCAGGCGATGGGCGCGGTGAAAGACGCGCCCGACCTGACCGTGGCGACTGTGTCGCAGGAGCACGGCCAGATCCGGGCCGCCTCGGTCACCGCCCTCGACGGGCGCTACAAGGTCGGCGACAAGATCGAGATCATTCCCAACCATTCCTGTCTCACGGTCCCGCTGTTCGACGCGTATCACGTCATACGGGGGACGGAGGACGGGGGAGAGGGACGGGTGGTGGACCGGTGGAAGGTCGAGCGGGGTCGATGAGCGCGCCGCCCCAGGCCGTCGCGGCACTCGCCTGGGCCGTGGCGGGGCCGCCCCTCCTGATCTACGGTGCCACGCGCATCCGGCGCGGTCGGGTCGCCCTGCATGTGACCCTCATGAGTGTGAGCGCGGTCATCGAGATCGCCGTGGTGGTGGGATTCTCTTTCCTCATGGTTCCCAGTCCCCGACGAGCCGCCCTCGTCGCGCTGCCGTTCTTCAAGATCCATCTCGCATTCGCCATCACGGCGCTGGCAGGGCTCGCGTGGCAGCTCACGAGCCGCGCCGTGGCGCGGCTGCGGCCGCTGCATCGGCACACCGGTCCGTACGTCGTGCTCGCATGGTGCCTGGCGTTGCTCACGGGGATCTACAACTACGTCTTTCTTTACGTGATGGGCTCCCCATGAAGACTTTTCTCCGTCACCTGGTGCTGTGCTCCCTTCCCCTGGTGTTCGCGGCGGGGTCGGGCCACTACTTCACGACGATCCAAGGATCCTGCGGCGCGATGGTGGGCGCCCTGTTCTCGGGCAAGTGCGCGGGGCGGCAGCGCCAATACCTCGCGCGGTTTCAGCTCGGCGGTGGGGCGACCGGGGTCGTGATCGCGGCGACGCTGGGCGCGTTGCTGGAACTTCGTCGCCGGCGGGCCGTACAACGGACAACCGACGAGCAACCGACAACCCCAGTGGGAGAGCCGTCATGACGCGCATCACTCCGTTCATCGCGCTGGTGCTGCTTGGCACCGGCGGCCTCGCGGCTCAGGATACGACCAAGGCCGCGGCACCGGCCGCCGCTCCGGCAGCCGCGCCCGCCGCCGCCGTCGACGTCGCCGAGGCCGTGGTCGCGAAGGCAGTGGTCGATCGACAGCCGCAGGACACGGGCAGCACCTTCCCCGCCGACGTCGGTCAGCTGGTCTGCTGGACGAAAGTGGCGGGAGCCGAAGGCGCGAGCATCCACCACGTGTGGTTCCACGGAGACACCCAGGTGGGCGACGTGGAGCTGCAGGTCGGCGGGTCGCCGTGGCGCACGTGGAGCAAGAAGACCGTGCCAGCTGACTGGACCGGCGCGTGGCACGTGGAAGTGCGCGATGCGGCCGGGACCGTACTGAAGCGAATCGATTTTACGGTTGGACAGTAACGACGCCACGGCGCTACGACGCTACGTGATACGTACGACTTAGCGTCGTAGCGACGTACGACGGGTATATCCCCAGGCCTCTCGGGGAATGGCGACGCCCTGTGATCCCCCTTGCGCCGCCGCCGCACCGGTCCGGGCAACTGCCATCGCGCGCGACCGCACGGCGCCCTGGGCCCCCTGGCCCGCCGCCGCCGGCATCGCGGGCTCCCGCCCCTGCCCCGGGAAATCCGACCGCACCGCTCCCCGACTAGAAACAACATCGGCGTGGGCGACTGCGAGGCGTGCTCGACCAATCGGGGCGGCACCAGCCCCGGCGGGCAGCGCGATGACGACCATGGACCGCTCGGGCGCGGGAGCGGAGAGCCGCGTGTAGCGCACGTGCGTGCGTGGGCGCGGCTCGATCGGGACGGGGCCGGCGACGTGGTGGGGCGAGGAGGCTGACCGGGACCCGGACGAGAGTGGTTGTGGTCCGACGGTCGAGCGGGGGCCGAGTGCGAGCGCGAGACCTCTCATCGGCTGCTGGCGCGGCTCACGATCGGGCTCCCGGCGGAAGTGACGACGACCGAGCACTCGCTCGTAGAACACCAGCTGTTCCCCGATGAACGTGCAGTCCACACACGCCGGATACGGGTCGTACGCCGGTGCAGTCTCCTGCGGCGTCATGTCCTGCTGCGCGTAGACTGGTGGTGCGACACGGTAAGTCACGACATCGTAATTGAAGTAGCCGTCCCCCAACATCCGCTGCACGATGTCGCTCATCGACCCCGCCGCGTCCGCCCCCGACCAGGTAGGGACCAGCGCAGCGGAGTCCCAAGCGGCGGCGCGCACGAACTCGTCGAACCGGAGCGGGTCGGGTGAGAGGGCGGCCAGGACCATCCCGCTGCCGTCGGGCTCGGCCACCACCCAGGCGGCCTGCTCGTCGCCGCCGCGAATCTCGTAGGTGCCCGCCCGGACAAAGGGATCTGTGGCCGGATTCTTGGGAAACAGGACCTCGATGCGGCCGTCGGTGCGACGGTGCAGGACAACGAGGTTGCCGTCCTGCCCCGCCTCGACGTACACGCGGACCGCCGCCCCGCGGACGAGCGGGCTGGCGGAGCCGAGCCAGACGTGTATCACCCGCGCGGGCGCGGCGGCGGAGGCCGGCGCCGGGGGGGGGTTCTGCAGCAGCAGTGCTACGAGCGGCACGATCACGGATTAGGCCACGAGGCTCGCTTGGTCGTAATGATGATAACCCCGTTGGCCCCGCGCGATCCGTAGATACTCGCGGCGGCGGCGTCCTTGAGCACGTCGACGCGCCCCACGTCGCGCGGGGACATTCCGGCCAACGCGCTGCCGAGTGAGCCTTGTGGCACCGGTATGTCGTCGATCACCAGGAGCGGCTCGTCGGCGAGGCTCGCGCCCGAGATGCTATGACGACCGCGCAGCCGGAGGGTGAAGGTGCCGTTGGCGAGCGGGAGCACCTCGAGGCCCGGCACGCGGGCCTGCAGCAGATCCTCGATGCGCGTGACGCGCGCGTCCGCTTCGGTCGGGGAGAGGGACGTGACGGCAGCCGTCACATCACGCTTGCTCATGGTCCCGTAGCCAACAGAGACCTGGTCGTCGGGGGTCGGGACCTCGCGTCGCGATCCGGTCGGCCCGCAACCAATGATTAGCGCGACGGCAAATCCACAGCAGATGGCGTGCTTCATGTCTCGCCCTCGAGTCAGGGTAGGGGCGGTTCAACACTGTTCTGGGAGATCGGTTCCTTCGGGTTCCTTTCGGCAACGGGGTGGTTGGTGTTGCGAAGATACCACACTCCATGAAAAACCGCACCCTGCCGGGCTACTGGCAGTGTGCGGGTGAGGGGGCGGGGACCTGCCGCGCGTTTAGTAGCCGGCGTTCTGCATCAGGGCCGGATCAAGGTCCACCTCGGACTGAGGAATGGGCCACCGCATCTTGTAGGTCTGGATGGGCTGCATGACCCACGAATTGGGGTCGTGGTCGTGCAGGCTGTTCGCCCAGTAGGATTGATCTTCAGAATCGCGACGCACCAAGTCGAACCAGCGCTTCGCCTCGTGCGCGAACTCCAGGTCACGCTCGATGAATATCGTGTCGCGCAGCACCAGCTTGTCGAGCGGGCCGGCGTAGTCGGCCGGACTGGGGCGGTTCTCGGCGCCGGTGCCGTTGCGGGCCCGGGCGCGGATCATGTTGAGGTAGGTCACGGCCGTGGCGGCGTTCCCGAGCTCGTTTTGCGCCTCCGCGTAGATCAACAGGGCCTCGGCGTAGCGGTAGAGCGGGATGTCGACGTCGCACTTGCCGCCGTCCGACCCGTTGTTGGTGGGACGGTATTTCCAGGGCAGCGGGCCGTCCTTGAAGGACGCGACGCAGTAGCCGTCCCAGCGGCAGCCGCCGGAGCGGTAGCCGGCTTCGCGGCGGTAATCACCGGGGGCATACAGGTTGTAGTGCCACGTCGTCGGGTGCCCTGCCCCCCACCCTCCGCCGGTCGAGAGGCCGAAGTCCCGTGGAAAATAGAAGTTGACCAGCCAGCCGTTGCTGCTGCGGGAATCGAGCCCGGAAGCGGCCACGTAGAAGATCATCTCCGGATTCCCTTTGTTACTCGGCAGGAACGTGCTGATGTAGTCCGCGTTCAGTCCCCAGACCCCCGAATCGATGACCTTTTTCGCCCAGTCGGAAGCATTTTGCCACTCGGCGGTTTTCTTGAGGTAACTGGCCCGCCACAGGTACAAGTCGGCGAGCGCCATGTCCGCTGCGGCCTGCGTAGCGCGGCCGCGATCACTCGCGCCCCACTTGGCGGAGAGTACCGCCTCGGCCTCGGTGAGGTCCTTGATGACTTGCTGGTGCACCTGCTCGACCGGCGTCCGCGCCACGTGCAGATTCGCGTGATCTTCGAGCGTCAGGAGAAGGGGAACGTCGTCGTACAGCTTGGTCAACCACAGATATGCGTACGCCCGCAAGAACTTGGCTTCCGCCGTGTACGTGCCCTTGAGCGCGGGATTGTTCCATTGCTGCACGCGGTCGGCGTTGGCCAGGACGAGATTGGACCGGTATACGATGTTGTACAGCTCTCGCCACGCGACCGTCACGCCACGGCTCCCCGTCGAGTAGAAGAGGAAATCCGGCCCACTCGTCTCGAGGTTCGGCTCGTCGTGGTCGATGCGCACCTGGTCCGACGCCAGCTCCAGCGACAGCCAGGCCCATCCGTTGAACAGATTGTTGCTGCGCATGGGCGAGTAGGCGGCCATTACGGCGCTCTTCAAATCCGCCTCGGTCTGGAAGAACGTGTCGGTCGTGAGAAACGAGGTCGGCTCCTCCGTGAGGCTGCACGCGGCGACCACCGACAGCGCGAGCGACAGCGCGAGAGGGAGGAGGGCAGGACGCTTGCCGTTCATCGCGGACGAATCCTTTCTCAGAATGTCACGTTCACGCCGACATTCCACACCCGCGCGCGCGGATACGCGCCATCGTCGACGCCGCGCACCCGCGGGTCTCCACCCATGCTGTTGACCTCGGGATCGAACCCGGTGTAGCTCGTGGCGGTCCAGGCGTTCTGACCGGTGACGTAGACACGGGCCGCCTTGGCCCCCCACAACCCGTGGATCGGGAGATCGTATCCGACGGTCACCGTCTGGAGACGCAGGAACGAGCCGTCCTCCACCTGCGCGCTGTAGATGCGACGGGGGCGCGCGAAGTTCGCGCGTGGGACGGTCGTGTTGGTATGCTGGGGCGTCCACCGGTCCAGCACGTCGGCCCGCTCGTTGAGAAAGCCGGTGGCGAGGTCGTTGAAGACGCGCGACATGTTCACGACCTGGTTGCCATAGGAGAAGTTCATGAACAGGTCCAGTGTGAACGAGCCGTACGCCAGGGTGTTCGAGAGCCCCCCGTACAGCTTGGGATCGGCATACCCGATGATGGTGCGGTCGTTCAGGTCGATTTTCCCGTCGCCGTTGAGGTCGGCGATCTTGTACTCGCCCGGCGTACAGTTGGCGGCGTTCGACAGGTAGCACTTGTCGCCGACCTGCCACAGGCCGTTCGTCTTAAAGCCGTAGATCGCGCCGAGTGGCTCCCCGACCCGGACGATGTCGGTTTGCCCGCCTTCGACAAAACCGCCGCCCCGAACGCCCGGGAAGATCTGCGTGACACCTCCCAGGTCGAGGACCTTGTTGCGGTTGTGCGCAAGGTTGAGCGCGCTGCGCCAGCTGAAGCGCGTGCCGACGACGTTCACGCTGGTGACCGACAGCTCGACGCCGTTGTTCTGCACGGAGCCGATGTTCTGAAACTGATTGGTGAACCCCGAGGTCGCCGGCAGCGGCACGCTGAGCAGCAGGTCGTGTGTCACCGCGTGGTAGGCGTCGAGCGTGAACGCGACGCGGTTTTGTAGCACGCTGGCATCGACCCCGACGTCGAATTGCTGCTGCGTCTCCCACTTGAGATTCGGGTTCCCCTTCGTGCCCGAAGGGCACAGGGAGTTGATCTCCGAGGCTCCGTTGGAGTACCAGCAGACACCCAGCTGATCGAGCGTCCGGTACGGGTCGATCGCCTGATTGCCGGTCTTCCCGTAGCTCACCCGCAGCTTCAAGTCTCCGAACACGGACTGTCGGGCCATGAACGGTTCGCTGGACACGCGCCACGCGAAGGCGGCCGATGGAAAGAACGCCCACTTGTTGTTCTTCCCAAAGCGGCTCGAGCCATCCGTGCGCCCCGTGAGAGTGAAGAGATACTTGTCGTTCAGGTCGTAGTTAGCCCTGCCCAGGTACGACACGAGCGTCCAATCCGAGGCATTGCTGTCCGACGGGCGCAGCGTGCCGCACGACCCATATGCAAAGAACATCGTGGCGTCGCTGGCGCACCCCTGCGCACGTGCAGTCTCGCTCTCGTTGTGGGAGGTCTGTACCGAAAATCCACCGAGCACGTCGACGCGGCCGGGGCCCAGGGCGCGCCGGTACGTGAGGGTGTTCTCGTTGATGAGCTGGCGCGACGGAACGGGCGAGGCGGAGATATAGCTGTCGCCGCCAGTTCTCAAGCCGGGGGCGATGGTGCGGGGCGCGTAGTACTCGGTGCCGCTGTAGCTGAAAGAGCCGCCGAACGTGCTGCGCAGCTTGAGGGCGTCGGTGATGGCGAGCTCGCCGACCACGTTGCCGACCATGCGGGAGATGGTGTTCAGCTGTTTCAGCTCACTCGAATTGGCCACCGGGTTCTCCACCTGCTCACCGAGGATGGCCGACTTCGTCCAGTTACCGTTCGCGTCCTTGGGCGGGAGCGAGGGGTCGAACTGCATGGCCGCGAGGATGCCGTTGGCGCCGGCGCCGACGCTGCCGTTCTCCTCCTGCGCGACGTTCTGGCTGACCATGGCGACGCTGAGGCTCGTGCCGACGTGGAACCGCTGGCTCACGTCGGCATCGAGGTTCAAGCGGACGCCGTAGCGCTGGAAGTCCGACCCGATGAGGACCCCGTTCTGCTTCATGTAGTTGCCGCTGAACAGATACCGTACGCGCTCGTTCCCGCCGGACAGCGTCAGGCCTTCGCTCGCCTGCGGGGCGGCGACGCAGGCCGAGGACGCACACGTTCGGAGCATCATGCCGGGGTAGTCATAAGACGACGCGGAAGCGATTTGCGCCGCCGTGTAGGGCAGCCTGGTGGAGTCCCGCGTGGCGTTCCAGATGGCCTCGTTGCGCAGCTGCCGGTACTGCGGGCCGTTCAAGACCGGGATCATCTTCGAGATGCGCTGGAAGCCGTAACTCGACTCCAAAGTGAAGTGGCTCTCGCCCGTAGGGCCACGTTTGGTGGTGATCAATACCACGCCGTTGGCCCCGCGCGCCCCGTAGATCGCCTTCGCGGACGCATCCTTGAGGACGTCGATCGATTCGATCTCGTTCGGGTCGATTGACATCAGGGGATTGTTTCGCGGATCCTGCGCCGAGCTCGAGGTGCCTCCCACACCCTGTTCCGCGGGCACGCCGTCCACGACGTAAAGCGGCTCGCTGTTCGCGGTCAGCGAGTTCGTGCCACGAATACGCACGCTGGCGCCGACCCCGGGCATCCCGGAGTTCGTGATGACCTGAACACCGGCCGCCCGGCCCTGCAGCGCCGTGTTGACGGTCGGCGTCGGGGCTGCCTTGGTCGTCACGGCGTCGCCGCTCACCGAGGCGACCGCGCCCGTCAAGTCACGCTGCTGCACGGTGGCGTAGCCGATCGCTACGACGGCGTCGAGCTGGACCGCTTGGGCCGGCAGCCGCAGGTCCGCCGCGACGGACCGCCCAGCCGCAACGACGATCGTGTCTTCGCCGCTTCCGTAGCCAATGAGTCGCGCGCGCACGTGGTAGGTGCCGGGTGGCACGGGAGCGATCACGTAGTGGCCGTCCGCGGCGGTCAGGGCGGTGAGTCGGGTGCCGAGGACGCTGACGGCGGCACCGGCGAGTGGAGCGCCGGTTTCGCGCGCCGTGACGGTGCCCACGATCGATCCCACATCCTGGGCCGCGCCCACTTGAGCGGCGAGTACCGTGCATACGAGCACGACACCGAAGTATTTCATGGACAACCTCCGGCAGAGAAGCGATGAAGCGGAGTTCGGGACCTGCAGGAACAGGAAAGCGCGGGGGCGGCGTCGCAATCGACGCCACTGTCGGCGTGCGGACACAACACTACGTGCATGACGTCGTCCCCCTGGGCGGCTCAAGGGTGCAACGGATTTATGCTGACGGGGCTGCTTTC
>Ga0209474_10000932_pt1 | contig 29667 bp, 27 predicted proteins | sample GraSoiAngelo_145_FD_185902 | JGI IMG/M metagenome (GOLD analysis project Ga0209474, IMG submission 185902) | Grasslands soil microbial communities from the Angelo Coastal Reserve, California, USA - 14_1009_05_20cm (SPAdes) (version 2) | ecosystem: Environmental > Terrestrial > Soil > Grasslands...
TGATCAAGCTGGAACGCAATAGAGGAAGCATCGAGCCGGATGTTGAGCGCATTGAGCACCGCACCCGCCATTGGCACTGCGAAATGCACCTCGTTCATGGCGGGGACATTCGGCAGCATCGCCGCGATCGTGTCGCCGGTGCCAATGTTGCGACCGGCCAGATAGGACGCAAATTGCCGACATCGCGCATAGGTTTGCGACCAGGTGAAGCTGCGCCCCTCGTAAACCGTGCTGATTTGATCGGGATAGACGGCGGCGCTGCGCGCCAGGAAACTCAAGGGCGTCAGCGGAACGTAGTTGGCTGGCACCTTGTCCAGCCCGACATTGTATTGGTTCTGTTTCCCAGTCATCGGCCAACTCCAATTGCGTACGGCTTTACAGGAATCGATGGATACCCACGGAAAGATCGCCAGCAGATGTGTTGAGTAGCGCGCGTCGTGAAAGGCTCATCTCGATCTCTCCCTGGGATTATTGTTCTTATGGAGATGCTATCCTATACGGACCTGATTACGCTGCGTCATCGGCGATCTCGCAACGCGGCTTATTGCAGCGTCGGCGGACGACGGCAACGCCGATGCTTCATAAGAAGCGCCGCTGGTAAGCCGCTCCCATCGCGCCGCGACGATCGAACCCCAATTCATGATCAAGTCATGCTCAACGCTTGCCGGCCGCGCCGGCTCCGCATCTGTTGGAATTTGTGCAAATCTACATAAGTCATTGATATCGCGAGATGTAATTATATTCCATAATATACCTTATGCGAATCCGACGTTGGGACAATGGGTTTTGGCTCGTGCCGCTCCCTGCCGTCTCATCGTCCTCTGAAGCGTGGCTTGCGCTTGGTCAGGAAGGCCGCGACGCCCTCCTTGTGATCCTCGGTCAGGCTCGCGACCGCGAACTGATCGATGTCCATGTGGCTGGCGAGGTCATCAAGCGCGTGCGCCAGCCGATTGACGGTCAGCTTGGTCATGGCGACGGACAGCGGCGGCTGCGCGGCAATTTTTCCGGCAAGCACCATGGCGGCATCAAGAGAGGTGCCCGGATCGGCCACCTCCTCCACCAGGCCCCATTCATACGCCTCCGCGGCGCTGATGCGCTGGTCGGCCAGGATCACCGCCTGTTTGGTTCGAGCCGGTCCGATCAAATGCAGCATGCGTGGAATGCTTTGCCAGCTCATGTTCATGCCGAGGCCAATCTCGGGCACGCGCAGATGGGCGTCGCAGCCCATGATCCGAAAATCCAGCGCGACCGCCAGCGCCACGCCGCCGCCGATGCAAAACCCCTCAATGGCAGCGATCGTGATCTGCTCCATTTCGTGCCAGGCTTGGGTCAGCCGCGTCCCCAGCTTGAGGTGCCGCCGCAATGAGCCGAGATCCATTGTGCGGCGCGAGAGACCTTCGGGATCCCTGAGATCAAAGCCGGCGCTGAACGCGTGCGCGCCGCCGGTCAACACCACCACAGAGGTTTCGCTGTCATCCTCGAAGGTGCGGGCGGCACGGGTGAGTTGACGAAGCGCTTCCGGCGAGAGCGCGTTGATGGCGTCGCCACGGTCGAAGCGCACCACGGCGATGCGGCCATCGGGCCCGAGGCCTTTTTCGATTTTTACGAATTCCGTCAAGCCATGTGCCTCCCCGCCAACCATCTTGGCAAGGATAGCTCATAAATGGCCCGTGCGCTCACGAACCGGGCTTTCCGGTGCGGGAAAGCGAACCGTCGTTCCGATGGTGATCCAGTTGGCGTTTTCGCCGTTGATGTTCCGGCCGTAGATGACATCGACCGAAAAAATCTCATTGGGGCGATAACGTACGCCGGTCTGAAATCGCGGCCGGACTACACTGGGAATATCGGCGGCGCCGGCCTGCCCGAATGTCTCGATGGTCCATTGCAAGACGTCGGTAAACTTCCAGTCGAAACCGACCCCGTAGGTCAGATAGTGCCGGTCGACCGCGCGGTTCCAAAGCCAGCCTGCATTGAGGTTGATACGCATGGTTTCGGACAGGCGGAACGTCGCCGGCACCACGGCAAACGCGGTGAGATTTTCGCCGGTCAGTGCGTCGAATGAGCCGCCGGCATAGAATGAAAACCCAAACTTTCCAATCCCGGTCGGAACGAGGTTGGTCTTGGCCTTGGGAGCGATGGTGGTACTCCAGGAACCATCGGCGCGCGTCGGGTTGGTCAACAGGCTCAATTCGACTGGTTTGAAGAGATCCACCACGCAGGAAGGATTGGCCACGGCGGAGAAATCGGTGTTGCTCGCGCTCGAAATCCAGCTTTCGACCTTGCATGAGCCGACCTCGGAGATATCGGCCGCATCCACCGCATAGGCGTTGTTGGCTGCGTGCGCTTCGAGGGTCATCAACATCACCAACACAGCCGGCGCCGCCGCGAATATGGTGCTCAGCCTCGGTAATCCCATCCGGAAAACCTATCTGAGTCTCGCGCGGCCAAGAACATCAGATGGCTTGAAAGGCCCTAAATCCCGATTATCTGGCGCTCCAGCAGCATCTCGACAGCTTCTGAATATTCCGCCTATGCTTCCGACATGACCGCTCACGACCACCATCATGATCACGACCATTCGGACTTGTCCGAGACCGAATTGCGTGTGCGCGCGCTTGAGAGCATCCTGACCGAAAAGGGCTATGTCGATCCGGCCGCGCTCGACCTGTTAATCGAAACCTACGAGACCAAGGTCGGGCCGCGCAACGGCGCGCGCGTGGTGGCGCGAGCCTGGGGCGATCCCGCTTTTCGCGCCCGCCTCATCCGGGATGCCACGCCGGCAATTGCCGAACTCGGCTATGCCGGGCGTCAGGGCGAACACATCGTGGCACTCGAGAACACCCCTCGCCTTCACAACATGGTCGTGTGTACGCTTTGCTCCTGTTATCCTTGGCCGGTGCTTGGATTGCCGCCGGTCTGGTACAAGTCCGCGCCCTATCGCTCCAAGGCGGTGAAGGATCCGCGCGGCGTGCTCCGCGATTTCGGTTTTGACTTGCCTGAAGGCACCGACATTCGCGTCTGGGATTCGACCGCGGAAATTCGATATCTCGTGCTGCCGATGCGCCCCGCCGGTACGGAGGGCTGGAGCGAAGAGCGCCTTGCCGAGCTCGTCACCCGGGACAGCATGATCGGGACCGGGTTGCCGAAACACCCGCATGAGGTCGCCTGATGGACGGCGCGCACGATATGGGCGGGGTAGCCTGGTCCGAGCCGGTGCAACCGGAGCCGAACGAGCCGGTGTTTCACGCGGAATGGGAGCGGCGCGCATTCGCTCTCACGCTGGCAATGTCGATGCCCGGCGGCTGGAACATCGACATGTCCCGCTTTGCCCGTGAGGATCGCCCGCCCGAGGACTATCTCAGCAAGAGCTATTACCAGATATGGCTAGCCGGGCTTGAGCGTTTGATGCTCGAGCGCCAAATGATTTCAACCGACGAGATCGCGGCCGGCGAATCTCTGCATCCGGCAAAACCGGTAGCGAAGAGGCTGACGCCTGACGGCGTCGCCGCCATGCTGCATCGGGGCGGACCTACCGAGCGGGAAGCAAAGCGCCCTGCTCTGTTCGCCGCGGGCGACCGCATTCGCGCGAAGATGATCCATCCGGCGACGCATACCCGCCTGCCACGCTATGTGCGCGGACATGCCGGCATCGTCGAACGCGTACTGGGGTGTCATGTTTTTCCGGACAGTAACGCCTCGGGTGATGGCGAAAATCCCCAATGGCTCTACACCGTGACCTTCGAGGGCCGCGAGTTGTGGGGCGAAATGTCCGATCCGGACCTGCAGGTGTCGGTCGATGCCTGGGAACCGTATCTGGAGCGCGCGTGATGGCGCTGGATCCGCAAGCTGCAGCGGAGGCGACCCGCGCCCTGCCCGGCATTCCCCGTGACGCCGATGGGCCGGTGTTTCGCGAGCCTTGGGAAGCTCAGGCTTTTGCGATGGCGCTCGCGCTGCACGCGCGGGGATTATTCACCTGGAATGAATGGGCTGCCGCGCTTGCCGATGAAATCAAGCGCGCGCAAGCGGCCGGCGATCCCGACACCGGGGAAACTTATTACCGGCATTGGTTGGCGACGCTCGAACGCCTGATTTCAGCGAAAGGCGTTGCCAGCTCCGAAACCCTGCACCGCTATCGCGACGCCTGGGACCACGCCGCCGACCGTACGCCGCATGGTTCGCCCATCGTCCTGCACCCGGACGATTTTGCACCGTCATCGTGACCGGCGACCTCAACCGCTTTACTAAAAACGGCCCTGCCCCGCGAAGACGCTCCAGATTGTCCTCACTGCTTGCTGTGCAGATATTCCCGCCAGCCCTTCGCACGCAACGCGCAGGCGGGGCATTCACCGCAGCCATAGCCCCAGTCGTGACGAGCACCGCGCTCGCCGAGATAGCAGGTGTGGGAGTGTTCGCGGATCAAATCGACCAGCCCTGCCCCGCCGAGCTCATTGGCGAGTTTCCAAGTGTTGGCCTTGTCCAGCCACATCAATGGCATGTGCAATTCGAAGCTTTTGTTCATGCCGAGATTGAGCGCGAGTTGCAGGGCGCGGATGGTGTCGTCGCGGCAATCCGGATAGCCGGAATAATCGGTCTGGCACATGCCCCCGATAATGTGATTGATGCCTCGCCGGTAAGCCAGCGCCGCCGCGAATGTGAGAAACACCAAATTTCGCCCAGGCACGAACGTGTTCGGCAGACCGTCCGCGCCCATGCCGATCGCGACATCGCGGGTCAGCGCGGTATCGGAGATTTCGGTCAGGGTCGGAATCGCGAGCGTGTGGCTTTCACCCAGTTTCGCGGCCCAGTCCCCGCGCAACGATTTGATGCCGTTCAACAGGCGCTCGCGGCACTCAAGCTCAATGGCGTGGCGCTGTCCGTAATCAAAGCCGAGCATTTCGACGCGCGCAAAACGCTGAAGCGCCCACGCGAGGCAGGTGGTGGAGTCCTGTCCGCCTGAAAACAGCACAAGCGCGGTTTCGGATTGTTCGCTCATGGGCTGCCCTTATCATTCATCGATCCGTTGGCCAATCGTTCGAATTAGCCGGCATTTGGCCCGGTTTCGCTGGCTTAACCCGCATCTTGCGGCATATAAGCCTGATCTCCCCGGAGTTCGTTGCCCAATGACCCCTTCTCGCGATATTTCGCGCCTGCTCGAGATCATGGCGGCGCTTCGGACGCCCGGCACTGGTTGCCCGTGGGACCTTGAACAGGATTTCGCGACGATCGCGCCCTACACAATCGAGGAGGCCTATGAAGTTGCTGACGCCATCGCCCGCGGTGACCTCGATGATCTCAGGGAGGAACTCGGCGACCTCCTGCTGCAGGTGGTGTTTCATGCCCGCATGGCTGAAGAGAAAAACGCGTTCTCGTTCGGCGATGTAGTCGAGGCGATCACGCGCAAGATGATCAGGAGGCATCCGCATGTCTTCGCAGACGGCAGCGGCCGATTAACGCCCTCCGATATCAAAGGCGCCTGGGAGCGCATCAAGGCTGAGGAGAAAGCAGAGCGCGCATCGGGGCGCCGATCAGAACAAGCGGCGCACACATCCCTGTTGTCGGGCGTGAAAACGGGCCAGCCGGCGCTGGCGCGCGCCATGAATTTACAGCGCAAGGCTTCCAGCGTCGGGTTCGACTGGAACGATCCGCGCGCGGTACTGCGCAAGATTCGCGAGGAGGCCGACGAAATTGAATCCGCCCTCGATCGCGGTGATTCAAACGAACTCGCCGAGGAAGCCGGAGATTTGCTGTTCGCAGCGGTTAATCTGGCACGACATGTCGGGGCCGACCCTGAGCTTGTGCTCCGCGGCACCAATGCCAAGTTTGAGCGCCGATTTGGCTACATAGAACGCGCTTTGAACTCACAGGGACGTTCGCTGGAGGGCGCTTCGCTCGACGAAATGGATGGGTTGTGGAACGAGGCCAAGACCGCGGAGTCGTCGCGACAAGGTAAACCCGGTGAACGCTAAAGCCGTACTGCATGCTTGAGTGAAGCCGGAAAGACGGACTCGAAGATTATCAACTCTTGGTCGACCGTCTGATGTCGCGAGGCGAGCTGCCATAGAGCTTCCGAAAACAGCGGCCGAAATGGGAAAGATCGCTGAAACCAACGTAAGAGGCGATCTTTCCTATCTCCCAGAAACTAAATCGCGGCTCGCAAAGCATGCGATAGGCGCGCGTCAGGCGGTGATTGAGAAGAAAACTTGAAAACGTTGTACCGTCGCTTTCGAACAGTCTCTGAATATGGCGGATGGTCACGCCCAGATGCGCGGCGACATCGGCTGCTGTAAGGTTTTGAAGGCCGCTGTTCTCCACGATGTAGGCCTTGGCGGCATACAGACGAGCGGCTGGAACACCTCGCGCCTCAGCGATGTAGGCGCCATCGCGCGTCGCACCAAGCGTGAGCGCGACGAGATCGGTGACGTGGTTTACGACCAAGTGTCGAAGCTCGGGCGGAGACTCGAAAGCGCCATCGGTCAACAAGGCATTCGCGTACCCGATCAGAAGTCTAAGCGTGTTAGTCTCGGCGGGGATGGGTCTCATCGTGATGTCATCGATGCCGATCACGAGCGGCGACAGGATGGAGCGAGGAATTCGAACGACGGTTGAGCCTCCGAAGCTCGGACGATCTAACGTGCTTGCTTCCGCAGCATTCGTCAGAATGGCCCCGCAGCCATAATCCAAATCGCGGCCGGCTGCCGACACACTCACCGAACCACTGGTGTTGATACGAAAAATGAAATCGTCGTTGCCGTCATCGGCAATAAGCTGGCGGGTTCGTATCATGCGGCCAGGCGTGTAGAGTCCCGATAGCAGTTGCAATCCCGGCAGCGAACGTGCCGCCATGTCGACCTTCAATGGTATATCCGGAGGCGGCGGTTCGATTTCGACCTTGAAAACTGAAGGGCCAAAATGCTCGCGCCAAATCGCGGCGCGATCCTTCTCGGGCAGATCGTCTGTCGAAAAACGAACGATTGAAAAATCGTCTCGATCGGTCATGCGGATCGTCTTTGTAAAAGCCCCGGCTCGCGGCTTTGGATAGCGAAGAAGGCGTCCGCGCATAGCAAACGAGCGCAATTCTTACAACTGTCTGCCCCAACCATAAATTGTGATGTAGCCGATTTGCAACGCCGATCCGAAATCTGCACGGATGTCGTTGGGGTCAGATGAATTGTCGCTGTTGGACGAGTTTTGCATCATCGCCACGCTGTTTGCCCGTAGCGCCCACTTGAGGATGTTTTTAAACCTCGAATCTCAAGGTGCACGAAGTGGAGCGGTGGAAGTGGAAATGGTTGGGCAAATGGTTGCGGGGCACATGGCGAGCGTCGTGTGGCGAGAGTTTGCTACCAGCAGGTTCGCGAAGGGCTTTCTGGTGACTGCGGCTGTGACAGTTGTGACGGCAGCCATGGCGATCGCTCCGGCCATGATGTCGCAAGCGTCGGCTCAATCGTTCACGCAAGCCCTGGTGTTTGGCGACAGCACTGTCGACAGCGGTTTTTACAAAGTGGTGGGGAATCCGGGCAGTCCTTTTCTTCCGTACAACACCGCTTTTGCAAATGCCATTGCGGCAGGCGGAACAGGTGCGCCCACCAGTGCGGGCGCGTTGATGAACTCGCAAGTTCTGGCGGCTTTTTTTGGATTAAGCGCCAACCCTGCCAACCAGCCTGGCGGCACAAACTTCGCGACCAGCGGCGCAAAGAACACTGTTGTCAACAGTTTAACAAACGGCGGATTTCTGGCTGCAATTCCGACAGCAACACAGATGTCTAATTATCTTGCGGCGAACGGTGGCCACGCCAACAGCAACGGCCTGTACCTGGTTAGCTCCGGCGGCAACGACGCGTCCTTCGCCTTCGGCGCCGCGGGTCCACCGCTTCAGTCCGACAAAGTTGCCTATCTCGTAGGTCAAGCCAACCTGCTGTCGTCCGCGATTAGCAACCTCGCCGCCGCCGGCGCGCGCACTATCATTGTTCCTGATCAAACCTTTTCATTGCCGACAAATCCCCTGCGCCGAGAGGCTGCACTCGCCTACAGTCAGGCGCTTTGGTCCGGGTTGGCCGCAAAAGGCATCAACTTCATTCCGGCGGACTTCAATGCGGTGATGGTGGCCGTCCTTGCGAGTCCGTCTTCGTTCGGTTTTCCATTCGTAGGCACCACTCAAACGGCCTGCACGAATGGCGGCTTTGCGACTGCATTCGCGTTGCTCTGCCTTTCAGATGTCAGCGCGCCAGTGCACCTCAAACAACCGGACGCGGGACAAACCCATCTATTCGCAGACGACGAACACCTCGCAGCTGAAGGTCAAAGAATCCAGGCGGGCTATTACTATAGCTTGCTAGTGGCGCCCAGCGAGATTTCATTCCTTGCGGAAAACGCCGTGCAGTCCCGCACCATTACCATCGCTGGCATTCAGGATCAGATCGGTGTTGCCCGGCAGCGGCCGACTGCGGGCTTGTGTCCAGCCTAAAAATCAGCAATCCCGCGCCCGGCTTCCCCGGCGATCCCAGCATGCCGCTGTCGGGCACTGTCGGGCTCGACTACAAGTCGGCCAACGGCCTTCTGCTCGGCGGCGCGTTCACCACGGGAGCGCAGACGCCAGGGTTCGATCTGGGCGGAAAATTCAAGCAGAAAGAAAACGCGGGCAGCGTTTATGGCGGCTATTTGCGAGGTCCGAGCTGGGCCAACGTGATCGCAACCTATGGCGCGTTGAATTACGATGTGAATCGAGTTGTCCCGATTGGCATCACCTTGCAGAACAACACTGGCAAAACCAACGGCTCAAACGTTTCCGTCGCGTTGCAGGGCGGGCACGATTTCGCTCTCGGCGCCATGACCCATGGCCCGGTGGCGGGATTGACCTGGCAGGAGGTCAAAGTTGGCGGTTTTACCGAAACCGGCAGCTTCACCAGTCTCGCATTCGGTGGTCAGACCCGCGAGTCCCTCATCAGCGGCGTCGGTTACAAGGCGAGCTATGATCTCGGCCGGTTCCGCCCCTATGTGCAGGCCGTGTGGAATCATGAATACGCATCCGACCGCACCGTGCGGGCCTCGCTGACGACGATCGAAGCGCCAAGCTACGAGATGCCCGCTGTCAAGCTCGGCAGGGATTGGGCGACCGGAACGCTGGGCACGATGATGAACATATCAAGCGCCTTCACCGGCATCGCGTCCTTCACTGCGCAAGCTGGCCAAACCGGGGTGAAGACTTACGGTGGCCGCGTCGGTTTGAATTACATGTTCAATTGAGAGAAAGCCATCCAGGCAGGCGTTCTCATGTCAATGCTTACCGGCCGCGAACTTGAATTCCTCGCTAGCTTGCAAACAAACTGGCGTAGGCTCTATCTGAGCGAGGTCGGGCGTCTCCTGAAACAGGACGACACATGCGACGGACCTACCGGAAGTCCCTTCCAGCCGTCAACCACAAGGAAAATATAAAATGACCAGATACGGATGGATGAGTTGCCTCGCGGCGGCCGCAATGCTTGCCGGGCTTTCGTTTGGCTCTGCTGTTGCGGACGAAACGGTAAACATCGGCGGCTCGCGGTCCGTGCTGATCAAGCCGAACGCGCCGCGTGGAAGCGTGATCTTGATGGCTGGTGGCGATGGCGCCATCCGCGCGGGCGATCATGGCGATATCCACGGTATGAATGGCAATCAGCTTGTCCGAACACGTCACGCCTATGCGGCTCGTGGGCTGGCGGTGCTCGTGGTGGATGCGAGCACCGATCTCAACAGCGCGGTTCAGTATATGGCTGCGATCAAGCGGCCGGTCACCGTCATCGGAACCAGCAAAGGCACCATACGCGCCGCTGAGGGAATTGCGCGTGGGGCGCGGCCGGACGCGTTGGTATTGACCTCGGGATTTCTCAGCTCCGAGTCGGGCAGTGGCTACAGCGTCATGTCGATCCTCGGCTCACCGGCATCGCTGCCGCGCACGCTCGTCATCCATCACAGCCAGGATGGCTGCAGGGTGACGTTGCCGGCTGGCGTGGACCCCTTCATCAAATGGTCGGCCGGACGCGCGCGCGTCGCCTGGATCAACGGCGGCAATACCCAGGGCGACCCATGTGAGGCATTTTCGCATCATGGCTTCAACGGCCAGGATGGCCAAATCGTAGGAATCGCCGCGAGCTTTCGGTAAGATCAATTGGCAGCGCGACGTCTTGATCACCGCGTGTACACCCCAGACGATTCCACGTGCGGCACGGCGTCGAAGCGGTCGATAACGACTTCGCGCTTGGTCTCATCGACCCGCACGGTCATATCAAAACGGCCATCATGAAGTTCTTTGCTGAGAACTTCTGAATTTCGATGCAGCCAGCTGATGCCGGCGCCGTCGGAGGCCTCGATGGACAGATCCAGCGTCATGCGAGTTAGCGCCAGCCGGTCCTCGATGGCCGCGAGCAGCGCACCGATCCCCTCGCCTGTCTCTGCCGAGACCAGAAAACAAGGGCGTTCCGCCGGACGGCGCGCCGCGATGTTCTTGAGGTTCTCACGCGCGTCCTGATCGAACCGGTCGATCTTGTTCCAGACTTCCAGAATGCGCTGTCCCGCATCCGGATCGATGCCGAGCTGACGTAGCACGGTATCGACGTCGCGCTGCTGCGCTTGCGCATCTTCATGCGAGATGTCGCGGACGTGCAGGATGAGATCGGCTTCCAGCACTTCTTCCAAGGTCGCACGAAACGCCGCAACCAGTTGCGTCGGCAAATTGGAAATGAAGCCGACAGTGTCCGACAGCATCGCCTTGCCGCCATGCGGCAGGCTGAGCGTACGCAAGGTCGGATCGAGAGTTGCAAACAACATGTCGGCTGCCTGCACGTCTGCGCGGGTCAGGCGATTGAACAGTGTCGATTTGCCGGCATTGGTGTAGCCGACAAGCGCTACGACGCGGTACGGCACGCGCTGTCGTCCCGCGCGGTGCAGCCGCCGCGTTGCCTGGACCTTCCTGATTTCATTCTCAAGACGCGTGATACGCTCGCCAATCAGGCGGCGGTCGGCCTCGATCTGGGTTTCGCCGGGACCGCCCATGAAGCCGAATCCGCCGCGCTGGCGTTCGAGATGGGTCCAGGACCTCACCAGCCGGCTGCGCTGATAATTCAGATGCGCCAGCTCCACCTGCAACGCGCCTTCCTTGGTTTTGGCGCGGCGGCCAAATATTTCGAGAATCAACCCCGTACGGTCGAGAACCTTCGTATTCCAGGCTTTCTCAAGGTTGCGCTGCTGGATCGGCGACAGCGCGCAATCCATGACTACCAGCTCGATATCGTGACCGGTGATGAGCCCGACGATCTCCTCAACCTTGCCCTTGCCGAGATAGGTCGCTGGCGTGATTTTGCTGACTGGCGCGGTCAGCGCATCGGCAACGGTCAGGTCAATGGCGCGCGCCAGACCCACGGCTTCCTCAAGCCGCGCCTCACTCTTGCGAACGGCATGTTGATCCGTTTGCGCCTCAGGATCGCCGCGGCGCCTGCGCAAGTAAGGGCCGATGACGATCACCCGCCCGGTCGCTTCATTTTTTGCCGACCGCGGACGGTCGGCACCCCCTGCGATATCTCGGGGTTCCAATCAGATCACTTTCAAGCCGGAGCGTCCTCGCCGCCTTCGAACAACTGGATCGGAGCCCCCGGCATGATGGTCGAGATCGCGTGCTTGTAGACAAGTTGCGAATGACCGTCGCGCCGCAGCAGCAAGCAAAAGTTGTCGAACCAGGTGACAATCCCCTGCAGCTTCACTCCATTGACCAGAAAGATCGTGAGTGGCGTTTTGGTTTTGCGAACGTGATTAAGGAAGGTGTCTTGTAGATTTTGAGCGCGGTCTGCCGCCATTGTTCTTATCCCGCCGTCTTGTTTGCTTCTTTTTATTGAACCGGCTGCTGCTGCCTGTTGGAAGCGTTGCCGGTTGCCCGCGCTCCCCTGAGATCCCCCTCCGGAAGGCGCGGCGGCGTGATTAGAAGGCAGGCGCGCTTTTTAGGCAAGCCGGATCGCGCCCGCGATTGCGGGGCATCGGTGCAATTCCCCCGAAATGCCCAGAAACAGGGCAAATTTCTCGCGCGAGCCCATACGAGAACCGCCTAGCCCACGCCGAGAGCCTTGAGCTTGCGATGCAGAGCGGAGCGCTCCATGCCGACAAATTCGGCCGTGCGCGAGATATTCCCAGAGAACCGGCTGATTTGGGCGATAAGGTAATCGCGTTCGAACACTTCCCGCGCCTCGCGGAGCGGCAACCCCATGATGTGCTCGCCATTGTTGCTGGTCGGCATCGCCGGCACCATAGAGCCGACGTCCTGCGGCAGCATGTCGGCAGTGATGATCACTTCCGGCCCGCCGCCCGCCAAAATCATGACTCGCTCGACATTGTTGCGGAGCTGTCGGACGTTTCCGGGCCAGACGTGGGACTGCAATACTGCCATCGCGTCCTGGCCTATCTGGCGTTTAGGTAGTCCCGTAGCCACCGAAATTTGATCCATGAAGTAGTTGATCAGCTCTGGAATGTCCTCGCGTCGCTCCGAAAGCGGCGGCACGCGTATCGGCACCACCGATAGACGATGATAAAGATCCTCGCGGAATCGCCCTTCCGAGATCTCCTCTTCCAGGTTGCGCGCCGTCGAGGAGATGATGCGAACGTCGACGTTGACCTTGCTGCTACCGCCCGAGCGCTGGAAGGTCTGATCGACCAGCACCCGCAAGATCTTGTTCTGCGTTTCGCGCGGCATGTCGCCGATCTCATCGATGAACAGCGTGCCGCTATGGGCTTCTTCCAAGGCCCCCGGCTTGCGCTGGTGTCCGCCATTCGACTGTTCGATCCCGAATAATTCGACCTCCATGCGCTCCGGCGTGATCGCCGCCGCATTGATGACGACGAAAGGTCCTTCGGCGCGGCTTGAGAGATTATGCAGCGTGCGCGCCGCCAATTCCTTGCCCGAGCCGGAAGGTCCGACGATCAGAATGCGGCTGTTGGCCTTGGCGGCCCGCTCGATGGTCTGGCGCAGCTGATTCATGCAGGCGGAGCGTCCGGTCAGGATGCTCGCCGCAGGCGCAAGCTGTTTGAGTTCCTTTACCTCGCGCTTGAGCCGCGAGGTCTCCAGCGCCCTGGTCGCCACCAAAATCAAGCGATCGGACTTGAACGGCTTTTCGATGAAGTCGTAGGCGCCGCGCTTGATCGCGGCGACCGCGGTTTCGATATTGCCGTGCCCGGAGATCATAACAACGGGCAGATCGGCATGGTCGCGCTTGACGTGCTCCAGCAACTGCAGCCCGTCGAGTTTGCTGCCTTGCAGCCAGATGTCGAGAAACACCAGATGCGGGCGGCGGTTGGAGATTTCCGCTAACGCCGAATCGCTGTCGCGCGCGGTACGGGTGGTGAAGCCCTCGTCAGAAAGAATGCCCGCAACGAGATCTCGAATATCTGCTTCGTCGTCGACAATCAGAATGTCACTTGCCATGGGTCACGCCTGTGTTGTCAGTTGCCTGTTGCGGCTTTGATTTTTGTTTGGTTTTCAATCGCGTCTGCCGGCTGCGTAGTTTCGGTTACCGGCGATTTTGTCTCGAGCCCCTCTTCCTTGCCGTCGGGATTCGGTGCATGGCCCGATATGGCAAAACGCAACCGCATCCAGGCACCGCGCTGGCCGGGCCGGACGTCGGCGGCATCGTTGAGTTCGATCCGCCCGCCGTGGTCTTCCAGAACGCGGCCGACGATCGCCAGCCCTAGCCCGGTACCCTTTTCGCGCGTCGTTACGTAGGGCTCGAGCAGCCGGGCGCGGCTCACTTTCGGCAGGCCGATCCCGTTGTCAATCACGTCGATCACGATGTCCGAATTGTCGCGCGCGGCGATAACCTCAATGCGGCCCTTCCCCAATTCCTGTGACGGGACCGCCTCGATGGCTTCCGTGGCATTCTTGATGATGTTGGTCAGCGCCTGTGAAATCAGCCGCCGATCGAATTGCGCCCGCATCGGCTCTTCCTTGATATCGGCTTCGATGTGGATGTCCGGGTGGCCGACCCGCATCAGGAACACGGCCTGCCGCACCGTGTCGGCCACGTCCTCGCCTTCGATCACAGGCTTAGGCATCCGCGCAAACCGCGAGAATTCATCGACCATCCTTCTTATGTCGTCGACCTGCCGCACGATTGTATCCGTGCATTGCTCGAAGACCGCCTTGTCTTCGGTGATCACCTTGCCGAATTTGCGGCGAAGCCGCTCGGCCGAAAGTTGGATCGGTGTAAGCGGGTTCTTGATCTCGTGCGCGATGCGACGGGCGACATCGGCCCAGGCGGATGTGCGTTGTGCGGAAACCAGCTCGGTAATATCGTCCAGCGTAATGATGTAGCTGTCGCGCGAATGGCTGGTCTGCTCGGCGCTGACGCGTACCGAGAGATTGCGCTCATGGCCCTCACGATTAATCGTGATCTGGCCCTGCACCAATCGCTGCGTCCCTTCGCGCGCGGTCTTCATGATATCATCGAGTTCAGGCAACACATCCGACAGCGGATGACCCAAAGTCTCCGATTCGGCGTGACCGATCAGCTTTTCAGCAGAGCGATTGAGAATGCCGACGCTGCCGGAGGTATCGACCCCGATGATGCCGGCGCTTGCCGAGGACAACACCGCCTCGATGAAGCGGCGGCGGTTGTCGATCAAGTCGCTTGCGCTGACCAATTCGTCGCGCTGGGTACGCAGCTCCTGGGTCATCTTGTTGAAAGTCTGGCCAAGTTGGGCGAGATCGCCTTCCGACTTATGCACCGGAACCTGAACATGAAGATCGCCAGTCGAGACGATATTGGCGGCGCTCATCAACCGCCGTATCGGCGTCACCAGCCGATTGGCGAAGTTCAGGCCGATCAGCACCGATGCCATCAGGATGGTTAGCCCGATTACGGCAAACATCAGCGCAAGTGACACCTGCATCCCGAGCCGTCGCGACTCCAACTCGGCATATTCGGCAACGCTGGCTTGGGTTTCATTGACCTGCGCCACCACGTGCGGATCAAGCAGACGTGCCACGTAGAGGAAGGTGTCGTTGAATGCACGCAGCCGGATTACGGCCGCTACGTAATTGCCCTCAGGAAAGACCGAGATCTCGGGCTCGTTTTCCTTGACGTTACTGAGGAATTCCGGCGCCGGCGTCGTGAATGCCTGCTGAATTCCCGTCTGCGCCGTCTCAAGGACATTGCGCTCCTTGTCGATCAGCATAGCGCCCGGCAGGTTGCGCTGAGCGGCACTTGCAGTCAGAAGCTCGCGAAACGTGCGCCGATCCTGGTCGTACAGCGGCCGGGCGTGAGAAATATCATTTGCCATTCCCAGGATGTCGCCACGAATAAGTTCAGCATGCTCGTAAAGATATGCTCGCGCAACGATCAACGAGTTCTGGATCACCTCGCGCGTTGGTCCGGAAAACAGACGATCGAAACCCCGATCGATAGTCACGTTGGCGACGATCGCCACCAAAACGGCGGGCAACACCGCGATGACCGAAAACAAACCGACGATCTGGACGTGCAATTTCGCCGCAGCGCGGCCGCGCCGGCGGGCTTGAACGACGGTCCAGACTTCGCGGACGATAATGCCGACCAACAGCAGGATGACCCCTGCATTGATCAGCATGAAGGAGATGACGACCTCGCGGGTCGGTTGGATTCGGGTAAGGCCCGTGAGCACCACGAATGTAAGCAGGGCTGACAGCAGCGCGACCGCGACCGCAAACGGCGCCACCAACCTCCAGAGGGACCGGCCCCTTGGTTCGGCGAACGACGGATCGAGCGATGCGACCGAGGTATCTGCGCTGGACATTTGGGTAGGGGGCGAGTGAAGCCCGCCGGCGGCCGAGTGATGCATTCATATCACAATGTTGCCGGATTGCGACAATTCCGCGGCGTGTGTCACGCACCGAACCATGCAGCTTTGCCGTTTTGAGCTCTAACTGCCCGTCCGGTAAACCTGAATGTCCAGATCGCGAATTTTTTTGCGCAGGGTGTTGCGGTTAAGGCCGAGTAAATCGGCGGCCCGGATTTGATTGCCCCTGGTCGCTGCGAGCGCTGCCGTGAGCAGCGGGACCTCAATTTCCTTGAGGATGCGGTGATAGAGCCCCGGCGGCGGAACGCCATTGGCAAAGCCCGAGAAGTGCGACGACAGGTAGGCCTCGACCGCACCGCCAAGATTGTCGCTGCCGTTATGCACGCTGCCGCCCGAGGTCACCGCAGGAGGCGCCAGCTCGCCGTCGATAACCGACCCCGTAATCACATCCTGTGGATACAGGGCCGCGAGCCGCCGCGCGAGGTTTTCGAGCTCGCGAACATTGCCCGGCCAGCGATATTGCTTCATGCGTTCCAGCGCCAGTGTATCGAGCTTCTTCGGCGGTAGCCCGTCCTTCTCGGCCAAGGCAAAGAAATGCCGTATCAGATCCGGCAAATCCTCGATCCGCTCGCGTAATGGCGGCAGACGCAACGGCACGACGTTAAGGCGAAAGAACAGGTCCTCGCGAAACAGACCCTGCTGAATCAGGATGCGTAAATCCTTGTTGCTGGCGGCAACGATGCGAACATCGGTCTTGATCGGGGTGCGGCCGCCCACGGTAGTGTATTCGCCCTGCTGCAGCACACGTAGCAACCTCGTCTGCGCCTCCATCGGCATGTCGCCTATTTCATCCAGAAACAGCGTACCGCCTTCAGCCTGCTCGAAGCGGCCCGAGGCGCGAGTGTTAGCGCCGGTGAATGCTCCGCGCTCGTGGCCGAACAATTCCGATTCGATCAGGTCGCGCGGGATCGCCGCCATATTCACAGCGACGAAAGGACCGTTGCGCCGCTTGCCGTAATCGTGCAGCGCGCGCGCCACAAGCTCCTTGCCGGTGCCGGACTCGCCCGAGATCATGACCGTAAGGTCGGTCTGCATCAGGCGCGCCAGCACCCGGTAGATTTCCTGCATCGCCGGCGAACGGCCGACCAGCGGTATCGATTCGAACTCGGAGTCGTCGACGTGGTTGGCTACCCGCTCTTTCGGCTCGGCCAGCGCGCGTCCGACAATGGCGATCAATTCCTTGAGGTCGAACGGCTTGGGCAGATACTCATACGCCCCACGTTCGGACGCGCGGATCGCGGTCATGAAAGTGTTCTGCGCGCTCATGACGATAACCGGAAGATTCGGCCGCATTTTCTTGATTCGCGGCAGCAGATCGAACGCGTTCTCGTCCGGCATCACCACATCGGTAATGACCAGATCGCCCTCCCCCTGACTGACCCAACGCCACAGCGTCGCCGCGTTTCCGGTCAGTCGCACCTCGTATCCGGCACGCGAAAGAGCCTGGTTCAAAACCGTGCGGATGGCCGTGTCATCGTCGGCGACAAGTATGCTACCTGTAGGCATCGTTATTTCCTCATCCTGAATCCTGTGAGGCATGCAACGGCGTCCCCGAAACGTCATCGCGTTTGCTTTGATCGAGATGTCGGGCTGTGTTGAACATCGGCAGCAGCACCCGGAAAATCGTTTTTCGCGGCTGGGATTCGCACTCGATGATTCCGCCGTGATCGCCGACAATCTTTGCCACCAGGGCGAGACCAAGTCCGCTGCCCGTCGGCTTGGTCGTGACGAACGGATCAAACAGGTTGGGCAGCAGGTCCTCAGGCACGCCATAGCCGTTGTCCTTGACGCAAAACTCCAGCGGCAAGGAGACACGCGATTTCTTCCCGGGCACAGAGAGCCGAACGCCCGGACGGAAAGCGGTCGTGAGTTGAATTTCGCCGTCGCTGCCGAGATCGGCGACAGCCTCGGCGGCGTTCTTCACCAAGTTGAGAAACACTTGAATCAGCTGGTCCTGATTTGCCAGCACCGGCGGTAACGACGGATCGTAGTCTTCGACGAAGCGGATGTTCCGAGCAAAACCGGATTGAGCGAGCCGCTTGACGTGGTCGAGCACCGAATGAATGTTGACGGGGCCGCGCGCCACCGGCCGGTCATCGCCGAACACCTCCATGCGATCGACCAGGGTGACGATACGGTCCGCCTCGTCGCAAATCAGCCGGGTCAGCATACGGTCTTCCGACGAAGCGGCATGCTCGAGCAGTTGCGCCGCGCCACGGATACCGGACAGCGGATTTTTGATTTCGTGCGCCAGCATTGCCGCCAACGCGATCACCGAACGTGCGGCGCTACGGTGCGTCAATTGACGGTCCATTTTGTCGGCGATGCTGCGCTCCTGCAGCATCACGACGATATGGCCCGGCCGCTCGGTAAGTGGCGCGACGTGAAGATCAACTTGACGGTCACCGCCAATTCGCGGCGTTCCCAAGTCAACCTTATACTCGTTCACTGGCGAGCCGCTCGAACGCACCTGATCAATCAGTGCGAGCAGAGGACTGCCAAACGGGATTAGCTCCTTTAGCGACTGCCGCCGCAGGAACTGCGTCGAGATCTCGAAAAACGACTCCGCGGCCATGTTGGCATCGACGATCCTGCCGTCGGGCGCAACCAGCAGCACCGGATTAGGCAGAGCATTGAGGATAGCCTCGCTATCTGTCGGGATCGCGCTGCGATGTTCTGCGGCGGAACTCATGCAGCAGCACTCCATGCAAAGTCGTCGAACGCATGCTGAAGAGATCGATGCACGCTTAAGGGATCGTCTGACGTCAAAATCCGCGCGCGCCAGCTCTTAAGCGTCGCCGCCGGCGCACGGCTGCATCGGCCGGCAACTTCCAGAGCCCAGCCAAGATGCTTGCGCGCATGCCGAAGGCCAATGCGCAGTCCATAGTGGCTGCAAATCTCGTCATAAAGGGCACGGATATGGTTGAGTTGCTCCGCGAGTGGCGGCGGTGCTTCGGCGACCCCGGTTTTCAGCGTTCGCGCGATCTGACCGGGCAACCATGGTTGGCCCTGCGCGCCGCGGCCGACCATCACGGCATCGGCGCCGGATTTTTCAAGCGCGGAGACCGCCTTTTCGAATGAGGTGATATCGCCGTTGACAACGAGCGGAATAGTGATCGCATCCTTGACGGCACGCACCGCGCCCCAATCGGCGTCACCCTTGTAGAACTGGCAGCGGGTGCGGCCGTGCACCGAGATCATCTGCACGCCGACCGCTTCCGCGCGGCGCGCCAGTTCTGGCGCGTTGAGGGAGCGTTCGTCCCAACCGAGCCGCATCTTCAATGTCACAGGTACTTTCACCGCCGCGATGGTCGCCTCGATCAACTTCAAGGCGTGGTCCAGATCGCGCATCAAAGCCGAGCCGGACTGGCCTCCGGTTACATGGCGCGCGGGGCAGCCCATGTTGATATCGATGATTTCAGCGCCGGCGGCCTCGGCGATCCGCGCGCCTTCCGCCATCCAGCGGGCCTCGCATCCTGCGAGTTGAACAACGTGCGGACCTATGCCGGTCGCCTCGCACCGCAGCCGCGACATCGGGCGGCCGTTGACGAGATCATCGCTCGCCGTCATCTCGGAGATCACGAGGCCAGAGCCAAGCGATGCCGTCAAACGCCGAAATGGCGCATCGGTGACGCCAGACATCGGAGCGAGAAGAACCGGATTGGCGATATCAATATTGCCTATCTTCAACGGCTTGGAGTTTTGACGGTGGGAGCCTGTCACGGGCTTCTCATTTGCCTGGCAGCTGCCCCATCGCAGATGCAGAAGCTGATTTGAAGCACAAATCTTGTGCAGTCAAGTTCGATGCCTACACTTTAGACAGTTCTCACAATCTTGCAAGTGCACTGCAGCAAAATGTGGTTTTCCTGACAGTGAGCGGGAATCGCTCTGCTTTCGCGCTCATTCGCGTGATAAGGGCAGTGCGCCGCGACCTTTGCTCCCCTCCAAATCCAGTGCGCTATGTCAAAAGCTGAACGGACTGCAGCCATCCTTGTCGCCGCCGGGCACGGCCTCCGTGCCGGCTCTGGGGTACCGAAACAGTACCGTTCCATTGGCGGGCAGACCGTGATCTTCCGCGCCATGGAACCGTTTTGCCTGCATCCTGGGATCTTCGCTGTGCAGCCGGTCGTCAATCCGGACGACGCGGCGATGTTCAACGAGGCGGTCAGTCAATTGCGCCACGAGCCTCCCGCGAAAGGCGGAGCGACGCGGCAGGGCTCGGTGCACGCCGGACTTGAAGCGCTCGCGAGCCAAAAACCGGAAGTCGTCCTCATCCACGACGCAGCACGGCCATTCGTGTCGGCAGCGCTGATTTCCCGCGCGATCAACGCCGCCGGCCGTACCGGCGCAGCGATTCCCGCAATCCCGGTTGCGGACACTGTCAAGCTGGTCGGAGAAACCGGAAACGTCGAAGCGACGCCGGAGCGCGCGCGGCTGCGGATCGCCCAAACACCCCAGGCATTCCGCTTTGACATGATCCTCGAAGCCCATCGTCGCGCTGCACGCGAGGGCCGTAGCGATTTCACCGACGACGCGGCGCTGGCTGAATGGGCGGGATTGACCGTGGCGACCTTTGAAGGCGATCCTGCGAACATGAAACTGACCACGCCTGAAGATTTTGTCCGCGAAGAAGCTCGTCTCGGCGCGACGCTTGGCGATGTCAGAATGGGCAGCGGCTACGACGTTCACGCCTTTGGTGAAGGCGATCACCTGATGATCTGCGGCGTCCGCGTGCCGCACAGCCGCGGTTTTCTCGCGCATTCGGACGGGGACGTCGGCCTTCACGCGCTGGTAGATGCGATCCTCGGCGCGTTGGCAGACGGCGATATCGGCTCGCATTTTCCGCCAAGCGATCCACAGTGGAAGGGCGCGGCATCCGATAAATTCCTGCAATACGCGGTCGATAGGGTCGCCTTGCGCGGCGGGCGAATTGCTCACCTCGATGTGACGCTGGTTTGCGAGCGGCCCAAGATCGGCCCGTACCGGGACGCCATGCGCGGCCGCATCGCCGAGATCACCGGCCTTTCGCTGTCGCAAGTAGCCGTGAAAGCAACCACCAGCGAACGCCTTGGATTCACCGGCCGCGAGGAGGGCATCGCGGCAATCGCCAGCGCCACCATCCGCCTCCCCTGGGACGACAAGGGCTGGAGCGATTGACATGAGCGGCAGCGACGCCCGCGCCCTCTCCCGCTCGCTGCTCGATCTTTGCCGGATGCGCAAGCTGACCATTGCGACGGCGGAATCCTGCACCGGCGGTCTGCTCGCCGGCGCGCTCACCGAAATTCCCGGCTCCTCCGATGTGATCGATCGCGGCTTTGTCACTTATTCAAACGAGGCCAAGCGCACCATGCTCGGCGTCAAAGCGACGACACTTGCGACGTTTGGCGCGGTCAGCAAGGAAACCGCGACAGCGATGGCGGTGGGCGCGCTGGAGCGAGCCGGCGTCGATCTTGCGGTTTCCATTACCGGAATCGCGGGGCCTGGCGGAGCGACCCCGGGCAAGCCGGTTGGTCTCGTGCATTTTGCAGTCGCCGCGCGCGATGGCCGGATTCTGCATCGTGAATGCCACTTGGGCGCGATCGGGCGCAGCGCGGTGCGCCAGCGCTCCATTGTTGAGGCGTTACGAATGCTGATCGAACTGGCGCGCGGACCGCAGGCCGCCGCAAGACCGCGCCGCGAAGCTGCCAGCCGGATGCATCCGCGGGTGGCGCGTTCGCCTCGCCGTAGCGCCGTAAAGCGGAGGCGGCCGCCCCGCACCTGAATCGAAAGGCCATCATCGAGGCAGAAGGCCTTCAACCGCGGCCCGCCATCGACGATCTTCCGTAAATCGCATCCGCGCGCTTTTCGAACGCCGCCGCGAACCGCTGAAAAGCAGTGTCGAACATGGTGCCCATCAGTATCGCCAGCATCCGGCTTTTGAATTCGTAACGAAGATAAAACCCGACCTCACACCGATCCTCCGGCTTCGGCTCGAATGTCCAGCGGTTCTCGAGATTGCTGAACGGACCCTTCAGGTACTCGACAAGAATTTTCAAATTAGCCCGGTCAAGCGTCACCTGCGTGGTGAAGGCCTCTCGCACCAGCTTGAATGATACTGTCATGTCGCAGACCACGATCTCGGTGCCGTCATGCCTTCTCGTGCGCTGACGCACTTTCAGCGAGCTGCACAACGGCACGAATTCCGGGTAGCGTTCGACATCGGCGACCAGATCGAACATCTGCGGCGCACTGTGATTGACCAGGCGCCTGCTGTTGAAACTCGGCATGGTCAGATACTCAGCGCGGTTTCGCCGCCCGCGCTGTTCGCAACCTGGCGAAATCATCGCCGGCGTGGTGCGACGAGCGGGTCAGTGGGCTTGCCGATACCATCAGGAAGCCCTTGGTGTACGCAGTTTTCTCATAAGCCGAGAACTCATCCGGCGTCACATAACGCATCACCGCGTGATGCTTCCGGGTCGGCTGCAGGTATTGGCCGATGGTGAGGAAATCGACATCTGCCGAACGTAGATCGTCCATCACTTGCAACACTTCGTGGCGCTCCTCACCAAGCCCCACCATGATGCCGGACTTGGTGAAGATCGCGGGATCGATTTCCTTCACTCGCTGCAACAGCCGGATCGAATGGAAGTAGCGCGCGCCGGGACGGACGTTGAGATAGCGCGACGGCACGGTCTCAAGATTGTGGTTGAACACGTCGGGCTTTGCCGCCACGACCGTTTCCAGCGCGCCGTCCTTGCGCAGGAAGTCCGGTGTCAGGACCTCGATGCTGGTGCTCGGGCATTGTTTTCGGATCGCCCGGATAGTTTGCGCAAAATGCTCCGCACCGCCATCGGCGAGATCGTCGCGGTCAACCGAGGTGACAACGACGTGGGCAAGGCCGAGCTTGAAGGTGGCCTCCGCGATGTGCTCCGGCTCGTCTGGGTCGAGCGCACCGGGCATGCCGGTTTTCACGTTACAGAAGGCGCAGGCACGGGTGCAGGTATCGCCCATAAGCATGAAAGTGGCGTGTTTCTTGTCCCAGCACTCGCCGATATTCGGGCAGCCGGCTTCCTCGCAGACCGTAACCAGGCCGTTTTCCCTGACGATGTTGCGTGTTTCGGCATAACCGCGCGTGGTAGGCGCGCGGACACGGATCCAGGCCGGTTTCGGCGGCGACAATGCATCCGGCCGGTTCACCTTTTCCGGGTGACGCGGGCGCAGCGGCGTGGCTGAAACGGTATCGACGACGACAACCATAGAGAATCCGTCCTGACAGGCTCTAGCTAATCCGGTGGACCGAGAACCGCAACCGCTCGCGTTGATCAACCGTTCAGTCCTACCATACCAGCCGAATGGCCCAAAACCGATCCGCAACCGACCGAAAACTCGGCAAACCGCTCAAACGCACGTTCTTCGCGCGTAGCGTGCATGAGGTCGCCCCCGATCTTATCGGCGCGACGTTGTTGGTGAACGGTGTCGGGGGCGTCATCGTCGAGGTCGAGGCTTATCATCACACCGATCCGGCCGCGCATTCGTTTCGAGGCCCGACGCTGCGCAACCAGGTGATGTTCGGGCCGCCCGGCTATACCTATGTCTATCGCTCCTATGGCATTCATTGGTGCATCAATTTCGTTTGCGAGAAGGCGGGTTCTGCGAGCGCGGTTCTGATCCGCGCGCTTGAGCCGACGCATGGGATTGCCGCCATGCGGCGCCGGCGGAAATTGCACGACGAGCGATCGCTCTGCTCGGGTCCAGGCAAAGTGACCCAAGCGCTCGGCATCACCCACGCGCATAATGCGCTGGCGCTTGATGCAGCGCCAATGGCGTTGTATGCGCGCGCGAGCAAACCGGAGATCGCCGCAGGCGTGCGGGTCGGGATTACCAAAGCGATCGAACTTCCCTGGCGTTATGGCCTGAAAGGCTCCAGGTTCCTGAGCAAGCCATTTTGAAGACCATTCGATCATGCGAGACACCCAATCAGCCCCCTCCTGGCGAATGTCAGTAGCTTTTCGCCGTACAAATTCACAACGCAGCCTGTCCGTTGCGTAAGAGCGAGCGCTGTGGGTGGGAAGTTGATTTGTCGGCAGCGGTGGTTAGCTCCCTCTCCCCCTGTGGGAGAGGGTTGGGGTGAGGGGTCCAGGTCCATCGATACACCGCAACCCCTCACCCGGATCGCATCTGACGACGCGATCCGACCTCTCCCACAATGGGAAGAGGTGGGGCGCACCCTCGTCACGTTCGGTGTCATACCCGCGAAGGCGGGTATCCAGTACGCTGCGGCGCCGCGATTGATCATCAGTGACTGTGGAATACTGGATCATCCGCTTTCGCGGATGATGACAAGGGAATGTGTCGCAACCGATTTTCAAACAGCAAATTGCATTCTCGCGGCGCGATGCGCCCGAGTCGTGCACAATCCATTCGCCTCTGAGAAATAGAGGGCGCAGGGAATGCCGGGCGCGCGATGCACCCGCAGCCTCGCATGCAAAATAAGAAAGCATACGAGCGTAATCACTACGGTCACACCGGAGACACCCGGCATTCCCCGCGCAATGGTTTTAACGGTTTCCTTCGGGCTCTCCCCGGTGATCGGGCTTGTTTGTCACCGTCGTTTTGCCTTTACCGCAAAACTTGACGCCGGCGTCGAGGCGTCAGGACCACACGACTTCGCCGTCCGCTTAGGTGCTGTTCGTCAAAAGCACCACCACGTCCACCGCATCCCGCCCCGCGTTCGTGACGATCGCGAGCCGCCCCTCATTGGGACGGGACGGCGCTAGTTGTAGATTTGATTTGGGTCATTCGGAAATGGAAATGTTTTTCACCGAAGTACTGGACTCGGCAAATTGAGCGATCGAATTTGATTTGCCCGCCAGGCAGTTGCCATTCGGGCACGACGTCATCGTCGTCATCCCTAAATCGTCATTCCGGGGCGACGCGGAGCGTCGAACCCGGAATCCGGAAGTTGTTGCGGAGATTCCCTCATGCGTAATTACGCATCTGAGGTTCGCGCTGGCGCGCGCCCCGGAATGACGTGCCTGGTTCAGAAAGGCGTAGCGCGGATGAGCGAACCATTACGCCATTACGGTGACAGTGCACTTAATCCTGCGAGCGTCTATCGCTTGCCTTCCGGCTCCTGCGGCGATTTGGGCCGCGCTTACCAGTTCCCGCGTTGGCGCGGTGCGACGCGCCCGAGCCATCACTTGCTCCCCGGTGCTCGGCTTTTACCGCTCCGACATGCTAATCCAGCGGCTTCAGCCCCGCTTCGATCTCGGCGCGGCGTTTCTCCAGGAATGGCGGCAACGCCAGTTTCTCGCCGAGCGCTTCCAACGGCTCGTCGGTGGCAAAGCCCGGTCCGTCGGTGGCGATCTCGAACAGGATGCCGTTCGGCTCGCGGAAATAGAGACTGCGAAAATAGAAACGATCGATTTCTCCACTGTTGCGGACACCGAATTCGTTCAGCCGCTGCGTCCACGCATGGTATTGCTGTTCGTTCGGCGTGCGAAACGCGACGTGATGCACGCCGCCCGCGCCCTGCCGCCCCACCGCGACATTGCTCTGCTCGATCACGTGCAGCTCGGCCGCCAAGCCGCCCTCGCCCATCGCAAACACGTGGGCCCGCCCGGATTGGTCCGCAACCGAATATTCGCGGACGCGGCGCATATTCATGACGCGCGTGAGCACTAGTTCGATGGCAGCGAGATCCTGCACCTCGAGCGAGATCGGCCCGAGGCCGCGAATTTGATGCTCGGCCGGCACGGTGCTTTTCTCCCAGGGCGAAGCCGAACCCACTCCGCCGTCATCGACCAGCTCCAGCCGCTGGCCTTCGCCGTCTTCAAACGGCAACGTCAGCCGGCCATCGACTTCGGCGACCTCACCAACATGGCCGCCCGCTTTCCGCAGGCGATCGTGCCAGTAACGCAGGCTCTTCTCGCCGGCGACGCGCAGGCCGGTGCGGCAAATGCTGTTGGTTCCGCGCCGCTCGGGGGCGATCGGAAAATCGAAAAAAGTCAGATCGGTGCCGGGATTGGCTTTTCCATCTGCGTAGAACAGGTGGTAGGCGCTGACGTCATCCTGATTGACGGTTTTCTTGACCAGCCGCATACCCAGCAAGTTTGCATAAAAGGCCAGATTTTCGCGCGGTTTTGCGGAGATGGCGGTCAGGTGGTGAATCCCGCTTAATTGCATGGCGTGTTCCTCGTGCGCGTCATTCAGTCACCGTTGAAAACCGCGATGGCCGGTTTGGGGCGCTACGGAGATGATGTAGGGTGTGGATCGAAGACTCGCGAGCGGCAAGCTGCCGCCACTTTCAAGGACAGCATCATGCCTGGCCACCTGATCGTCAGCGATGAAGACGCGACCCGGGTCATTACGCTACGGCGGCCCGAAAAGAAGAATGCGATCACCCAGGAAATGTATCGCGCGATGAGCGAGGCCGTCGATACGGCGCAGAATAATCCGAACATTCGCTGCATCATCATTACCGGCGGTTCCGGCGTATTTACAGCCGGTAACGATCTCGAGGATTTTCTGAAGGACAGTACCTCGAACGCCGGTACCCCGCGCGCATCCAACGCCACCAAGTTCCTCTATTCGCTGGCCCACAACGTCAAGCCGATCATCGCCGCGGTCGATGGCGTCGCGATCGGCATCGGCACCACCATGCTGTTTCATTGCGACTACGTTCTCGCCAGCACGACGGCGACCTTCTCCACCCCGTTTATCAACCTTGGTCTGGTTCCGGAAGGCGCTTCCAGCCTGCTGATGCCGCGGACTATGGGATATCAGCGCGCATTTGCAACGTTGGTGATGGGACGCACCATCAGCGCCGACGATGCCCGCGTCGCCGGCTTCGTCAATGTCGTAGTGGCGCCCGGCCACACCGAGGCAGAAGCGCGCAAGGTGGCGCGTGAAATCTGCGCGTTGCCGGCGGAAGCAGTCGCGATCTCGCGAAAGCTTCTGAGATTGCCGCCTGAGGATCTGACCCGCAGGATCGATCAGGAAGGTCATCTGTTCGGCGAGCGCATGCGCTCCACGGAGGCGGTGGCCGCTTTCAAGGCGTTTTTCTCACGCAAGAAGGCTTGAGCCCAGCTATCGTGAAATCGCTGTCGCTTTTTTCGACTGTTGCGGCTCTGCTGTTGGCGATGGCGCTCGATCCAGCCTCGCGCGCCAGCGCTCAGGCCGCGCCGGTTGAGCTCAGAATTCTGGCCATCAACGACTTCCACGGCAACCTTCGGCCGCCTACAGGCGGAATCAGCATCGCTGATCCCGCCAACACCGCCAATCAGATAACCGTGCCGGCCGGCGGCGCCGAATACATGGCGACCGTGATCAAGCAGCTCCGCGACAAGGTCACCAACTCGATCTTTGTCGCGGCCGGGGACCTGATCGGCGCCAGCCCGCTGCTGTCGGCAATGTTTCATGACGAGCCCTCAATCGAGTCGTTGTCGATGATGGGGCTTGAACTGGCTTCGGTCGGCAATCACGAATTCGACGAGGGCAAGGACGAATTGCTTCGGATGCAGAATGGCGGCTGTCATGCGATCGACAAATGCCAGGGCCCGCATCCATTTGCCGGCGCCAAATTCCATTATCTCGCGGCCAGCACCTTCGACCAGAAAACCGGCAAGACGATATTTCCTGCGTATGAGATCAGGGAATTCCAGGGCGTTCCCGTGGCCTTCATCGGGCTGACGCTGAAGGGGACGCCCGGCATCGTCTCGCCTGAGGGCGTCGCAGGTCTTGAATTCAGCGACGAGGCTGACACGGTGAACGCGCTGGTGCCGGAGCTGAAAGCGCGCGGGGTGCAAGCCATCGTAGTGCTGATCCACGAGGGTGGTTTTCCGACCGGCGACTATAATGAGTGTCCGGGCATTTCCGGACCTATCGTCGATATCGTGAAGAAATTCGACAAAGCAGTCGACGTGGTGATCAGCGGCCACACCCACCGGGCCTATGTCTGCGAGATCGACGGACGGCTCGTCACCAGCGGCGACAAGTTTGGCACTCTCGTCACCGCGATCGATCTGAAGCTGGATCCCGCAACCCGTGACGTGATCAGCGCCAGAGCCGACAACATTATCGTCCGCAGCGGTACGTACGCCAGGGCTCCCGAACAGACCGCGCTGCTCGAAGCCTACGACAAGCTGGCTGCGCCGATCGCCAACCGACCCGCCGGGGCGCTCACTGAGACGTTGTCGCGAGTGCCCAAGGAGACCGGCGAGAGCCCGCTCGGCGACATCATCGCGGATGCCCAGCTCGCCGCCACCAGCACCGAAGCAACTGGCGCGGCCGTGATCGCCCTCACCAATCCCGGCGGCATCCGTACCGACATGTCGAAAAGGGAAGATGGCGCGGTGACCTACGCCGACCTGTTCGCCAGCCAGCCATTCCGGAATCAACTGGTCACACTCACCTTGAGCGGATTGCAGATCAAGAACACGCTGGAGCAGCAATGGCTCGATCCGAGAAGGCCGCGGATTCTCCAGGTTTCAAAAGGCTTCAAATACGCCTGGGACGGCTCCCGCCCTTACGGCGAGCGCGTAATCGCCGATCGCATGATGCTGAACGGCCAACACATCGATCCTGCGTCGAGCTATCGCGTTACGGTGAACAACTATCTCGCGGTCGGGGGCGACGGCTTTACCGCGTTGAAAGAAGGCACGGCGCGTCGATTTGGCATCTACGATGTAGATGCCCTCTACGCCTACTTCCAGGCTAATAGCCCGATCCCACCCGTGACGACCGATCGCATTGCGCGAGTGAATTGAATGACAGGCCATTTGCCCGCGCCGCCCTTCCCCAGCGGGCGGCGAGTGCCTAAATTAGCGCCTTCTCGACGAGCGCGACCGACGCGCCAGGACACTGCATGACCACGCTTCTTCTTACTCATCCGGCTTGTCTCGGCCATGCGACGCCTCCCGGACATCCGGAACGCGCGGACCGGCTGCGCGCGATCAATCAGGTGCTCGCCGCAGATCGCTTCGACAAACTCGCGCGCGCCGAAGCGCCGGAAGGCAATCTGGACGTCGTCACGCTTTGCCACAACGAGCACTACATCGAGGAGCTCCGGCATATCGCGCCGTCGAAGGGCCTGATCTATATCGACGGTGACACCTCGATGTCCCCCGGGACCTGGGAGGCGGTGATGCGCGGCGTCGGGGGCGCGGTCGCCGCCACGGACTCCGTGATGTCAGGGACCCATGATAATGCCTTCGTCGCCATCCGCCCTCCGGGCCATCACGCCGAAATCAGCCGATCGATGGGGTTTTGCTTTTTCGATAACGCCGCCATTGCCGCGCGTCATGCCCAGCGCAAATACGGCATCGAGCGTGCGGCGATCGTCGATTTCGACGTCCATCACGGCAATGGCACCCAGGATATTTTCTGGGCCGATCCGACGGTGATGTATTGCTCGACCCACCAGATGCCGCTGTTTCCGGGCACGGGCGCAAGCGGCGAGCGCGGCGAGCACGACAACATTGTGAATGCGCCACTAGCCTCGGAAGACGGCGGCGCCAAATTTCGTGCTGCCTTTGAAAACGTGATCCTGCCGCAGCTTCGCAAATTCAGCCCCGAATTGATTGTCGTTTCCGCGGGCTTCGATGCGCATTACCGCGATCCGCTGGCCTCGCTCAATCTCAAGGCGGAGGATTTCGGCTGGGTGACGAAAAAACTGATGGATGTCGCCGATAGCAGCGCCGGTGGGCGAATTGTGTCGGTGCTTGAGGGCGGCTATGATCTGCAAGGGTTGCAAGAGTCAGTCGCGGCACACGTCAGCGCATTGATGGGCACGTGAATTCCCGACACAATATGCGGGCATTAATACGCGCATGAATGTCT
>Ga0209474_10000933_pt1 | contig 29601 bp, 29 predicted proteins | sample GraSoiAngelo_145_FD_185902 | JGI IMG/M metagenome (GOLD analysis project Ga0209474, IMG submission 185902) | Grasslands soil microbial communities from the Angelo Coastal Reserve, California, USA - 14_1009_05_20cm (SPAdes) (version 2) | ecosystem: Environmental > Terrestrial > Soil > Grasslands...
AATAGCCTGGAAGGAGGACGATCGATGGCAAAACAACTGGCCTACGATGCCGATGCCCGCTCGGCGCTGAAGCGCGGGGTCGACAAAGTCGCCGACGCGGTTCGAATTACCATCGGCCCCAAAGGCCGAAACGTCGTACTCGACAAGAAGTTCGGTTCCCCGACGATCACGAATGACGGGGTGACGATCGCGAAGGAGATCGAGCTGGAGGATGCGTTCGAGAATATGGGCGCCCAGCTGGTCAAGGAAGTCGCAAGCAAGACGAACGACATCGCAGGTGACGGCACCACCACCTCGGTCGTGCTGGCCGCGGCGATCATCGGCGACGGCCTCCGCAACGTCACGGCCGGCGCCAACCCGATGCAGCTCAAGATCGGCATCCAGAAGGCGGTCGACGCCGTGGTCAAGGCGATCAAGGAGCAGTCGGTCCAGATCTCCGAGCGCGAGCGGATCGCCCAGGTCGCCACGATTTCGTCGGGCGACAGCCGGATCGGCGAGATGGTCGCCAACGCGATGGAAAAGGTCGGCAAGGACGGCGTCATCACGGTCGAGGAGTCGAAGGGCATCGAAGACGAGTTGAAGCTCGTCGATGGCATGCAGTTCGACAAGGGCTACATCTCGCCCTACATGGTCACCGACGCGACCCGCATGGAGGCGGTCCTCGAAGACCCCTACATCCTGATCACCGAGAAGAAGATCTCGGCGGTCGCCGATCTGCTGCCAGTGCTGGAGAAGGTCGTCCAGAGCGGCCGTCCACTGCTGATCATCGCCGAGGATGTCGAGGGCGAGGCGCAGGCCACCCTGATCGTCAACAAGCTGCGCGGTACGTTCACCGCCGTCGCCGTCAAGGCGCCGGGATTCGGTGATCGCCGCAAGGCGATGCTCCAGGACATCGCGATCCTGACCGGTGGCCAGGTGATTTCCGAGGAGCTTGGGCTCAAGCTCGATTCGGTTCGTCTGGATCAGCTGGGCAAGGCCCGTCGCATCACCATCACCAAGGATGACACCACGGTCGTCGAGGGCGCCGGAAAGCAGGACGAGATCAAAGGCCGCATCAATCAGATCAAGGCCGAGATCGAGAAGACGACCTCCGATTGGGACAAGGAGAAGCTCCAGGAGCGGCTGGCCAAGCTTGCCGGTGGCGTCGCCGTCATCAAGGTCGGCGCCGCGACGGAAACCGAGCTCAAGGAGAAGAAGCACCGGATGGAGGACGCCGTGTCCGCCACCCGCGCCGCGGTCGAGGAGGGCATCGTGCCCGGCGGCGGTGCCGTGTTGGTCCATTCGATCAAGTCGCTCGACGACCTCAAGGTCACCGGCGACGAGGCGACGGGCGTCCAACTGGTTCGCCGCGCGCTCGAGGAGCCGTTGCGCCAGATCGTGAATAACGCCGGTTGGGAAGGCTCGGTCGTGGTCGAGAAGGTCAAGGGCCTGCCCAAGGGCCAGGGCTTCGATGCCAACAAGGGCGAGTACACCGACATGGTCAAGGCCGGAATCATCGACCCGACCAAGGTGACTCGTTCCGCGCTGCAGAACGCCGCGAGCATCGCGGCGATGCTGCTGACGACGGAGGCGCTCGTCTCGGACATTCCCGAGAAGAAGTCGTCTGCGGCGCCGGCGCCGTCGATGCCGGATTACTAAGCCGAAAGGCCCAAGCGAAGAGCCGCCCCCCGGGGGCGGCTCTTCTGTTTTCAGCCGGCGCCAGCGGATAGCATGGCGGCATGCAGCCGAACGGGATCGTGACGCTGCTCACGGATTTCGGGATCGACGACGCCTACGTCGGCGCGATGAAGGGCGCGATCCTCAACCTCAATCCGCAGGCATCGCTCATCGACCTCACCCACGGGGTGCGCCCTTTTGCCGTCCTGCAAGGCGCCTTCCTGCTGGACAGCGCCTGGCGAAGCTTTCCGGCCGGCACCGTCCACATCGCGGTCGTCGATCCGGGCGTGGGCAGCACCCGGAAAGCGATCGCGTTTCGGGCCGCAGACCACTACTTCGTCGGTCCCGACAACGGCCTCTTCACGTTTCTCAACGAGCCCATCGGTGAAAACGTGGAGCTGCCCACGCCTCCCGAAGCCGCCCCGACCTTTCACGGGCGCGATGTCTTCGGACCCGCGGCCGCACGACTCGCCGGTGGCGGCAAGCTCACGGATCTGGGCATCGCCCGCCATGCAGAGCCGGTACGGCTGAACGACGCCTGGGCGTCGAAGGTCGGGGAAGCCTGGCGCGCCATCGCCCTCCATTGCGACCATTTCGGCAATGTGATCAGCAATCTGCCGATCCGCGCCCTGGCAAGAATCAAGGCTGTGAATGGCGTCCGGCTGCGCACGGTCGAGACCTACGAAGATGCCCAGCCCAATGAGCTCGTCGCCCTCGTCGGAAGCAGCGGTCGCATTGAGTTCGCGCTTCGGGAGGGATCGGCGGCATCCAGACTGCATACGGCGCCCGGCGAAACGTTTGTCGTGACGTGACCTGGCCCCGGGTCCCCTGGGACCAGGTCATCCCGGTTCCATCGGCGGAGCTACGCGCGGCGGACGCGGCGGCCCGCGAGCGCTTTGGCATCGCGCCGCTCCAGCTGATGGAGATCGCGGCCTGGCAGCTGGCCCGCTTCGTCGATGCTTGGCTCGACGGCGCGGCGGGCAAGCGGGTCCTGGTGGTTGCGGGCAGCGGTAACAACGGCGGTGATGCCCTGTGCACCGCGCGCTTCCTCGCGCAACGTGGCGCAGCCCTCCAGGCCTCGGTCGTCCCGGCACACGACCCCAACAGCCTGGCCGCGTATCACGCGGCAACCCTCCGGCAGCTGGGCGTGCCGGTTTACGAGGCGCCGCAGGGCATCGATCGATCGGCCGACGTCATCATCGATGGCCTGCTGGGAACAGGCATCAGGCCACCGCTGCGTCAACCGGCGCCCGCGATCGTCGAAGCCATCAACCGGAGTCGTCGCCCGGTGGTTGCGGTGGATGTGCCGTCTGGGATCGACGCCGATGATGGCGCCGGCCAAGAGGGCGCCGTGCAGGCGAGCGCGACCGTGATGCTGGCCGCGCCAAAGGCGGGGCTCAAGCGAACGACGCCGGGCGGACGGGTCTTCCTCGCGGACATCGGGATGCCGGCGCTGCTGTTTTCCACAGCTCGAGCCTCCCTCGAGGCGGTTTATCGCATCGCCGAGCTGGTTGAGCTCGTCTGATCCGCGCGGTCCTTTTTTCCTCAACGACAACACGAAAAGCACGCAAAGTTGACGAATTCCCGCCGTCTGACTAGACTGCAGCCATCTACTCAACGTCCCACTAATGAATCGAGCACACGTCGAAGCTCCCTCCGCGAGTATGCTCGCGGCCTCCGTCGAGCGCGAGTTCTATTCAGACTTCCCACTTATCCTCAATTATGTCGCGCGGCTGATCGACGATATTGACGGCGCTGCCAGCCTTACCTGCGCCGCCTTTCGCCAGGTTACGGATGCGCTTCGAGATCGTGAGGGGGCGGGCGGAGTGCGGCGCACCGACGTCTTCCGCGCCGCCACCGAGCTCAGCCGGCAGGCACTCCGTCCTAAACGCTGGTTTCGCCGGCGGCGCCGTCATCACGTCGAGCTGGACGGGTTTCCTCAGCCGGAGGCGCGGCGTGCGCTGCGTCGCGACACCGTCCAACGAGCGGTGGGGGCGCTATCCTTCGAGGCGCGCGCGATGATCTTGCTACGCGATTTCGCGAAGCTGTCGTATGACGAGATCGCCGAAGTCGTCGATGTGTCGCCACGCAAGCTGATCCATACGCTCGACCGCAGCCGCGCCGAGCTCTCGGAGATTTATGACTACATCAAGTTCTGACCGCTGTACTCGAATTTCGCCCAGCGCCGTGTTGGATGACCGGCTCGACGGGAAGGACCTGGAATGGGCCCGCGACCACCTCCGCCGCTGCGAGACCTGCCGGGAGCGGGTGGAGGAATTCCGCGAGATGCTGCTACGGGTCGGACGCTTGCCGAAGGCAACCGTCGGCTCGGCCGCGATGGACGAGGCCTACGCGCTCTCCGTGCCGGAGCGGCTCCGGGAAGAGGCCGGCATGCGGTCTTTTGACATCAGTCCCGCCGAGACCAACCGGGTGATGCCATCGATGATCGACGTGCCGCCACCGATGCGTCCCGAGGTGACGAGCATCCCGGATCTGATGAGCGAGCTCGAGCGCGAGATCTTCCACGACGAGCCGGTCCAGGATCATCCAACGCCGCTCACGACGATCCCCGATGCGATCGATCCAACCATGGATGCTGCCGCCGAGATGGACGTCGAGAACGAAGCGCAACCACAGCCAGTCGGCTCGACCGAGGAGCCCACCGAGTCGGAGACGCCGTCGTACCGGGAAGTGCCGATCGACTCGCATCAAAACGTCGGACGAAGCGCCGAACCCGTGGTGCCGGCGGAAACCGACTGGGCGCGACTGCTGGAAACGATTGCAAGTGCCCCAGAGCCCCCGGTTCCTGGCTCGGCGGATATTGCCGCGTCATCTCCAGGCATGCCGTCAGAACCGCCGACCGCGGCGGTCCACGCCGAGTCCCTGCATGACTCACCGGCCGAGGAGCCGGCGAACCGCAACGTCATCTTCGATCAGGAGCCGGCGCTGACCTTCGACGGAGAGCCTGCGATGGCGCCCGCCAAGCCGGCCGCGAAATCAGACACGGGGATGCGGCTGTTCGTGGGACTCGGAGCGGCGGCCTGCGTGCTGCTTGCCGCGGTGCTCTACGAGGGCAGCTCGTTCTTTAAGAGCCATCAAAATCTGAGTGCGACGGCCCGGACGGCGACCGCTTCCGTCAGGCCCACCCACTCCGCCCGAGCCTCGGCGTCGGCGACGATCGTCGCAACGCCTGCTCCGCCGCCGGCAACCGTGCTCTATACGCTCGGCAATGGCGTAACGGGCAACGCGGTCTTCCGCATTCGGCCAGGCACGGCGGTCGCCGGCTACACGAGGCTGGTCTTCGATATGCACGGCAGCGGGCTACCCACCATGCTGATCACCCGGACGGACGGCAGCCACGTCCAGGTGATCTTCAAAAACACCACCGTCACTGGCGTGCCGGCCAACGGCATCGTCAGCACCCAGATTGCCGCCGTCGAGCCGGGAGTCCAGACAGGGCCCGATGGCAGCTTCACCATCGACTTGGCCCGCCCGGTGCGCGTGACGGCCTTTACTCTGGCGGCGACCGGTGGCTACGCCTGGCGCCTCGTCGTCGACTTACACACCGCTTAGTTCAGCGAAGTACGCGCGCTGCCCGCTGCGGCGGCGTGGGCCACCATCTGCTTTAGCAGCACGACCTCCTTCCGCAGGATCTGCAGCTCGAGCTTCAAGCGTGCGTCAGTCCGACGTTCGGCGAGCAGCTTCTGCTTCTCCGCCACCTGCAGGTTCAGGGCGGCGGCGATCAGATACGAGAGCAGCTCGGGCTCCATCGGCGGCTCGGCCTGATCGGCACGCTGGCCGACCAACTCCCGTAACCGATTGGAATACTCGCGAAACGTGGTCGCCGTCCTTTCGGTCAGCGCGGCGGACTCTTCGAGATCATCGCCCTCTTCAGGGATGATCCGGATCCTGCCGCGCAGATAGGGCCGGTCGGTGCGGGTCTCCAGAATTTGAAACCGCGATGCGCCCGTGACGAGAAGATTCACGCGGCCGTCCTCGAGACGGTCGATCCGCACGATCTTCGCCAGCGTCCCGACGTCGAACGGGACGGCCGAGCCGGTCTCACTGCCCTCGCGGATGGCGACCACGCCAAAGCTGTGTCCCTCTTCGAGGCACTCGGCGAGCATCTGCCGGTAGCGTGGCTCGAACACATGCAGCGGCAAGGGCATGTGAGGAAAGAGCACGACGTTCAGGGGAAATAGCGGCAGCCACTGCCCCGGCATCAGTCCAGTATATGAACGCTCAGCAGACGGCCGCGACGAATCGCGACGCCCGATGGGCCATCGCCATGATGGTGATCATCGGATTGGTCCCGAGCGCGCTGGGGAAGGCGCTGCCGTCGGCGACAAACAAGCCCTTGACAGTGTGCGACTGATGATCTGGGCCAATGGCTGAGCTCGCTGGATCCGACCCCATCCGGCAGGTGCCCATCTGGTGCGCGCTCAGATAGCTCATCTGGCCCGGCCCGTAGCCGGCTCGATCAATCTCGGCAAGGAAGGCGTCGATGCCGCCGCGCTGCCCCGGCCGGTAGGAGACAAATGCAGGTTGACTGGTAAACACTTCGCTGGCGCCACCCGCTTCCATGACGCGCACACTGGCCTCGATGCCGCGCCGCAGGTCGGCGATGTCGGGTTTTGTCATTCGGTAGTCGACCCGGACCGTGCCGTTCCTGGCGGTGACCCGGCCGCCGCCGTGATCGCGCACGAGCGGGGCCAGCACCGACATCTGGGGAAGCGCGTTCATCAGCCGGCGGTAATGGCCGGCGTTACGCCAGGGGACCACGAGCGCCAGGATGGCGGGATGCATGGGTCCCGATTCGAGCTTGGCACCGTGATGCTGGCCATCGAGGTCGATAAACTCATCGCTGTAGATCGCCTGCATGGTGCCCTGCCACGGCTGCAGGGGTTCGTCGAAGACGCCGACGACCGCCGTGCCCGGATGTAGTCGAAGACCGCTGCCGATGGCCCGGCTGCGCAGACCGGAGCGCTGCAGCAAGGCGGGCGTGCCGATCGAGCCGGCGGCGGCCACCACGGCGCGACTGCGGACGATCAGGGTCCAGGCCGGCATGCCTTCTTGACGTACGGTCGCCCGCACGCCAACTGCGCGGCCATTTTCGATGAGGACCCGGTCGACCTTGCAGTTGACGACGATCCGCGTCCGCCGGTGGTAGGCGTCGAGGAGGTAGGTTTGTAGCGTCGACTGCTTGGCGCCGATCTGGCAGCCCAGGCCACAGTAGCCGCAGGCGGCGTCCTGCGTGCAGCCCTGGACGTTGCGCGGCATCCGGTCGACGTGCCAGCCAAGCTTCTGCAGCCCCCGTTGCAGGACGCGCTCACGGGGCGGAATGCGGGTATGGTCTCGGTTCACCCCGAGCCGATCGCAGACGGCGCCCAGGGCGGCGCTGTATTCATCGCTCATGAAAAATGGCAGCCCGTACCTGGTCGCCCATTCCAGTCGCTGCCATTCGGGAGTGCGAAAGCTGGTGCTGTAGTTGACGACCGTCCCGCCGCCCAGGCAGCCCCCGGCGACCAGCGCGATGGCGGCATCGGACGTCGCGGCAAACCCGCCCTGGAAATAGAGCTTCTGCATCATCGCCAGCTCGACCTGGTTGAAATCGGCCTCGTTGTAGTAGCCGCCTTCCTCGAGCACGATCACGTCCTTCCCCTGCGCCGCCAGCTCGCCCGCGGCAACGCCGCCGCCGGCACCCGAGCCGACCACGACTGCATCGCAGGTCAGTGTCGTGTCGCCATCGAGCGTGGTCGTCCGGATTGGTTTCGGGATCGGCCGCGGCGGCGAAATCGGGCCGGGGTAGCCGATCTCGGGCCAGACCGGGTTGGTGCCGTCATCGTCGGTGTCGCCAAGGAACGCCAGCAGCGAAAGACGCTTGAAGACCTGGAAGAGTTGGCGGCGGAAAGTCAGGCGGCTGGTCGACCAGGCGGCCATCAGCGCGACGCGCTGGTCGCGGGTTCTCCGGTGGAAGGGCACGATACTGCCGGTCAGCAGCAAACTGCCGAAGCGGCTGCCAAACACCCGGACGATCAAGCGCAGTTGGCGACGGTCCGCCGCGGAGGGCAGCCTGGCGAAGGTTGCTTCCATCGAGCCGGCAACCCGGATTGGCGATCCCGGGTGTCCCATCCCGCCGATGAAGGTGTCGGCCATGGCGACCAGGACAGGCTCACGGCTATCGCGAGCGGTGGTCGTGGGCGGCGCCTTTACGCCGATTGCCATGTCGAGAACCCCCCAGCCGAGCTGATCAGTGCCTCCATCATAAGCACTCGCCAAAACTTGTCAAAGACGAAAATGGATTGCGATGTGCTACCCAGCTGACGCCCGACCGCCGCTTCCGCCGATCATGGGAGGCTCCGCCGACGACACGGAGCTGGATCTGAAAGCCTCCGACGGAAAAGCCGTGAAAGGCTTTGCCGTTCGAGCCGCCAAGCCAACCGGAGCCGGGATCGTGATCATCCCCGATCCGCGTGGCCTCGCGCCCTTCTACGAGGAGCTCACCAGACGCTTCGCCGAAGCAGGCATCGACGCGGTCGCGATCGATTACATGACGCGCCATGGAGTGCCAAGCCCGCGGCCGGAAAACTTCGATTTCATGTCGGCGATCCGGCAGGCAACCAACGAAGGGATGGCGAGCGACGTCGCCGCGGGAATCCGGTACCTCCGCTCCGATGCCGGCGGTCGCGTCAGCGCCGTCTTCACGGTTGGTTTCTGCTTCGGTGGCTCGGCATCGTGGCGTCAGTCAGCGGAGCAGCCCGACCTGGCCGGTGCGATTGGCTTCTACGGGAGGCCTGAGCGCGCGAGAGACGTCATCTCCGGAATGAAGGCGCCGTTACTGCTGCTTGTGGCGGGCGCAGACCAGGCGACGACGCCCGAAGACAACGCCGCCTTCGACCGCGAGCTGACCAACGCGAAGGTGCCGCATAAGAGCGTCGTCTATCCGGGTGCCCCGCACTCGTTCTTTGACCGCAGCTTCGAGCAGCACAAAGACGCGTCCGACGATGCCTGGCGGCAGATGCTCGCCTTCATCAAGGAGCACACACGCCAACCGGCACGAGCCTGAACCTCGGCCGCTTCGGTGTCTGGCTCGGCTCCATGGCCAACCTGCCCGCGCCCGAGTTGCGTCGAGCGGTGGCCGACATCGAGGCGATGGGCTTCGGCACCATCTGGATCGGCGAGGCGATCGGCCGAGAGGCGTTGGCGGCGGCCGCGCTCATCCTGAGCGCCACCCAACGCGCCACGGCGGCGACTGGTATCGCCAACATCTACGTTCGCGACGCGACGGCCATGATGAACGGCGCGCGCACGCTGGCGGAAGCGTGGCCGAATCGGTTCGTGCTGGGCATCGGCGTGAGTCATGTGCCGCTCGTGAGCGAGCGCGGCCATCAGTACGACAAGCCAGTACCGACGATGCGGGCGTATCTCGATGCTATGGAGGAGGCGCCCTTCCGGCTGAAATCCGCGCCGACGCCGCCAATCATGCTCGCTGCGCTCGGCCCGAAGATGATGGCGCTCGCCCGCGAGCGCACGGCGGGTGCGCATCCGTACTTTGTTCCGGTCGAGCACACCCGTGAGGCACGGCAGATCCTCAGGAGCGATCGCATGCTCGCGCCCGAAGCCGCCGTCGTCTTCGCCAGGGATCGTGCGGCCGCGCGGGCGGGCGGCGATCGATACATGAACACCTACCTTGGCCTGGACAACTATCGGCGCAACCTCGAGCGCCTCGGCTGGAGCGCCGAGGAGTTGACGCCGCCAGGCAGCGACCGGATCTTCGATGCCGTCGTCGCCTGGGGCGATGAACAGACAATCGCCGGTAAGCTGCGCGGGCATTTGGATGCAGGTGCGGACCATGTCGCCGTCCAGGTGCTCACCTCGAAACCCGATGTCGCCCCGCTCGATGATCTTCGCCGGCTGGCACCGCTGGTCTTGTAAGCGATGCAGGATGGGTTAGCCCCCACCCTGCCCTCCCCCAGACGGGGAGGGAGGCTTTCGGCGCGTCGGGCGCTCGAGGCTGCCCGATCGATCCGGTCCTTGCCATTCGGTCCACGGGTCGTAGTCAACCTCGAGCGCTTCTTGCGGCGGCCGCTCCGTCTCCGGCACATTCTTCAGGTTGATGCGGATCCGGGTCCAGGTCGAGTTTCGTCCCCGCATCGAGTCGACGAGGATGTCAGCCGGAGCCAGGTGCGACCAGACTTCCTGATGGCGCGAGCGCCAGCGTTGCAACCCCGCCCGCGCCTCGGCCTCGGTCTTCGCCCGCGCGATCTCGATCAGCGGCATCACACTGCGTCGGCGGCCGGTCGGGCCGACCGTCTTGCCAGGGGCCGGCGGTGGAACCTGGCCTGCCGGCGGCGGCCGCTCCTCGCGTTTCCGTCGCGTGAGCTGCACCCGCGCCGGCTCGCCCTCTTGCTTGACGAAATGCGGCGGCCAGGGGGCGTCGCCAAACCCGGCCGCCTCGTGCTGGGCGGCGAGCTCGAGCAAAGGCTCGAGTGATCCAACGGCCTCATCAATACCCTGCGACGGGTCGCCCACCGTTGCAAACCGTTTCGGCACGGTCACCAGCGTGAAGGCCGCCGGATCGCAATCCGGAACCTCCTCCCACGTAAGCGGCGTCGAAACGCGGGCGTCGGCCAAAGGCCGCACCGAGTACTGGGATGCGACCGTACGGTCCTTCGCGTTCTGGTTGTAATCAAGGAAAACGCCGTGGCGCTCCTCCTTCCACCAGCGGCTGGTGGCGATCTGGGGCGCGCGGCGCTCGACCTCGCGAGCCAGGGCGACGGCCGCCCGCCGAACCTCCGGAAACGTCCAGCGCGGTTCGATCCGGCAGTAGACATGGAGCCCACGAGAGCCGGACGTTTTTGGCCATCCGGTCAAGCCGAAGTCATTGAGGACATCGCGGGTCACGAGGGCAACGTCGCGGATTTGTGACCAGGGCACGCCCGGCACCGGGTCGAGGTCGACACGCAATTCATCGGGATGGTCGAGGTCGGACGCCCGCACCGGATGGGGATTGAGGTCGATGCAGCCGAGGTTGACGATCCAGGCGAGCTGTGCGGCGTCACTCACGACGATCTCCTCGGCGGTCCGCCCGGACGGAAACGAGAGCGTAACGGTTTCAATCCAGTCCGGCCGCGAGGTGGGAGCACGCTTCTGGAAGAAGGCCTCGCCTTCGGCGCCGTTGACGAAACGCTTGAGCGCCATGGGTCGCGCCCGGATCCCGCGCAGGGCGCCCTCGGCAATCGCCAGGTAATAGCGGACCAGGTCAAGCTTGGTGTAGCCAGCGCGCGGAAAGAACACCTTGTCCGGGTTGCTGATGGTCACCTCCCGTCCGGCGACCTCGAGAAGTTCCTCCCTGGGTGGCATGATGGCTAACCGATCCGCTGGGCGGTGCGACGGGCCAGCGCCATCACGCTAAGCATGGGGTTGACCCCCGAACTGGTGGGAAAGGCGCTGGCGTCCGTCACGTACAGGCCATTCAGGTCCCAGAGCTGGCCGTCGGGATTGGCCACCGAGGTCGTTCGATCGTTGCCAATCCGGCAGGTTGCCATCTGGTGCGCACTGAAAATCGTGACCCGGTTCGGATGCACGCCTCGACGCGAAATTTCTGCTTCGGCGGCCTGCCCGTCCGTTCCCTCCTCGACAAACAGCGGCGGCGTGTGGAGGGTGGCGACGCGCCGGGCGCCGGCCGCGCGATGGATTCGCAGCCCCTCGATCATCGCCGTGACCAGGATGGCCGCCGTTGCCTGGTCCATCCGGTAGTGGATCTGCGCCTCCCCCTGACGGTCGAGCGTGATGCGGCCTCCCTCGCGGTCGCGGGCAATCAAGATGAAGGCCGCCGTTTTGGCGGCCCTTGCCATTTCCTCGCGGTGTTGCCGGCTTCCCCACCAGGGCAAGGAGGCGGCGAGAATGCCTGGAAGCGCCGGCGGGCACTCGATCCGGCAGCCATAACCGGGCGTCAGGTCATTGAAGGCATCGCTGACAACCGACTGCGGAACGCCACGCCATGGGTAGACCGGGTCGTCATACTGCCCGGCGATGACTGCCACCGGATGAAGCGACAGGTGCCTGCCTACCTGGTCGCCCCCAAGCCCCGAGCGCAAGAGAAGCGCCGGCGACAGCAGCGCGCCGCCCGCCAGCGCGATGCACGCCGTTCGCACGCGAATTTCGCCCCCAGCCACTCGAGCAACGACGCCCGTCACGCGGCCGGCAGCGCTTTCGATGCGTCTCGCCTCGCAGCCCGCGATGATTTGGGCCCCATCGCGAGCGGCATCCACCAGATACGTTCGCAAGGTCGATTGCTTGGCGCCCAGACGGCAGCCGAATCCGCAGTGGCCGCAATCGCCGCAGCCACGGACGTTGCGAGGGATGGTCCGGTAGGCGAGCCCCAGTTGCTCGAGGCCGCGCTCGAGCGCGGCGTTGGGCCCGTTGCGAGCGCTTTCGTTGGTATCGACATCGAGCCGCGCCTCGACCGCGTCGTAGTGCGGATCGAGCCCATCGACACCCATCCGGCCCCACTCCTCGCGTATCGAGTCCGGCAGGCGCAGCGAGGTGCTCCAGTTCACGACCGTTCCACCGCCAACAGCGCTTCCCGCCAGCAGCGCAATCGCGCGGTCCTCCGTCGAGGCGATGCCGCGATCGAGATAGAGGGACGCTGACCCGGACAGCTCCAGACCTTTGAAGTCCGGCTCCGCGCAGTACGAAGCCCGCTCCAGGACGACGACGTGCCTTCCCCTGGCAGCGAGCTCAGCCGCGACGACCGCGCCGCCCGCGCCGGAGCCGATGACGCAGACGTCGGCGTCGATGGTCTCGCCAGGCCTCGCCTGGCGGACGTTGAGTGCGGCGGGGGTGGCCGGCATCGGTAGCTCCGGCCGCTGATAACCGGCGAACTTCCAATAGGGTGAGTCCTCGGCGCCATAGGTGTAAAAGAGCGTCAAGCGCTTCAACACCTGAAAGGCACGGCGCTTCAGTCCCAACGGGCTGGCCGCCCACCGGCGGAGGTATTCCTCGCGTTGCGCCTGGTCAAGCGAGGTGAAGCGAACCGGTCGGCCCGTGAGCGCGGCGTTCATCACTGGTGACTCGACGGTGTCGAGCAGCCGGTCGAGTTCCGCGATCAGCGCGGGACGATCTAACGCCTCCAACTCGGAGCGCAGCCGGTGCGGGGTTCCGAGGCTGCTCGCCGATGGGAGGGACGCGCCATCCCCAGGAACGAAGGTGTCGCAGATGGCGGCCAGGGTGTGGGAACGGTCGGTCATTGGGCCTGCACCCGAGGATAGCCGGACGCCGATAGCATTAGCCGGAGATGGCATCCGGCGCGGCCATGCGAGCTCCGATCATTGCGGTGGCGCTCCTGCTGCTCGCCAGTTGTCAATCGGGCAGCCCCACGCCTCCGGCCGCATCACGGAGTCCCAGCGCGACGCCGCAGCCGTCTGCCCGTCTCTCCACCTATCTGAGCGCGAACTTCGCAACGGCGCTCGCGTGGGCCCCCGACGGCCGCTTGTTTTACGCGCAGCGGGGGGGCAGCATTGCGACCTTCGATGGCAAAGCCGCACGCGCATTCGCCAGCGTCAGCCCCTCGACCTCTGGGGAGCGCGGCCTGCTGGGCCTCGCGATCAGTCCCACGTTTTCGAGCGACCACTATGTCTACGCCTTTTACAGCCGGTCCGATGACGAAAGCCGCCAGCGCGTCGTGCGCTGGACTGACCAGAGTGGAACCGGCGCCCAGCTGACGACGATCATCGACAACCTGCCCGCAGGCACCGACTGCTGCCACAAAGGTGGCCGCCTCGCGTTCGGGCCGGACCGAAAGTTGTATGTCTCTCTGGGCGAGAATCACCTGGCGTCGCAGGCCCAGGATCCCTCGAGCTTGCGGGGCAAGATCCTTCGATACAACGCCGACGGAACGGTGCCTGCCGACAATCCCTTCGGATCGTCAAACCCGGTCTGGGCCATCGGCCTGCGGAATCCGTTTGGGCTCGCCTTTTCGCCCGACGGCAAGCTGTTCGTAACCGACAACGGTCCGTCGGGCGATGACGGAAGTCCGCCGACCGGTTACGACCGGGTGCTGCAGGTCGTGAGGGGCGGGAATTCCCAGTGGCCGGTGTGCTACGGGAACAGCATCCCGCTGCATGCCTCAAACTGCCCGGGGACGCCACCCACCTATCAGAGCGGGACCACGACGCTGGTGCCCACCGGTGCCAGCTTCGTCAGCGGCAAAGGGCCGGCTGGCTATCAGGGCGACTTCGTGTTCTGCAGTTACGCCCAGGACAGGCTGAAGGTGATGTCCCCGGATGGCCGGCAACTCCTCTTCGACGGTCCTGCCTGCCAGCTGGACGTCAAGGAGGGGCCGGATCACGCGCTTTATTTCTCCGATACCGCGAGCATCTATCGGCTCGGATCGTAACCGCGCTTCCGGTGCGGATCGTAGGCTGAGTCTGATGCCGGCGTGTCGCCGCTGTTTGACCGGGGAAACCGCCTAGCGAAAGTAGCTCGACGGCGATGCCAGGTCCTCTCGCCGACCGCGGCGCCACATCAAGACGAGCGGAACGGTGCCAACGACAGCGATCACAACGTACCCGTCGATGCGGCTGACTGAATCGAAGACGGCATGGAGCAGCACGACCAGAACGAAGGCGCCAATAATGCCACGGCTGAGCCCGATCCGACCCCTTGCTCGGGCGGCCGCAAACATGGCGCCACCGACGATGGCCGACCACGCGCCATGACCAAATGGGGCGAGGATGCCGCGAATCAGCTCGGTCACGACCACCGAATCTAGTGAGAGAACGAGCCGGTGTTGATAGACGACGAAGAGCGAGGCCAGCGCGTAGCCGCTGCTTTCGAGGGCGGCAAAGCCAAAGCCGACGGTGGCCCCGAGCACCATGCCGTCGCGGAGATGGAATGAGCGAATACCCCAAGCGGTCAGGACAATTAAGACCGCTTTTACGAATTCCTCGATCAGCCCGACCTCGAGGTTGCCGAGCAACCCCACGCTGATCAGGTAATACTCGAGGACCGACGCCCCAAGGACGCCCAGAACGCCGGCGATCAAGAACGCGGACACGATCCGCCTCGGCGCGAGCTCGGGACTCGAGTCGTGATCGAGGTACCACACCACCGCCGTCACCGGAACCAGGAAGCTACCGAGAAGGACGATGGTAGGAAGAATGATCAGATCGCCGGTTAGGCTGGCGACGCCGATGGTCGCGAGCCAGAGGACAAGCCCGATCAGAAAGACGGCCCACCAGGCCGGTATCCAGCGCTGAACAGCGGCCGGCGCCTTATTCGCAGAGACGCCCATCGGTCTAGTCTGCGCGTTCGCGGGATGCTGTCGCCAGCCGCTACGTCGGCGCTGCGTTCTGGAGAAGCTTGACAGTCGCGTAGAGGGTTCGAAGATGCGGGACAGGGACGGTCATCCGGTCGGCCAGTTCAACGACCGAGCCAGTCAGCGCATCGATTTCCAGCGGTCGGCCCGCCAGAAGGTCCTGGAGCATCGACGTTCGGTGGCCGCCGACGCGCGCGGCACCCCGCAACCGGCGATCGATGGATACCGGGATATCGATGCCGATCCGGCGCGAGACCTCGACAACCTCTTCCATTGCCGCGCGAACCACAGGCGCAGCGACAGCAGATTCAGCAATATCCTGCAGGCTTGCGCGGGTCAGCGCACTCATCGGGTTGAAAACAGCGTTGCCGAGGAGCTTGACCCAGAGGTCCTGTCGAATATTGCTCTGCACCGGCGCCTTGAGGCCGGCCGCCACCAGTGCCTGAGCGAGCGCCTGGACCCGTGGCGTGGCGACGCCATCGAGTTCGCCGAGCGAGAACCGGTCGCCCTCGACGTGCCGGATCAGACCGGGAGCATCGAGCGTTGCGGCCGGATAGACGACGCAGCCGATGACCCGGCCGGGCTCGATCGCGGCCGCCGTGACGCCACCCGGGTCGACGGTCTCGAGATGGAGCCCTTCCAACTCGCCACCATGCCGCTGGAAATACCACCAGGGAATGCCGTTTTGCGCACTGACCACGGCGGTGGCTGGGCCCAATGACGAGGCGAGACGCTCAGCCACGGGCGGCAAGCTGTGCGCCTTCAGGGTGATGAAGACCGCGTCAATGCTCTGCAGCACGGACCAGTCATCAGTGCACGACGGACGAACCGTGTACTCGCCCCCGGCCTCGATGACGCGCAAGCCGTCACGACGGATGGCGTCGAGATTGGCACCGCGGGCAATCAAGACCGGTTCCGCTCCGCCACGGGTGAGCCGCGCCCCGAGGAAACCGCCAATGGCGCCGGCGCCGAGCACCGCGATTCTCACGCGTCGCTTATCCGCCGAACTGCTGGGCGACGAACCGGCGCTGAACCTTACCCGTGGGGGTACGAGGAATCGCGTCGACGATGTGGATCGTCTTTGGAACCTTGAAGTCCGCCAGCTTCGTCCGGCAGTAGCGCGCCAGGTCCTTCTCGCTGACGGGAGATGAGACCACGACCGCCGCGCCCACCTCCTCGCCCCAGGTTGGATGGGGGACGCCAAACGCGACGGCCTCCTTCACCGATGGATGACTCTCGAGGACCTCGTCGATTTCGCGCGGAGCGATCTTCTCACCACCACGGTTGATCAATTCTTTGATCCGGCCCAGCAGCCGCAGGTACCCGGTGTCGTCGAGCGTCCCCTGGTCTCCGGTTCGAAACCAGCCGTTCGTAAACGAGTCGGCATTGGCCCCTGGATTGTTTTCGTAGCCATCGATGACGTTCGGCCCCTTGATCGAGACTTCGCCGCTGGAACCGGGTGGAAGCAATCGGCCCGCCTGGTCAAGAACGGCGATCTCGACTCCGGTGGCGCGACCGACCGAGCCGGGCACGCGCTCGTCGGGCGGCAGCGGATTCGACGACATCTGATGGCTTGCCTCGGTCATGCCGTACGCCTCCAGGACGGGAGCCCCAAGGCGAGCTTCCATCTCGGCCATCTGCGCCGGCGACAGCGCCGAGCTACATGACCGGATGAATCGGAGCCGCTCGCTGCCGGCCGGTTGGTTGCCGCGGGCCCGCATCAGGATCAGTTGGTGGGGCGTTGGCGACGCAGTGAACCAGGTGGGACGAACCGTCTGCGCGATCGGCCAGTAGCCCGTTGGCGAGAACTTTCTCGGCACAACCACGGTGCCACCGGTCGCGAGCGTCGACAGGGCGGATGCGAGCAGTCCATGCACGTGAAAGAGCGGCATGACACAGACCGTCACGTCGTCGGCATTGAGCTGATAGCTGGCCACGATGTTCCGTACCGAGGCGGTCAGGTTGCGGTGTTTGAGCGGGACGCGCTTCGGACGGCTGGTGGTTCCGCTCGTGTGCAGGACGAGAGCCACATCGTCGTAGCTGACGGCGCCATCCGGTTCCGCATGACGTTCAGAGGCGCTGCTCCCCAGGCGAAGCCTGGCATCATTCCCGAGTTCGGCTTCGATCAGGACCACATTCGGACTGAGGGCGGCCCGAGCACTCGGCATGTCGTTGGGCGGAACGATGAGAAAGCGTGCCCCGGTGTCCTCGAGGTAGAAGCGGAACTCGCTCTCGGTGTACGCCGGATTCAGTGGACACGCGGTTGCGATGCGCGTGATCGCGAGGAAGAGCAGAATCGCTTCCGGGCCGTTGGGAAATGCCATGGCGACCCGGTCGCCGCGCGCGATGCCAAATTGAGCCAGCCGCCGGCTCACCTCCGGAATGAGTTCAGTCAGCCGGGAGTAGACGATGACGGGGCCGTCAGGCACCACGAGCGCAGGATGGTCACCAGCATGCGTCCGAACATCGTCGGCGAGCATGCGGCCTAGCCCCGAGCGCCGACCAGCTGATTGGCCGACGCCAGCGCTCGCTGTTCTTTCAATTTCAGCACGGCGTAGAGCGTTCGGTGAGCCGGCGCATCGACCTTACGTTCCTCCGCCAGCCGAACAAGCTTGCCGGTAAGCCATTCCAGTTCCGTGCGCTTGCCATGCTGAAAATCGCGGTCCATCGACGTTGTAAAGGCCGGCTGGACAGTGGATGCTTGTTGCATCATCGCCATGAAGCCCGTTTGCGATGGGCCGACGTCGTAGCCGCAGCCTTTGGCCACGGCAGCGGCTTCTGCCATCAGCGCCTCCAACAGTGCACGGGTTTCCTGGAGCGCGAAGATCGCGCCGATGCCCGCGGCGACCGATGCCGTTATGGTCGCGATCGGAATCAGGGCAGCGGCTTTATCCCACAGCGCCTGGTTACCGTTCGGAGCGATCGAAACATTGATCTTCGCCGCCAGGAGCATTGCGCTGAGCGCCTCGAGCTGGGCGGTGGGAGCGCCATTTAGTTCCGAGAGGGTCATCCGATGTATCGGCACGAGATGACCAACCACGCCTGGTTCGAGAATGGTGGACTCGATCGATGCGGTGCCCACCACGACGTGTCCGCGGCCAAGGACGCGGGCGAGGTCGTTTGGTGCGTCGAGCCCGTTCTGAATCGTGACCGCCAGCCCATCAGGCTTGAGCACCACGTCGGCCGACTGCGCGGCGGACGAAAAGTCGTACATCTTGACCGCGACGATGACGACGTCGGCCTGAGGCAGGTCAGCGGAATCATCCGAGGCCAGCGGCTTGACGTGAATGTCTCCGAACTGTTTGCTGCGCAACTCGAGGCCTCGCTCGCGGATCGTGGCCAGGTGTTTCCCGCGGGCGAGGAAGGCGACCTCGTGGCCCGCTTCTGCGAGCAGCGCTCCCAAAAATCCACCGACACCGCCGGCGCCGATAAGGACGATTTGCATTCGAGCATTCTCGGCGAAACAGAAAGCTCCTGCGGCTCGGCCGCAGGAGCTCCTCAGCGAACGATCTCTAGCTGTCCCTTATTGCGGACGCGGATTCGTCTTCAGCAGACCGAACACCGCACCTTGCGGGTCAGTCAGCACGGAGAAACGGCCTCCAGGGAAATCCTGAGGAGCCATCATCTCCTTGGCGCCGGCAGCCGTCGCCTTGTTGGTCGACTTGTCGACGTCCTCGACGGCGAAGTACACCAGCCAGAAGTTTGGAATCTGGGCCGGCGCATTGGGACCCAACTCCATGCCGCCGGCGATGCTGTCCCCGGCAATCTGGAACTCGGTGTACGGCTGTGCGCCCTCGCCCATCTCGGTCTTCTTCGGGCTCCAGCCGAAGACCTTCTGATAGAACGGCGCGGCCTTGTCGATGCCCTGGGCATCGAGCTCCGCCCAGCCGAAGGTGTTGGCCTGACCGACCGGGAAGTCACCGGCAAATCCCTTGGGTTGCCACACCGAAATAAACGCACCGATCGGATCCTGGAACGTCGCCATGCGGCCCTGGGATCCTACGTCGAAGGGCGGGGCGACGACCTTGCCGCCCGACTCCTGGACTTTCTTCGCGACGGCGTCCGCATCGTCAGTAGCGATGTACAGCGACCAGGCCGTCGGCGCCTCGGGCGCCATCTTCGGACCGATACCGGCCACCGTCTTGCCGCCGACCTCGGCCATTCCGTAGCCGCCATATTGCGGATCGGGGTTGACCTCGATCTTCCAACCGAATACCTTCGCGTAAAAATCGCGTGCGCCAGCCGCGTCGGTCGTACTGAGATCGACCCAAGCGGGCTTGTTTGCAATCGCAGTTTTGGTTTCCGCCATGCATTCCTCCTCTTTCAAACCGAACTGGACGGTTTGCGCCTCTGGCAAGGATACCCCCAGATGGTCGTGTCTCGTCGTTTCGAATTTGGGACTGCAAGCCGGACGGCCACGTCGCGTTTTACGTCAATGCACGACGAGACCGTCGCGGACCTGGCCCGCATCCTGTCGTTCGCAGCGACCTACATGGAAGAGAACGGGCGCGCCAGGTTCAGCTTCGGCGGAAGGCCGGGAGGGCGGTTATGCGCGGCCGCCGCGATCGCGCTTGCGCTGGGATGCAACCCGCGCCGGCTTGGGCGTGGTTGGTTCTTCCTGCCGACGAGCGACGTCCATCGTGCCGTCGGAACCGTGATCCTCCGCACGGACCTTTTGAGCGGGCTGCCGGTCCCGCAACCTCCGCATTGTCGTCGGAAGCTCAGACCGGCGAAGCTATCGCCGTATCGCGCCGTGAAGGAACTGGCCCGCTGGAGTGACGACAAGACGCTCGACTCGCTTGTGGTTGGCGCTTTGCGGGACCGGGCTTACGAGCTGGATCGCGTCGAATCGTTAGCAGCAGACTCTAAGAACAATCGGGCTGCAAATTCAGGACCTGGCGCGAACAGCCACGAAAGTGGACGATGGAGTCAGGCACTGATCACTGTGGGAGGAGGTGAGAAAGATGGTTAACGCCCCGGGTAATCTCGGAGCCGACGAGCCGCGCGCGGACGCTACGGGCAAGGTGAAGGGTCCTGAGTGCCCAAAATGCGGCGACCGATTCCCCTCGGAGGAAAGCCTCCGGGCACACGTCGACGAGGAGCACAAGCTGGCCTAAGACGCGCTCGGCGAACAGCGGTGCGCACCTCGCCGAGCGAACACCGCTGGATTTGGAACGTACAATCTGGTGATGACACGCGTTACTCCCGAGCAATTCCCCGATCCGATCGGCGACAGCGCACTAAGCGAGAGGCCGGGCCAGGGCCGAGCCATTCTCGCGGGCGGCTGCTTCTGGTGCGTCGAGGCGGTATACAAGAACCTCGACGGCGTGTCCTCTGTCAAATCGGGCTACGCAGGCGGCACTGCTGAAACCGCCGACTACGAAACGGTCTCTACCGGGAGGACCGACCATGCCGAAGCGGTGGAGGTCCTCTACGACCCAAGCCGGATCAGCTACGGCCAGATCCTCAAGGTCTTCTTCTCGATCGCCCACGACCCCACGCAGTTGAACCGCCAGGGGCCGGACACCGGACGGCAGTACCGGTCCGCGATTTTCTACGACGGCGCTGAGCAACAGCGGGTCGCGACCGCTTACATCGATCAGCTGAATAAAGCCCACGTCTTCGACCGACCGATCGTTACCGAAGTCGTTCCGCTGGAGGGCTTCTTCGAAGCCGAGACCTACCACCAGAACTACGCCGCCCGGAATCCCGGCAATCCTTACATCGTTTTCAACGCGCAGCCCAAGGTCGAAAAGCTGCGCTCTTATCAGGCGGCGCGGGAGAAAGTTCGGAACCGGTAACGCGCGGGACCACAGGGTAGTCGCCCCGTGGTCCCTTTTGTGGAGGGTCGGTTAGCGGAGCGAGCGCACGACCTCCTCGAGGTGGTCGTACGATTCCTGCAGCCCGCCTTCCATGCCGGAGCTGATGATCGCGTCGCGGATATCCTTGCTTGGAAGGTCCATCAAGCTCGTCAGGATGGTCCGGCCCTCCCGCTCAGTGAATGTGATGGTGACGAGCGCTGCTGCTGACTCAGGATCAGGAATGCCCTCGTAGACATCGGTAACAACGAGTCGCTCGTTCGGTACGATCTCGCGGTACTCGCCGTGGAAGGCAACCTCGGAGCCATCGTTCGCCCTCATCACATTGCGCCACTTGCCACCGAGGCGCGGATCGGCGTCGACGCTGGTGACCTCGCCGCGGTCTTCACTCCACCACCGCTTGACGAGGGCAGGCTCGGTATAGGCCCGGTAAACGAGGTGCTTTGGCGAATCGAATTCGCGTGTAATCAGGATCTGGGTATCGGTCGGAAGGGTCACCACTGCTTTCCGGCTAGTCGTCACGGTCATTTCGTCCTCCTTCGGTTTGCTTGAGTTCTTCCAACACGTCGTCCAACCGCTCGAATCGCTTCGACCACCACCGCTCGTAGTGCTGCACCCAATCGTGGATCGGCTTCAGGTGGCGCCCGTTGGCCGCATAGAGCCGCTGACGGCCGACGTCTCGAACCTCCACCAGCTTCACGGCCCGAAGCACCCGCAGGTGCTTCGAAACCATTGGCTGCGGCAGGTCGAGCATCCGCACCAGATCGTTGACCGGCCGCTCACCGTCCGCCAGGAGGTCAAGGATCTGCCGGCGGCGGGGCTCGGCCACCGCGTTGAATGCATCCGCCGTCGTCGCCGCTCTCGCCACATAAGTCATTATATACCTATATCGGTATATGTCAAGCGTGGACTGCGGTGGCGCCCTGAATTACCGCCCGGCGTGGGTGCGGTAGAGGACATGCGGTCGAGTCGGGTGGCCCTCGGGCACGTCCGGATGGTCGAAGTCTCCGCTGACGTCGCGAACCATCCCTAATCGCTCCATCACTCGCCGGGAGCGAACGTTGCTCGCGGACGTGAAAGACACGATTTCCTCAAAGCCGAGACTGTCGAAGGCATAGTGCAAGGCGGCCTTTCCTCCTTCGGTCGCAAACCCCTGGCCCCACTGATCCGCCGCGAGCCGCCAGCCGACCTCCACGGCGGGCGTGAACGACGCGGGAAAGGTTGCCGGCCAGAGACCCACATAACCAATGAAGTGGCAGCGGTCCAGACGCTCGACGGCCCAAAGGCTGTAGCCGAGCTCGGACCAGCGCTTGCGAATCAACTCGACGAAACGACTCGTGCGTTCGTAGCTGTAGAGCGCGGGAAAGTACTGCATCACCAGAGGGTCCGCATTCATCGCCGCGAATGGGTCAACGTCGACATCGCGCCATTCCCGCAGCCGCAGCCGCTCGGTCAATAGAACCGGGCACGCCATTATTGCCGGTCTCCGCGGCGGCAAAATCGGCTTTCGCGCGGGTTCTTCCGACATCAAACGTAAATCGTCAGGTCGCTGCTGACGGCACCGTCTTCGTGATGCTCAGTCGGCTTCGACGGGAGTTGCAAACTGGCGAATTGCTTCCACCGCCGGAATGAAGTAGTACGCGCCGGTGAGGGGCTTCGTATATCTCGTCAAGGCGTCCCGGGCGCCGTCCTTCAATCCAACCATGCTTTCCAGCATTGCCTGCAGCGGCCGCTGTTCACCGCAGAAGCCGACGAACATCGTGCCGTGGCTGGTAACCGTTCCGTATGGCATGTTGCGCCGGAAGACCTGGCCGAACACATCCTGGTCGGTCTGGTGAACGTGCGAATCGGGTGGCTGCGGATCCAGCTCGATGCTATCGGCCTTCGTCCGCCCGATCACGCGCTCCTGGATCTGCTCTGAAAGGGATTCCCACGCCGTCACATCGTGCTGCCACTGCTGGAGCAGCAAAATGGTGCCTCCCGCCCCCGGCTTGCCTTGAGCAATCAGGGCGACGTCGGCTGCCATCAGCAGGCTCGGGTTCTTCGTGCCATCGACGAACCCGGTGAGGTCCCGGTAGCGGCGATACGGCCAGCCGGACGCTTCGTCAGCAATCGTCGTCACGTCGGTCAGCGCGTTGATAGCCTGCCGTGCCTCGTCAAAGACGACGTCGTAGGAACTCCCTGACAGCCACAGCACCGCATCGTGCTGCGTTGCAGGCATCGCGTACGCGTCCGGGCCGGTCAGATTGTGATTGAACCCCGTGAGATCGGCGGGCATCCCGTCCGGAACCACGCTCCTCCATAGCTCCGGCCGGAATCCTGCCACAAAATTCACACCCCCGATCGTCGTTCTCGGCTCGCGCACATCCGCCATCGCCTTGATCAATGCGCGGGCGTCCTTTCCATGCTGAAGATCGAACTCGAGATAGGCATGCGACGGACTACCAAGCGCGAAGATGCCGCTCTGCGCCGTGCTCATGACGTCCCAGCCTCCTCAGCGAGCCCCACGCTACATGATCCACTTATAAAGGGCGGTTTCTCAACGCCCCATCGTCCTGATATCCGGCCAAAGATAAGGAGGTAGCGATGGCGAACTGGAACGACGCGACCATCAAGGAATTTCATTCCAAGGAAGGAAAGGGAGTCGGACCGTTTGGGGACCGGCTGATGCTGCTCACCACCGTGGGCGCGCGCAGTCGAGAGGAGCGCATCTCACCGCTGATGTACCACCGGGACGGGGAGCGGTACATAGTTGTTGCGTCGAAGGGCGGAGCGCCCGATAATCCCGCGTGGTACCTCAACCTCAAGGCGAATCCCGTGGCGAAGGTCGAGGTGGGAGCGAAGAGCGGTACCGACACGTTCCAGGTAAGGGCGACCGAAGCGCAGGGCGAGGAACGGGACCGCCTGTTTGCAGAGCGCGTCGCGATCGCGCCGGGCTTCGGTGAGTACCAGCGGAACACCTCGCGCAAGATCCCGGTCATGATCCTCGAGCGGACGGGCTAGTACCCCGCGAGTAAGGCAGGGTTGGCATGGCCAGCATCTTTATCACCGGCTCGGCTGATGGACTCGGGCAACTGGCCGCTCGCCGCCTGGTCGCTCTCGGCCACGACGTCGTCCTGCATGGGCGCAACCGCGATCGAGCGCACGACGCGATGCGCGCTGTGCCGGGCGCCCGAACGGCGCTCGAGGGCGATCTGGCCAGCATCGAAGAGACGCGCGTCCTTGCTCAACAGGCCAACGGGGCCGGGCCGTTTCAGGCCGTCATCCACAATGCCGGCGTCTACCGTCCGAGTGCACGGCGCTGGGAAACGGTTGACGGGCTCGATGACGTCTTCGCCATCAACGCCCTAGCCCCATACCTGTTGACCGCGCTGATTGAAGGACCTCAGCGACTGATCTATCTGACTTCGGGCTTGCATCAAGGCGGCGACCCGGATCTGCGCGACTTGCACTTGGGCCAGAAGCGCTCGAACGGGTCTCAGGCATATGCGAACTCAAAGCTGTTCGATGTCGTGCTGGCCTTCGCCGTCGCACGCCTCTGGCCTCGCGTTCTGTCGAACGCAGTCGATCCTGGATGGGTACCCACAAAAATGGGTGGCCCGTCCGCGTCCGACGATCTTGAGCAGGGCGTCGCGACCCAAGTGTGGCTGGCGGTCAGCGACGAACGGGCGGCGAAGGTGAGCGGCCGGTATTTCTATCACAAGCGGACTCGAGCCGCTCATCCAGCGGCATCGGACGTCACCGTCCAGAACGGGTTTCTGGCCGCTTGCGAACAGTTGACCCGTGTACGGCTTCGCCGAGCGGAGGCGTAATCACGCGAACAAACACGAAGGCGTACTCGCCGGGGCCGACGGTCGACCCAGCTGTCGTCTAGGCGTGATCTCGTACGAACGCGTACGAGACGTCGGCGACGCCGTCACCGAGTGTCTGAGTGTGGAGGAGACGCAGGGACTTTTTGTCGCTGGTCTCGCCGAAGAGGCGCGCGCCGGCCCCGAGCACGACCGGGAAGATCTTCAGCCGCACCTCGTCGACGAGGTCGTGCTCTACCAGGGTGCGCGTCAGCTGGAAGCTGGCGGGGACCTGGATTTCCCCCTGTAGCTCCTGCTTCAGCCTTGAGACTTCGTTCACCGCGTCGCCGCGCAGTACCGTGGTCGGTCCCCAAGTCGCGGCCTCCTCAGAGAGGCTGGACGACACGACGTACTTGGGCAGGCTGTTCAACCTGTCCGCCAACTCGCCACTCCGCGATGGCCACCGCCCGGCAAGCCACGCGTAGCTCCGCCGGCCCAGCAGCAGAGCCTCGGTGCGCAGCGCCTCGTCGAGCGTGACCTTGGCCAGTTCTGGGCGGCGCGCGATCAGGCCGACCCAGCCGCCGAGCCTGAAGCCCTCGTCACCGGCCGGGTCCTGGACGACCCCGTCGAGCGAGACGTTGTCGCTCATGACGATCTTTCCCATTTCGGGTCTCCTCTCCTTGGTTCTCGTCAGCTACCACTGCTGTAGACACCGCCACGTCGGGAAAATGGGCGCCGACCAAGCGCCCAGTTCGGCCCTTGGTCGGTGTCTGTAAGGTGTGGCAACGTACGAGCAGCAAGCTGAAGCCAGCGTGGAACGATCTGACCTGTTGTCACGGGCGAGGGCCGGAGACGGCGATGCGTTTCGAGAGTTGACCGAGCCGCACCTCCGGGAACTACAGGTGCACTGTTACCGGATGCTCGGGTCCCTCCAAGATGCCGAGGACGCGCTTCAGGACACGCTGCTGACCGCTTGGCGGGGCCTCGCAGGGTTCGAGGGACGCGCCTCGGTCCGCAACTGGCTCTACCGAATCGCCACTAACCGCTGTCTCAATGTGCGCCGCTCAGCCAGCCGACGCCCTGCCCAGGAGTGGAACGTGCCCAATGTCGAACCACCCGAGCCGACCCGACTCGGCGAAGTCGTATGGCTCGAGCCGTATCCCGACGCCCTCCTCGAGGGTGCGATCGACGCGCCGCTCAGCCCCGAGGCACACTACGAGCAGATCGAATCCATCTCTCTGGCGTTCGTAACCGCTCTTCAGGCCCTACCGCCTCGCCAGCTCGCGGTCCTGATCTTGCGCGACGTCCTCGGATTCCACGCGGCCGAGGTAGCCGACATGCTCGACTCGAGTGTCGACTCGGTCAACAGTGCCCTTAAACGGGCCCGTGCCACACTGCAGAACCGCTTCTCAACAATCGGCGACCGCGAGCCGCCTCCCGCGCCCGGCTCGCCCGCAGAGGATGCGATCGCAGAAAAGTTCGTACTCGCATGGGAAGCGGCCGATCTCGACGCGCTGGTGGCTCTTCTTACCGACGACGTCTTCGTCGCGATGCCACCGATGCCATTCGAGTACGAGGGCCGAGACGTCGTCGCCCCCTTCTGCGCCAGCCTCTTCGCCTCGGGCCGAAGGTTCGACCTCGTGCCGACGCGCGCAAACGGCCAGCCGGCTTTCGGCGTATACCTGCGCACACCAATCGGCATCAGCCACGGGGTCGGCCTATACGTCCTAACCCTCTCCGGCAGCCGGATCAGCGCCATGACCCGCTTCGAGAACAGCGTGCTCCCATCGTTCGGGCTGCCGCGATCACTGCCTGGTCGATAAGAAGCCTCCGATAGGGGGCTAGACATCGATCGGCTAGTTTGGCGATCAAAGCCGCGTTATTCTCAGTGGCTCACCGGGGAGGCCCGCCGGTTCAACTCAGGCAGCTACGCCGGCACGATTGGAGGAAGCGGCTTGCGCTGGGTGCTCTCCCGGCGCATCAATGCCTCTACCAGGATCCGCAAGCGTCGCGGGACCATGATCGCACACGTCGCTGCGGCTGGCTTGCGAGGCGGCGTCCCCTGGCAACCATCAGGGTCAGGTAGCAGTTACGAGATCTGAAGACAGCTCCGCCGTTCGCGACACGCCGAGGAGCTTGAGGGTGCGAACGTAGTCTTCGGCAAACAGCTTCAGGAGGTGGTCCACGGCTGGCTCGCCTCCGGCCATCAGCGCGTAGAGATAGGGACGACCGATGAATACCGCTCGAGCCCCCAGCACGACCGCCGCAGCGACGTCCGCGCCTGACCGAACACCGCCGTCCAGAAATACTTCCGTCTTATCGCCGATGGCATCGACCACCGCCGGCAAGAGCACCAAAGGCGTGGCGGCACGGTCCAACTGACGACCGCCATGGTTCGAAACAGCGATCGCATCGACACCCGCTGCGGTGGCCGCTTTCGCGTCATCGAGTCGCTGAATCCCCTTCACCACCAACGAACCGCGCCATTGAGCGCGCAGCCACTCGAGATCGGCGAAGGTGACGCCAGGGTCGAACGCGTTCTTGAACAAACTCACAAGGTCTTTGCCCGCGCCTAGGGCCTCAAAGGCGAGCGGTTCGGTCGTCAGGGTGTCAAACAACCAGCGCGGCTTCGCCGCCATCGCGACGAGGGTGCGTAGGGTAAGCGTTGGCGGCAGCGTCAACCCGTTGTAGGAGTCACGCAGGCGCGCTCCCGCCACCGGGACGTCGACCGTAACAACCAGCGTCGTATAACTGCTGGCTTTTGCGCGACCTAGCAGTTCACGGCTGCGGCCGTGATCACGCGAAAGATAGAGCTGGAACCAAAGCTCGGTATCAGGGGCTTCTGAGCGCAGCCGATCAACCGAAGTGGTGCCGAGCGTCGAGAGTGCGTACGGAATCCCCGCGCGAGCCGCCGAACGCGCCACCGCGGGTTCGCCTTCCGTTCGCATCATTCGCGTGAAGCCGGTGGGCGCCAATACCATCGGCAGTGCCGCACGGCGGCCCAGAATAGTCGTCGACGGTTCGACAGAGCCGACGTTGCGTAGCACGTGCGGGTGGAATACCACACGCGCAAAAGCCTGCACCGATCGGTCGACGCTGAGTTCCTGCTCGGCGGCGCCCTCCACATAGTCGAAAACCGGCCGGGGCGTTCGACGTTTGGCGAGCCGCCGGAAGTCCGCCACCGTAAGCACCCGCTCCCAGCGCGCCGCTCTCTTCGGCATGAATGCCGGCCCAGCAAACCGTGCGACTTCCGCGACGCTGGGAAGCTGGCGCTTAGTCCGGCTCCGCCGAGGTTGCGCAACACCAGGGCGGGTCGTGTCACTGCTAGGCTCGGCCTGCCTTCGTTGTTGCATCGCCTAACGTTACGCGACGTCTCGCAATCTCATTGCCTTCAGATCAACGACGGCCCGCATGCTTGAGTCAGCTCCCCTGGTACACAAGCTCATGAAAAGGCCGAACAGCTGCTTGGAAGATGCTCTGGCCGCTCAGAGGCCACGGGCGCTCCTTGCCGATTGACAACGACTATCTTGGCGTTCCATCGAGGTAGCACCGCCACGCGTCGGTGCCTCGATCGATGCCGCATCAGGTCTTATCCGCGCGAGTAACCAGGAGATGATGCAGTTAGTGTCCACATCTCACCGCCCAACGCCAACCTAGGTGGTTCGTAGGCATGTTGTTTGCCGGCTTCGAGTAGCGCCGTGAGACGCGTTGCTACACGCGTTGCCACAAACGCACGTCTATCAGAGGAAACGTGCTAGCCGGACACAATGAAATGTCGTGGCCGGATCCATCAGGTTCGTATTCGAAAAGTGGCGGAGGCGCGACCGGACCGATCCGTCCCCCGACATCGCCAAGGATGCCGGGCAGCGGTTTTGAAGTTCGAGCAACTTTCGTTTCAGTACGTCCACAGACGTCCATTCCGTGTTGCTGCGTATTCGAGCGGCAGCGTTCGTCGTGCTGATTCGTGTTGCTGAGTCCATAGACGTCCACCGGCGTTGCTACACGCGTTGCTACATAAATGATCTGGTGGAGCGGTCTACAGAATCTTTGCCAAACCGACTTCCCTCGACCCGCGCGAAGCGGAACCATTCCACTGCGGCTCCCTCATCACTGCACTAGCGCGCCACCTACGTCAGCGTTCGACCACTGAAGCCTGGCCTGCTTTACCTGGGGGGGCGTGGCTGAGAGCATGGCTCGCGCTTATGACCAGGCCCGATAGGTTGGCGAGCGCAATCATTGCTAGGCCCACGCTGAGAATCGCCCAAAGCCTGTAATAGGTGATAAGGTCCCGCCTCGTGAGGCGAGAGATTGCCAAGACTGTCAACGCCAAGACCGCCACGAAGCTGCTGGTCGCCATGACGGGCAGGGCAAGCCCCGCGAAGGCCGCGGAAGGCGACGGGCCCGTGTTCGCCTATATCGTCAGCTTGCCGCAGCCGCAGCGGGGCATCGCCGAGCGCATCGATGCCCTGGCGGCCGAGCAGTTATCGGACCTCCGGCGTGCGGTGAAGTGGGGGATGGCGTACTACGGTGTCGGCGGGGGCTGGTGCTTCTCGTCCGGCGCCTTCGTCGGCCATGTGAAACTGATGTTCATACGGGGCACCGAGCTCGAGCCGGAACCGCCGGTGACGCCGGTCGGGATGGGCAAGTCCACACGGGGGGTCGAGCTGGCGTCCGTGGACGATCTCGACGAGCGCCTGGCGGCCTCCTGGATGAAGCAGGCGGCCGCCATGCCTTTCTTCGGGGGGAAGAAGCGCTGACGAAGACGGCAGCTGCGCTGCTGGATCTCGTGAATGACCGCCCCAGCTTCTTGACGACCCTCACGAGAGGGTTGAGAATGGGCTCGTCGCTTATAGCCTGACGTTTTAGGGGAGCGTGATGAAGGCCAAGAAGACGGGGGGCCACAAGGTCCCCGCCCGGACACCCGAGCCACAGGTCGGTGTAGGCAAGCAAGCAGGGTCCCAACCAGTTCGGCCCACTGCGGAATTGCTCGAGGAGGCCATCCGCAACGCGAAGAAGG
>Ga0209474_10000934_pt1 | contig 29567 bp, 32 predicted proteins | sample GraSoiAngelo_145_FD_185902 | JGI IMG/M metagenome (GOLD analysis project Ga0209474, IMG submission 185902) | Grasslands soil microbial communities from the Angelo Coastal Reserve, California, USA - 14_1009_05_20cm (SPAdes) (version 2) | ecosystem: Environmental > Terrestrial > Soil > Grasslands...
ACATGTGGCTGGTCTGCTCGTCGGGTCCACGCATGTCGTCGCTCCCTTCCGAAACGTTGGAGCATCGTAGTACGACAGGATCATGATGTCGATCCCTCACGAGTCACTTTTTCATCACCCTGCTAGGGCAGAGACTTTTGACGGCTTACCGCTAGAGGGGTTGTTAAGTCCCTTCGTACGCTGAGCATCGCGCCCCGCGCACGAGTGTTGATGTTTGAGCCCTTCGACCAGTGCCCATTTCAGACAACTCGGTGGCCGCCGCAATCAAAACTCGTAGCATTCAAAGCAACGGGCCGCGATCGCGCACCAGTTGCCAGTTGGTGGCCGCGACATTATCCAGTCATCCTGACCGGCCGTCGGATCGCGGCACAAGCGAAAGGCCTTGGCGCATGTGCCCGGGGGAGGGCACAGCTGTGGTACTACCGAGCCGCGAACTCCGACGCTGGCGGCATCAGAAATAACCGTGTGGATGTGTTCACCACGTTTCCACAAGTTGTGGGCGTGGTGCAGCGACGCAGCCGCGCTAAAACCAGGGAGGCCCATTGATTTTCTCCTTCTCGCAAAATTCAGAAGTTGGTCTATGGCCGCAACAGCTTGGCTGACGCGCGGCGACGGTGCCAGACCAAAGGAAGACGACCACGCGCCGTACGCTGCCCGTTCTTTATCAACCCAGTGCGGACGATACACTCACTGCTGCGCCAGTCAAGCTGGGCGGTTAGTGTTCCTAAGGCGACGCCTTGACGCACGGATCAAGCACTGCCCGGGGGCACAGTTGGCAACGACGCCAACGATCATCCCACGGTGGCGAGGCGGCGTGCTGCGCGACCAGGAGTACCGCGAGGTTTATGGACCAGCTTGACCCATGCGGTGCAAGGTGTATGGTCGCCGTTGCGCCGAGAGCGAGCGCAACTGTCGAGAGGCCTGAATGCTTCAGGCTCCGTGTAATCTTCGCACTTTGCAGAACGAGTGTGATCCCCACAATCAAGGGTTAGCTCGCGGCCAGGTTCGAAACGATTTATGCATGGTGATCGTTGAAAGGAAGTGCAAATGGGAACGCCTGGTTTTACAGCCGACGCATCGCTCTATGGCACCTACAGGACTGTCATCAGCGGTGAAGCCGTTCAGCCGATTAGCAGCGGCGTATACCCGGCCGATTACACCAGCTGCTACCGAGCCTGCTATAACAATTGCCTGAATCGCTGTTTCAGCATGAATCCGTTTTCAAAACCGCAGTGTGTTGTGGAGTGCCGAGAAAGAGCGTCGGAATGCCGTGATACATGCACACGACAGAATCCACCTTGCGTGCCGAGAACTGTCTGTCACGACGATCCCGCATCAACTGATCCTCGGTGTCAAATATGCGTAAGGGATCTTTGTAATGGTTTCGCACAAACATGGCACACGTGCTGACTCGCGTCCAGTAATGACGCTACGCGGTAGGCCCAACACACGGCGCACAACGAACGCTGTCAACCAAAGCAGCCTGGGCCAAACACCGTACCGTGTGCATGTCCCGGGTTTTGTCGCCCACGAAGATATCGGTCTCGGCGACGTCCTCAAACGGGCTACGTCCGCCGTTGGCTTGAAGCCCTGCGCAGGTTGCTTGCGTCGCGCGGCAATGCTTAACCGTTGGCTTCTGTTTTCCCGCTCACGCACCAAGTGAACCACGGCGGCAGCTTTACGGGGCGTTTGTTCCGCTTGAGAGGAGAACGTAATGAACGACAACGCAGGACCGCCAGCGGAGTCGGCGACTTCCGCCACAATCGACCGGGCAGATCAGCCGCTCGGTTCCGTACCGACAACGGATTGTCCCACATGCTCACCACTGGCTAATCCGCGCTTCGTGTATGCGCTTGGCAGAATCGACTTTCGATTTCCAAATGTGGGGCTTGAAAAGGAGTATAGACAGATCCAAAAGGGAGGCGGTACGGCCGGGCTCATAAAGACAGAGGTAGACCAAAAGGTTCTGTCAGATCCTCAGAACCGCTACCTTGTTCGTCAGCTGTGCTGGATTATGGCCATTGAGGGACTCGAGACGTATATGCTGATTCCTCGAGAAACGGCGGACTTGGATCTTCTGCTGAATGCGCTACGTCCTGCGCCCACTCCGTGGGATGTCGACCTGGTCATCGGTCGGCTAGGCTCTCTGGCACCTCCGGCGATGTGTAATGGACTTACGATTCCGATGGTGGCAGTGGACCAAATCTATTCCTTCGATCGCGACGCGCTGGTCAAGAGCATTCCGCGGCCAAAGGATCTCCCCGAAAAGCAAGACAAACGGTTTGCGGCGACCGCAGGTACGGTATTCGAGACGATCATGCAGATGGCGGATAATGCCGGCGCGACCGACGATCATCGGGCAGTGAATTATGTGGCCGTTCGTTATCCGGCCATTTATGGAAAAGCAGCCGAACTTCTCGCCCAAGATGCGCCACTGACCGCCGTGGAGACGCGCCCGTCTCGGCTAAGCGGCGTTCGCAAGATTGTTGATGTCATCTTCTCATTTACCAATAGGCAAACAGCAGACATCAGCGAACGGTGGTTCGTACGAGTCGATGTCACTGAAGAGTTTCCATTCTTGGTGAGTGGAATGGCTCGATTCTTTGATCGGTAGTCTCCGACGCGAGGTATCACCTACAACAATAGTAGACCTGTCTGCGCTGCCCCTTAATGACACGGCGGACTCGTTGTTGGGGCCTGATGTTGCATGTCGGTCCGTTCGATGATACTACCGTGCGCGCGCTAAATCTGGCTAGGCTGCCGCCGTTGTTGGAAGTGACACGAGGTAGCCCTGAAGTTCTAGTCGGTTTAGTTGACGGGCCGGTTGCTATTGCACATCCAGAGCTTGTCGACGCACACATCCGTGAACTTTCTGACAAGTCCCCCGGAACATGCCGTGACACGGATAGCACAGCCTGCAATCACGGGACGTTCGTGGCCGGCATTCTCTCTGCTCGTCGAACGTCTGGCGCGCCTGGCCTGTGCCCAAACTGCACGTTGCTAGTGCGCCCTATCTTTACGGAGACCATAGGCCAGAACGAACTGACACCGAGCGCCCTGCCGGAAGAACTCACGGCCGCGCTTATCGACTGCGTTGCCGAAGGCGCACATATCGTAAACCTTAGCGCGTATCTTGTTCGGCCCGACTGGCGCCGACAGCGGGAATTGGAACAAGCGATCAATTTTGCGGCCCAGCGCCGGACGATGATCGTAGCAGCGGCGGGTAACCTGGGAACCGTGCAGAGTTCCGTCATCACCCAACATCGTTGGGTCATTCCGGTTGTGTCTTGCGACCTTGAGGGCCATCCCTCGCAGTCGTCAACCCTTAGCCCCTCCGTCGGAAGACGTGGCCTGAGAGCTCCAGGTGAGGGTATTACTAGTTTAGGCTCAGACGGGAGTTTGGTTGCGTCAGGTGGATCCAGTGCCGCCGCAGCCTTTGTTACGGGAACGATTGCCCTCCTACTGTCGGTATTCCCAAAGGCCAGTGTGGCTGAAGTGAAGGTAGCCGTGACACAGAATGTTGCGACCCGATCCACTGCGATTCTCCCACCACTGCTGGACGCTCGGGCCGCGTACCAATCGCTAAAACGCCGACAATCGTGAAAAAGAACGGTTTCTGCGGAAAATGAATTTGCCTGAACGAATTCAGCTCCATCTTCTGAGGCTTTATGTCTAACGGATCAAGAAAGTACAGCGGCAGTTCATCTGGTGGGAACGCGACGATCGATGAGGCGCTGAAGCACACACTCGTGGCTGCGGCGACCGCTGAGAACACAAACCAGTTCTCGTGGACGCTTTTGAACGTGCGCGGTGACTACGGTGGAGTAGTCGGGAAGACCATCACCGTCGAAATCGAGCTTCGAAGTTGACGGGATCACAAGGGTCGCCGGCCTGGACAGACGAACCATCAACGCGTCGGTGGACGGGCCTCCAACGCGCCACAAATCCCCTGACATCGAAGACAGGTTGCGACGCGCGTTCGTGCCACAGCTGAACATATTAGCCGTTTCTGGTAGATGAGCACCAGGTGAATGAACCAGTAGCGTAGTCGCTAAAGGACGCATCGACACGTAATTCGCTACTCCAATATGTGGATATTCGCCTTAGGCCATCAACGCCTGTTGCCGTGAGGCCACAATGCAGCGTCGTCACAGCGCAATGGAGGTTGTAGGTAAATAAATTCGATCCAGTCACGCAGCGCGCTCATGCTCGCGTAAGAGGCCGCCGACACGGTCGCGACGTTTCACGGTTATCGGTTGCATGCCCTCCCAGTTCTCAATCGGCGTCCGACCATTCGGAGGCTTGAGTCTCAAGCTGCGATGGGGCCTACAACCATTGTAATGATCGATAAATACAGTCAGCGTTCGCATGAGGTGCCCTGCGTTCAGGATCAGCAACCAGTCCAGGCATTCAGACCAAACCGTGCGAACGAACCGCTCCGCGATCCCATTCGCCTCAGGGACCTGAATCGGCGTACGAACAATGCGCGTGCCTTGCGCCTCAAAGACGACATCGAAACGGCTCGTGAACTTTGATCATGGTCGCGAATCAGGAATCGGACTGGGTCGGCACGCTCGGAGAGCGTCCATGCGACGTGCCGCGCCTGCTGCGTCACCCATTCGCCGTCGGGATGTGCCGTGCAGCCGGCCAGGTACACGCGACGACTGGCGATTTCGATGAAGAACAGCACGTACAACCGCTGGAGCCGGACGGTGTCGACGGTGAAGAAATCCACGGCAATGATGCTCTTCGCGTGCGCGTGCAGGAACTCACGCCACGACGGACCCTGGCGCTTGCCTGCGGGACCGAGCTGCTCCTCGCGCAGGACCCGTCTTCACAGTCGTCGCTGACACCATCACGCCCAGGCCCTTCAGCTCGCCCACGATGCGGAAGTAGCGCCATCGTGGATTTTCGCGTGCCAACCGGACGATCAATGCCCGAACTTCCCGACTGATCGGCGGACGACCGGCGCGGCGCGTGTGCGTCCAGTGATTCGCCACCAGACGAGGGTGCCAGCGCAGAAGCGTGGCCGGCGTGACGAGAAACGACCACGAGCTGCCCCTCAGCAACATCCGGCTTGCCGCTGCCAAGAACAGTCGGTCGGCTGATCGAAACGCCGGCCGCCGAACCTGCCGGCGCAGGACCGCGAGCTCGTCGCGCAGCACGACGATCTCGAGTTCTTTCGACGCAGTCGACCGAAACCGAAGGCAGACCAACTGGAAGACACGCTGGAGCACGACGTAGCACAGGGAAAGTAAGCGTTCGACGAACCTCGTCTTGAGTGCTGCCTGACCGTCGACGATCCTTGGGCCGGAGGATTGGCGATGACGAGCAAACGAACCCCGGTGCGGATGGCGCGCTTGGTGGCGCAGTGGCGTACGAGCGGGGAATCGCGGGCTGGCTTTGCGCGTCGCCATCACCTGCACGCCTGGACCTTCTGGTATTGGTGCCGCAAGCTGTCGGCCGAGCCCCGGACCGAATCCGATGACACTCCACCGGCGGCCTTCGTGCCGGTGCGCATCGCCGTGGAACCGGACGCGGCCGTGATTGAGATCGTGCTGAGCGGTGGAGAGCGCCTGCACGTCCGGCCCAGCGCGTCGGCCGATCTGGTGCGGGCAGTGGTGACGGCGCTGCGATCGTCGTGCTGACGCTGTCGCCTGCGGTCCGGATTTATCTCGCGACGGGCGCGACTGACCTGCGGCGGTCCATCGACGGCTTGTCGGCACTCGTCCATGAGCGCTTCACGCTGGATCCGCTGTCCGGTCATTTGTTTCTGTTTCGGAATCAGCGCGACGACCGTCTCAAGATCCTCGCGTGGGATCGATCCGGGTTTTGGATTCTCTACAAGCGACTCGAGCAAGGCACGTTTGCCTGGCCAGCGGACGCGCCGCCAGACCCGGTCGAGATGCGAAGCACGGACCTCGCGCTGCTGCTGTCGGGCGTCGATGTGGCGCAGACCCGACGCCGCCGGTGGTACGAGCGCGTGACCTGACCCGAGGCGTTGTACGACCGATCACCTTCGCGTATAGTGCTCGCGTAGCTGACGACCGTGTGGTCACTGACGTCGAGGATCTCGCCACCGCTCGCGCGCTCATCACCACGCTGCGCGACGAGCTCACGAAGGCCCAGCGTGAGAATGCCTCCCTCCGCCATCAGCTCGACGTGCTGTGCCAGCGGCTGTTCGGCAAGAAATCCGAGCGTGTCGACCCGCGCCAGCTGCAGCTCGCCTTGGAGCAACTCGCCAACGAGCCGGGGCCGGTCACCGAGCCGATCGAGATGGACTCGGGAGACACGCCTGTGCGTGAGCATCAGCGGCGACGCTCCACGGGGCGGCGACCGCTGCCCGCGCACCTGCCGCGCCGAGATCGACGTGCCCGACGCCGATCGGCAATGCCGCTGCGGGCACGTGAAGACATGGATGGGCGAATCGGTCGCCGAGAAGCTTGAGTACGAACCGGCCAGTTTCGTCGTGATCGAGACGGTGCGGGCGAAATACGCGTGCCCCCACTGTCACGAGGGGGTGGTCGAAGCGCCGGCGCCGCCCCAAGCGGTCGAGAAGGCGCTGGCGGCGAAGGGCTGCTCGCGCACGTCGTCATCTCGAAATACCTCGACCATCTCCCGTTGCACCGCCTGGCGGGCATCTTCGCGCGACAGGGCGTCGAGCTCTCCCGGAGCACGCTCTGTGACTGGGTCGCCGAGGTCGCGCTGGCCCTCGCGCCGATCGGCGAGCAGCTGCGCCGCGAGATCACCGCGGCGACGTACCTGCAGACCGACGACACGCCGGTCACCGTCCTCGACGAGCGCGGCGGCAGTTACAAAGGCCGGCTCTGGACCTATCTGGATCCGCTCGGGCAGCAGGTGGTGTTCGACGCGACGCCGACGCATGAGCGGGACGGGCCCGAGACGGTTCTTGCCGCGTTTCAGGGGGCACTGCAAGCCGACGCCTATTCGGGATATGACGGGCTCTATCGGACAGGCCGCATCCTGGAGATCGGATGCTGGGCCCAGGCGCGGCGGCGCTTTGTCGAAGCGCTGATGTCGGACGCGCAGGCGACGTTGATGGTGGCGCGCATCCAGCAACTCTACCAAGTGGAGCACGCTGGCGCCGATCTCGATCCGCAGGCCCGCGGCGCGCTTCGACGCGATCAGTCCGTGCCCGTGCTCGCCCAGATCGATGCCGTGCGCCAGGATCTTGCGCGGACGGTGCTGCCGAAGTCGCCACTCGGCGACGCCGTGCGATATCTGACCAACCAATGGACGGCGCTGCAACGCTTCGTCGACGATGGCCGGCTTGCGATCGACAACAACCGAGCCGAGAATCAGCTGCGCGTCGTCGCGGTCGGCCGCAAGAACTGGCTCTTTGCCGGGAGTTTCGAAGGTGCGCGTCGGGCCGCGCTCTTGTATTCACTCGTCCAAAGCTGCAAGCTGATCGACATTCCGCCGTTCGACTATCTGAAAGACGTGCTCCTCCGTGTTGCCACCCATCCCCAACGACTCATCGGCCAGCTCACGCCGAAAGGGTGGGCGTCAACCTTCCGTCGCGAAGCCGCCGCGTAGCCCTCACCTACGTCCTGTCGAGAGTGTCACCGGTGAAGACCCAACGAACGCGTGCGGCGAGTCCGCGGCGCCGCCTCGGCAAGCGTCAGCTCGAGGCGCTGATTGAAGAAGCGATCATCGACGCGTACGGCGAGTCCGAACAACGCGTCGGATTCCTCACGATGCTCGAGGAGCACCTCGCCGTCCCGTTTGCCACGGAGATTCTCGGGACGGCCGTCCGTGTCGAACGTGTGGATCTCAACGACGCCGATGAGATCGTGGCGATCTGTCGGCGCGGACGCGCACGACAGCTGATCCCTCTGCTCAACCTGCCGCTACCCTCACCACCACCGGCTCGACGCGTATCGGCACTGGGTCCGCGGCGGAAGGTAATCCGCCTTCCTTCTAGGGTGTGATATGAGCAGAGAAGAGATGAGCCGCTTGGCGGATGATCTGGAATCGCTTCGGACTGGGGGCCTCTCACCCCGGGAGTTTCGAGCGAACTGGCCGGTGGACGTAGTCCCTGGACTGCCAAGTATCATCTGGCCGAACCTCGAGCACTATCTCGCCGATGTCGACATTCGGGAACAGGATCCCACCTATCGCGCGATGCAGGACGCCGAAATGAAAAAGCTCGTCAGTCTGCTGCGCGCGGGGGCGTCCGACGTCGAGTTGGCGAAGGTCACCTTCCTTCGTCATTCCTGATGAGAGTTCAGGCTAGATCAGGATACGTCGATCAAAACCGTCGACATGCGCCTCGTCGCTAGGGAACGGTCTTCATCGGACGCTTACCAGGGAAATCACGGCACCTCCTCGAAAACAGCCGAAAAGGGCCGCTATTCTACGCCGACCGGATTAAAACACTCCACAACCGCGTGCAGGAGTCCGCTGCGCGTCACAGTCAGACTGTACTGTTGCTGCAACGGCGTCACGATCTTGCCGAACGACAGGCACAGTTGTTTGTTGAGGACGACGACCAGCGCGAGCACGTGCGCGCCGAGCTGCGCGGCGGCCGCGCCGAGCGCGTCGGAGGTTTGCAACGGATGGCGACCTTGCACGCGACGGCGGCACCGATTGCAGCGTCCCACGTGAATGTCAAACCGCCGGACGACCACGCGCGTAACCGGCAATTCTTCCTGATATTGGGTGGCGATGCCTGTCCGCCTGATCGACCCGGCGCAGTCGGGACAGCGCGCTGGCAGCGGGACATCGTATCGCTCGTCCACGCGGGGCGGCGACCGTCGACGCGCCTTCGGGCCATACGCGCGCCCCCGCCTTTCGGCCTGGCCGCTTCGGATCTGGCTTCAGCGGTTTCCCAAAAGGCGCCGCCTGGCGGAACCCCGCCCGCCGTGCTTCGTCCAGTTGCCGTTTCAGGTGATCGATCCGATGTCGGAGTCGCTCGGTCTCTCGCGGACGACACTGACTGGCGCAAGCGTGCCGAGGAAGCCGAACGCGAGCGTGACGCGTTGCGATGTGCGCGCGACCAACTGCAGCGATCGGCGATCCGCCACTTCGACGATTCCGGCACGTGCCAGTTATGCCAGAATTCATCGTCCGGTACAAGACCCGCTAAACCTAATCAATTACTATTGCATCTACGAGTCGTACTTCTTCGCGTATCGCAAAATATCATCGATGTCCGCTGGCTTTGCGATCGTGGCCGCCGCTGCCAATAACTGACCCTCATCCTCGAGGTTCATCACCGCTGACACAATGACGTACGGAATCTCCGCGAGTTCCGTCGAATGCAGTTGGCGGCGGCGAAACTCCCAACCGTCCATCCTGGGCATTTTCAGGTCTGAAAGAATGAGTGACGGACGGTGTCCGTCCAAGATCTGAAGTGCATGCACACCGTCTGTCGCTGTGACGACCTCATGACCGTCTAACCGGAGCAGTGTCGCAGTTAGCTCTCGGCTTGTGTCATCATCCTCGATGATGAGTATCATCGCGTGTTGACACCGCGTACAGATCGTGCGGTCCACCTCGACTGGGAAACCGCGCTCTCCTCAAATGACGATCTGTCCGCAATGAGCAACCTGTGACCGCACGCGACGGAACATAATGCCACAACGTTCGAGTCGGTGTACAGGATGGATGTGGTGCCAACATCACAATCGGAGTATGAAGGCAAGACGATTATCATTCGTAAGGCGCTCCGCAGGGGCGTGGAGGCGAGAAGATTGTCATCCGGAACGTCGCCCGAGCGCAACTCCGAGGACGCATCATCTCGCGGACCTGTGCGGAAACGTGAAAAAGACGGCAGTTATTGAAGAGGACCGCCTGTAGGGTGCGTAAATTCGTTGCAGCTCACGCGGCACGCCGATATTCGTGCAACAAGCCGCCGAGACGATCCCGTCGAACCACCGTCAGCTTTTGCAAGTCCGGGTGCGACTTGGTCGCTGAGCGACCGGCCGGCGGCGTGAGGTTTAGCAGGGTGCTGAAAAAGTGACTTCCAGGGAATCGACATTATGATCCCGTCGTACTACGATGCTCCCGACATTGTCGAAGGGAGCGTGGCGATGCGCGGTGATGACCGACAGACCGGCTGGATGTTCAGTTACGTCTCGCCCGAGGAACGCGTGCCGACGAACCACCCGCTGCGCGCCATCCGTCGTATGACGGATGCGATCTTGGAGCGGTTGTCGCCACGATTTGATCGGCTGTACTCGGACATCGGCCGCCCGTCGATTCCGCCCGAGAAATTGCTTCGCGCGCTGTTGCTGCAGGGTCTCTACACCGTCAGGAGCGAGCGCCTGCTGATGGAGCAACTGCAGTACAACTTGCTGTTTCGCTGGTTCGTCGGCCTGAGCATGGACGATCCGGTCTGGGACCCGACGGTCTTCACGAAGAATCGGGATCGTCTGCTCGAGGGCGACATCGCGACAGCGTTCTTCACGGAAGTCCTCGACGAGGCAAAAGCGGCCGGCTTGGTCTCGGACGAGCATTTCACGGTGGACGGCACGCTGCTGGAGGCGTGGGCGAGTCAGAAGAGTTTTCGCCGCCGCGACACGCCGCCCGAGACACCGGATGACCCGGGGAATCCGACCATCAATTTTCGTGGCGAACAGCGCAAGAACGACACGCATCAGTCGACGACCGACCCGGATGCGCGGCTGTATAAGAAGTCGACGGGCGCCGAGGCGAAGCTCGCCTATCTGGGCCATCTGCTCATGGAGAACCGCAACGGGCTCATCGTCGATGCGATGGTGACCGCGGCGACTGGCACGGCCGAACGCGACGCGGCGCTGACGATGCTCGGCGAGCTGCCGGATGGCGGCCGCCTCACGGTCGGCGGCGATGCCAACTACGACACGCGCGACTTGGTCCGTCACACGCGCCAGATGGGCATTACGCCCCACGTGACGCAGTATCCAGAGACCACGCACCGGGGCAGCGCGATCGATGCGCGCACCACTCGGCATCCCGGCTACGAGATCAGTCAACGGAAGCGGAAACTCGTCGAGCAAGCGTTTGGTTGGATGAAGACCGTCGGCCTCTTGCGCAAGCTTCATCATCGCGGTGGTCCGCTCGTCGAATGGATCTTTACGTTCCACGCGGCGGCCTACAACCTGGTCCGGCTCCGACGATTGCTCGCCCAGCCGGTCTGACCATGAGGACGAGCACAGCGCATCGGCACGTAACGACGTAAGGATGGAACAGTTCGCTTCATCAACGAATAGAGGTCGGCTGCTGGAAGTCACTTTTTCAGTGGCCTGTTAGGCTTCGGTGTGCCCAATGTCGGTTGTAATAATCAATGAACACGGAGAGGACGCGCTCAAGGTGACGCGTGTTGAGGATCAGCAGCGAATCGAGGCACTCGGAACGAACGGTCCGCACAAATCGTTCCGCGATCCCGTTCGCCTGCGGCGCCTGAATCGGTGTGCGGACGATACGAATGCCCGCGCCCTGCAATACCTCATCGAAGCTCCGCGTGAATTTGCGGTCGTGATCGCGCAGCAGTAGACGAACCGATTCCGGGCGCTCGGCGAGTGTCCACGTCACCCTGACGCGCTTGCTGCGTGACCCCGTACTGTCCCAGTCCACGATCTATGGCCTAGCGAACCGTTTTTCGGACTGTGATATAAGCTCCCGCCCGTGATCGACGTTTCGGTCTTCCAGTTGCTGCTCCTCACCATCACCGGCTGGCTGGATCGCCGCGAGCGGGAGGCGCTCGCGTATCTGATCGAAGAGAATCGCCTTCTCCGCCGACAGATCGGTAGGCGCCGTCTGCGGTTGACCGATGGCGACCGGCGGCGACTCGCCATACGAGCGTACCGTCGGCGACGGGAGGCCTTGCGGGAGGTCGCGACAATCGTGACACCGGACACACTACTGCGATGGCACCGCCAGTTGGTCGCGCACAAGTGGACGTACCTGAGCGGGCGAACGGGTCGGCGCGGTGTGCTTGCCCAGATCCGACAGCTCGTGGTGCGCATGGCGGAGGAAAACCCGACGTGGGGGTACACGCGAATTCAGGGCGCCCTCAAGAATCTCGGGCACAAGGTCGGGCGATCGACCGTTGCCCGCATTTTGAAGGCGCAGGGTCTCCTGTCAAATATCGCCCGTAGGGAGCCACTCGTTTTCGCCTGATGGGGGGCCACTGCAGCCACGTCGCGCCTACCGTTCTCCGGTTTGTTCTTCTTCTTGATCAGCACTGACATGAGGGCCTGTGGAGCCTGTGGGCGGCGCGTTCTTCAGCGCCGTCCAAGGACCTGTGCGAAACGCGTTCTGTGCGTTTTGCATAGGTCCGGCAGGATCCATAGGCCTGCACTCTGAGAATCGACCGCGTAGGATGCCCCAGGACCGACGAACGCGAGGTCGCCCATACCGCAGATACCCCCTCGATCGCCGACCGATGCGGTGCACACTCACTCCTTTCTGTTGTCGCGCCGGCGCCCTTTGGCGCGGAAACTATCGCCGGTGATCACGATCTGGTGCGCGTGATGTGCGAGTCGATCGAGCGAGGCGGAGGCGAGCAATGGACTCTGAAACAGATCGGGCCATTCGGTGAACGCCCGGTTCGACGTGATGATGAGCGCGCCCCGTTCGTACCGCTCATTGATCACTTCGTAGAAATCTTCGGGCCCGGCCGCAGGCAGCGGCTTGAGGCCGAAGTCGTCCAGGATCAGCACGTCCGGTCGCGTGTAGGTGAGCAACCGGCGCTCGTAGGTTCCATCGGCTCGGCCGCCGTGGAGATGGCCGAGCATTCGCGCGGCGGAGACAAAGACGACGTCGAAGCCGCGGCGACAGGCTTCGTGTCCGAGCGCCTGCGCCAGGTGCGATTTGCCGACGCCGGCGGGACCTTGAATAAGCACGGTCTCGTGGCGCTCCACGAATCGGCACGTCGCCAGATCGAAGATCTGTTGACGATTGATCGAGGGGTTAAACGAGAAATCGAAACCTTCAAGGGTCTTGCCCAGATCGACCGTGGCGCGCCGCAACCGGAGCTGCAACTGCTTCTGTGCGCGCCGTTCGACTTCGTCCTCGACGAGCCGCTCGAGGAAATCGACGTACGACAGCTTCTCGGCGATCGCCTGCTGCGTGCGCACCTCGAGCGTCGCCAGGATGCCCGACAGCCGCAGATTTTTCAGTTTCGGCACGAGCTGGTGATTCAGTTGCACGACCCACCTCCCGTCGGCGGAAAGAAATCGGTCACCGGTCGGGCGAAGAGCGGCAGGGCTGGGGTCACCGTCAACGACGCCACCGACGGCACAGCCGTCTGATCGAGTCCCCGGTCGAGAATGCGTTTGAGCGTGCCGTAGCTGATGTCGTCGAACCGCACGGCGCGGGCGCATGCCGCTTCGAGCCGCCGTGGCCCGAATTTGTGCGCGAGCTTCAGAATGCCCAACGCGGTGCGCAGTCGGTCGAGCGGGCGCTCACCGAGCAGTCGACCGATCACGTCGCTGGTCGCCAGGCCAATCTCCTTGGCCCGGCGCAGGCAGCTCGCCGGCGTCGCCAGCAGGCCCGCCACTTTCGCAGGCGGCAAGTGATCGGCATTCGTCAGCCGCTGCCCGCGGCGCGTCGCTCGTGGGTGCGTGGCCACGAGCTCGTGCTGATAGAAAATGCGCACGCTCGTGTCGGCCCCGCGTACCCACAGCTTCTGGCCGATCAAGCGATGCGGCGCCGAATAGAACGCGTGATCGAAGACCACGTGGCAATCGGGATGATGCTTGGCGTGCTTCCAAGTCGCGAGCGCATACGGCGCCGCGGGCAGCGGAAGCAACGCCGCACGCTCGAGGGTGTCGAAGCGGGCGAGCGGCGGCTCCTTCGTGGTGCCATGGATCCGTCGGCCTGCGGTCTCGACACACCACACCCAGACCCGCTCATTGGCGTCGTGCACGTCTCGAAACGCTCGGCCCGCCAAGAAATTGCGTTTGACGTAATGCACGCCGCCTTGCTCCACTTTCCCTTTGTGCTCGGGGGTGCGCGGCCGACACGGCGAGATGAGAAAGCCGTAGTGCTCCGCACACTCGCGATAGGCACGCTGGACGACCGGATCGTAGAGCGCGGCCTGCACAACCGCGGCTTTCAGATTGTCGAGGACGATCCGGCGCGGCACGCCACCGAACCACTCGAACGCGCGCCGATGGCAGCGCAGCCACGTGTCAACCTCCTGGTCGAACACGAATTCGACGTAGCTGTGCCGACTGAACGACAACGTCATCACGAACGCCCACGCCTTGCGGAGCGTGTCACTCGTCGGATCGCGCAGCAGGCCGGCATAGCCGAAATCGACTTGTCCCTCCTCGCCAGGATCCCGCTCGACGCGCACGTACGCGTCCGGGCTCCGCGGCTCGAGATGCCGCACGAAGCGATACACCGCGCCGTAGCTGCCGGCGAAGGCATGCTGCTCGCGGAGGATGTCGAAGATCGCCTGACACTCCACCCCGCGTTGCCGTAACGCGATGACCTGATCGCGAAACGGCGCCACTTTCGACGGCGTCACTGGCGGCGGACTCACCGGCAGCGTCGTTCTTAATTGCGCCTGCAACGTCGCGGCGTCCGGTAGCGGTCCGCTCGTGAGCGCCTGCTGCTGCGCCCACGCGCGATACTTGCTGACCGTCTTGCGACTGACCTGCAGATCACGGGCGATCCGCCGATCGGTCTCGCCCAACTGCACGCGTCGAATCAGCTCTCGAATTTCCAACACGTCCGCTCTCCTTCCCGCCAAGGCACCGCCTCCTCTCGACAAAAGAGGCAGCAGTACTCGGCACGGTGGAGAACGGCAAGCACGGTGGAGTGGCCCCCGATCGAGCGTAAACGCATGGCCCCCGATCGAGTGAAAACAGGTGGCCCCCAATCGCCCGAAAACAGGTGGCCCCCTTTCGAGCGAAAACGTCTGGCCCCCGATGGGCGAAAACAAGTGGCCTACTATAGGGCGTTAACTGACATCTCCAGCCCGCACCGACACGGCCGACGTCATGGCAGACTTTTCTGCGGGCGCACTGGGGCGCGATCGCGGCGGCCGACTTCTTCACCACCGAGGTGTGGACGTGGCGCGGCCTCGTGACGTTCTACACCGTGTTCGTCATTGACCTGGCGACTCGCCGCGTGCAGGTGCTTGGGATGACCCTTCATCCGGATGAAGCGTTCATGCGACAGATCGTGCGGACGCTCACGATGGCGGATGCGGAGCCGTGTCGTGTGCTGCTCTGCGATCGGGATGCGAAATGGAGCGCGTCCGTGCGCGAACGACTCGAGGAGTCCGGCATTCGCGTGGTGCAGACCCCGTATCAATCCCCAAATGCGAATGCGTACGCCGAGCGATTTGTGCGCTCGATAAAGGAAGAATGTCTCGACCGACTGATTCCGTTGGGCGAACAGCATTTCCGACGAGCCGTGACCGAGTTCGTTGCGCATTACCACCGCGAGAGGAATCATCAAGGTCTGGAGAATGCGCTGATCGAGGGCACGCCGACAATCGCTGCTGGTCGAGTCCATCGACAGCAACGCCTGGGTGGGCTGCTCAACTATTACAGGGGCGCCGCGTGATCAACCGTTCATCGTCCCGGCCGATCAGTGGGACAAAACGCGCACCAGGGTTTGGGCAACGAACTTATCGCGGCGAAGGCTGCCTTACGCGGACGGGGCCCACTGCGGTGCCGTGAGCGGCTCGGCGGCGTGCTCAAGTTCTACTACCGCGCGGCCGCGTAACCCAACGGCCGAGTTTTCGCACACCACGGGAAAGAGAACTAGGTGCTGCGTTGCAGATCAGCAGTACCGATGGCCGTCCCTGGACACCGGCCCCCTAAACGACTAGACATTCGCAGCATTTGGCCGCTCCTGAACTCGAACTGCTGGAAAAACAGACCAATGCGACATCCGCCACTACCTCCGGGTAAGCCGCCGACAGACACCCATGGCGCTCCTTCGCAGGTGACACAACCGGACAAAGGAAAGCCGCGGCCGTCACGTGTAACGAGCTCACCCGTCAGGACGTCGTCGCGCTGTATGAGCGATATTCGTATAAGGGACCAATCTCCCGGCGGCTGCGTGATTGTGCTGCTACCAACCCAGTCGCCCGTGAATTCGGCTTTGACAGCTGTTGACATCTGGGCCGAGTCCGACTTGCCGTGCTCGTCGACGAACGCTACTTGCACGGTGATCTCTTTAGCCGTTGGTAGTTGACCTGTTACGGCGACGCCACTGGACACAAGCGTCCCGTTGGCTGGCATCTGCGTCGTCCCGAATGCTTGCAGCGAGGAGAGTCGATTCGTCGTCGTACCGCCGGAGACGTCGGTAAGCGTTACAGTAACCTGCGAAATCGTCGCGCGGACGCCAGCCGTCTCGTGCAGCGTTAAAGATAGTTGGTAGGTGAACGCCAGCGCGGCAACGTCCATAGCCGCCGTCACACCGGTGTTTTCGATGGCGATGGCGGAAAAACGGATGTCTGGCGCGGATGGTGAGCTGCGCTCGTCGCATGCAGTAACCGCAAAAATGAACGTGGTCAGCAGAAGCACAGGGCTCTTTACCATCCGCACGCCGAGCGAAGCGCACGTCATTTTTCGAGTCAAGGTACCTCCCCTCACGCTAGACTTAGACTACTTTCCGGTGCAGAAATCGGCACCGAAATGATTGACTCGCCGTAATCGATCGCGACGCTGCTTGTGCGAATGAGTGAGTAGGGGCTGTTGCGATCGATTGGATCGTACTAAACTGCGCGCATCTGATCCTTCAGCAAAGGAGCGCGCATGGTCCAACGCCGACAACGCGAGCGCAGTCTCTTCGAAGTGTTGTTGCCCGATGGCCACAAGCTGTGGCCCGATTGGTTGCGACGCATCGATACGGCGCTCGAGGACGACCGCGTGATTGACGTCGTGGCCCAGGCGCTCGAGAAACGTTGGCCCCACAGTCGACGGCGCGGACGGTTGGGAACGCCGGCGGAGATCGTCATCCGAATATTGATTCTGAAGCACCTGTTTGATTGGAGCTATGACGACTTGGAGCACGAAGTGCGGGCCAACTTGGTGTATCGCGCGTTTACGCGTATCGATGCCGGGGATGTGCCCGACGCGAAGACGATCCTGAAGATCGCACGAGTGTTGGGACCGGAGGTGATTGAGCAATTGAATCGGCAGGTGGTCGAGGTGGCGAAGCGTGCCGGGGTCACGCACGGGCGTCGATTTCGCATCGACACCACGGTTGTAGAAACGAATGTGCACTATCCGACAGACAGCACGTTGTTGCAGGATGGCGTACGCGCGCTGACGCGGACGATGCATCAGGGCTGTGCCGCGTTGGGCGAACCGACGTCGCAGGTGCGCAGTCGACTTCGGAGTGTCGCCCGCCGCTGTATCGCAATCCGGCTGCAATCGCGTGGCGAGCGGCACCGGCCGGCGCTGGTCCGCAGTTATCGCCGGTTGATGAGCACGACGCACGCCGTCGTGCGAGATGCCAGCACGATGATTCGGCGGCTGGGTCAGCGCGTTCGAACCATGACGGCCAACGCGGCCGCGCGCGTGCAGCGAGTCCAACGCCGGTTGCAGGAGCTGCGGCCGATCGTCGAACGAGTCTTGGAGCAAACGGATGCGCGCGTGCTGGGCGGCGACACCCACGTCGCTGACAAAGTGCTCAGTGTGTTTGAACCCCACACCGAAGCCATTCGCAAGGGCAAGATGGTAAAGCCCACCGAGTTTGGCAAACTGATCACCATTCAAGAAGCGGATCACCAGATCATCTCGGCCTACGAGGTCCACGCCAAGCGGCCGGCGGACGTCACCTTGTGGACGGCTGCGCTCGATCGGCATCGCACCATCTTTGGGCGGGCGCCGGATCTCGCAACGGCGGATCGGGGCTTCAGCTCGGCGAAGAACGAGCAGGCGGCGCGCGACCGCGGCGTCCGACGAATCGTATTGCCTTGGCGTGGCCCGAAATCGGCGGCGCGGCGGGCTTACGAACGGCAACACTGGTTTCGTCGTGGCCAACGGTGGCGTGTCGGCTCTGAAGGTCGCATCAGTGTGTTGAAACGCCGTCATGGACTGATTCGTTGTCGTTATCACGGTCTCGACGGGATGCACCGATGGGTCGGGCTCGGGGTCATGGCGAATAACTTACTTCGCGGTGAAGAAATGACCGTGTAACTCGCTGAGTTGTACGGACGACCAGCGGCCGGCCGTGACCAAATGGTCGATTCGACGATTGCGACGATCGATCTCTCGTACTAAACTGCCCGCGCGTGATTCATCAAAGGAGCGGGCATGGTTCAACGTCGACAGCACGAACGAAGTCTGTTCGAAATTCTGTTGCCCGATGGCCACAAATTGTGGCCCGACTGGTTGCGACGAATCGACACCGCGCTCGAAGATGAAGCCGTGATTGACGTGGTGGCGCAGGGACTCGAGAAGCGGTGGCCGCAGAGTCGCCGCCGCGGACGACTCGGGACGCCGGCCGAAGTCGTCATCCGCATGCTCATTTTGAAGCACTTGTTTGATTGGAGTTATGACGACCTGGAGCATGAGGTCAGGGCGAACTTGGTATACCGGGCATTCACGCGCATCGATGCTGGCGACGTCCCCGATGCGAAGACGATCCTCAAGATCGCGCGAGCGTTGGGACCGCAGGTCATCGAGCAACTGCATCGACAAGTGGTCGAGGTCGCGAAGCGTGCCGGGGTCACGCACGGGCGTCGATTTCGCGTCGACACCACGGTCGTAGAAACCAACGTGCACTACCCGACCGATAGCACCCTGCTGCAGGACAGCGTCCGCGCACTGACGCGAACGATGCACCACGGATGTGTCGCGCTCGGTGAGCCGCAAAGCCAGATTCGCAATCGCGCGCGCAGTGTCGCGCGCCGGTGTATCGCGATTCGGCTGCAGTCGCGTCGGGAAGAGAGCCGCCCGGCTCTGGTCCGCAGCTATCGGCGGCTGATGCGCATCACCCGAGCGGTGGTGCGCGAATCGGTCACGATGGTTCGCCGATTGGGACAACGCGTGCGCACGGCGACGGCGACGACCGCCGCGCAGTTGCAGCGCGTGCACCGACGCCTGTGCGAGCTGCGGCCGATTGTCGAACAGGTTCTGCACCAGACGCGCGCCCGCGTAGTGGGCGGGGATGTCTACCTGGCGGACAAGGTGGTGAGCGTGTTTGAACCGCACACCGCGGTCATTCGCAAAGGCAAGAAGGCGAAGCCAACGGAATTCGGCAATCTGATCACCATTCAGGAAGCGGAGCATCAGATCATTGCCGCGTACGCCATTCACGACGGCCGTCCTGCCGATCGCACGCTCTGGGCCCCGGCGCTTGACCGACATCAGCAGATCTTTGGTCGCGCACCATTCTTGGCGACGGCCGATCGGGGGTTCTCGTCCGCCGCGAATGAACGCGAAGCGACCATCAGAGGCGTGCGGCGTGTCGTGTTGCCGCATCCTGGACGGAAAACGGCCGCCCGCCGCGCGTATGAACATCAACAATGGTTCCGACGCGGACGCCGCTGGCGCGTCGGCTCCGAAGGACGGATTAGTGTGCTGAAACGGCGCCACGGTCTGACTCGCTGCCGCTACCATGGCCGCGACGGGATGCATCGCTGGGTCGGGCTCGGCGTCATCGCGGATAATCTGATCACCATCGCGCGATTCACCAGCGCGCGTGCGATCGCATAGCAAAGGCGGTGAAATGACACGATCGAACAGCAAGCCGGCCGCCGAATGCAGACCAGACAAGCTTCTGCGCGGTCATTTCTTCACCGCGAAGTAACTTAGTCAGCATCGCGACGCACGGTCGTGCGCGTGCAGCGGCGTAAGAAATACCGATGAACTCACACGATCGGTCACCGACTCGAACGCGGAATCGCACGAAGAATCGAATCGCAACTGGTCATTTCTTCACCGCGAAGTAGCCTAAGCCTAGGCACCAGCGCGCGAATGCGCATTAGGAGCCGTCAGGAAATAAGTACTCGATGTCGCCGTGTAGTAGAAGGGTGAACCGTGTAGTTCCAATCGCCGTGAAAGTGATGCCGTTCAAGGCGCACGGTGGCGAGCTGTCCGTCGGTCACGGTCACGCCACCGGGGTAGCGCCCGCGATCCAGTTCTGATCGTATGCGGAGGCCCGACCGACTCCGCGTCGCACCGATCAGACTGATGACGGTTGCCAGGTTCACGAGTGGGGTGCCCCGCCAGTTCATCGCGATGTAGGAGAACAGGCGGTGTTCGATCTTGTTCCACTTGCTCGTGCCGGGGGGGAAGTGACACACCGTGATTGCGAGGCCGGTGCGATTCGCCAAGCGCTGCAGCTCCCACTTCCAGAGTCGCAGGCGCGCGCCGTTGCTCCCGCCGGCATCCGCGGTAATCAACAACGAGCGGGCACGGCCGTAGGCCGGCCGACCCATCACGCGCCACCATCGTCGAATCGTGTGGACCGCGAAGCTGGCCGTGTCATGGTCGATCCCCACGCTCACCCAGCCTTCGTCACGTTGAAGATCGTAGACGCCGTACGGAATCGCCTTGCCGCCCCGCGTGGCGGTCGCGGGGATCACGAAGTCGTGCACGCGCACGCGGTGTGGCGTCTTCACCGGCCGCCACGTCCGCCCGCCATTCTTGAAGTCGCCGACCAACTCTTTCTTTTTCGTGTCGACGGAGATTGTCGGCTGCCCGCGTCGTTGCCACCGGCGCACCGCCTGCGCGATATAGCGAAACTGGGCGTCCCGATCGGGATGTTGCCGGCCCTCACGCGTCTTGACGTTGCTCTGGAGGCTGTAACCCAGCGCGTGCAGCAGGTCGGCGACCACCGTGTGGCTAACGTGATGCCCCAGCCCTTCCAGGGCCACTGCCAACGTCCGCGCGCTCTTGCTCGTCCAGCGCAGTGGCGACTCGGGATCGCCCGGCGCCGTCGGTTCCACCAACGCGTCCAAATCTCGCAGGAGAGTGCGGTCGGTCTCGGTCGCGCGTTTCCGCCCACCGCCCGGCCGGCGACTACGGGCCAGCGGCAACGGCTCGCGCGCGTCGAGATCGCGCAGGCCGCGCTGGATCGTCGACTCAGCGATCCCGGTGGCTCGCGCCACCGCAGCAATGCCGCCGTAGCCGATCGCGCGTGCTTCCGTCGCGGCCCATACCCGGCGCGAACGCTCCGTCAGCACCGGCACGAGTGCGGCGTACTTCGCGCGTAGCGTGGCCACGTGCATCGCGCAGCACCGTACCACCCACGCATCGCGAGTACAAGCACTTATTTACTGACAGTGCCTTAGCGCCGCTTCTATGGCCAGCGTCAGGGCTCGATTGTACCGGCAGATGTCACCGTAAACGCCAGCCCGTGACGAGGTGGTTCAAATAACTGAAATGCCCGCCGCAGCTCCACATTGTTAACCGAGACACCTGCTATCGCATATGGATCGAAGGACTTGTGCCCCCTCGACGCACTGTGTTGCGACCGGCAGAGTGTAACGTCGACCACCGTGATCCAATGGTCTCCTGCAGGTGGGCTTGAGAACGTCCCCTGAAATACGCCCTCCTGAACGCGCTGAAGTTTAGCGGTCGCACCCCAGTCGGTATTCACTTGCAAGTCGATCGGCGCAAAATGATGGGTACATCCTGTTCCGCGCGCCTCAGGCGGCGGCGGACTTGCCTGATGGTACACGATTGCGAGGGTGGCAGGGGCCGATGTCGCTTCTATAGGTGAGTTGCTAGCGCATACCACACACGAGCCTACAACGGCTAGTATCAACGCCCGGTTAATGTTTGGTTGCATATGTTAGTGCCCCCCTCGTTAAACATAGCAGAGCGCGAGTCGGCGCCCGATGTGGCAGCCGAATCGCATTACGATATGAGATTCGATGTTGGGCTACGATTTCACCCGAATCCGGCGTCGCAAGCGCTCGGCCACCGGCGCGCCTGTCACGTCAGGCCGTCAGAATGTCACCAGGTTCCTCTTACTTGACGGCACCCATGAACGACTCTGGTTACGTCATTGATGCCCTACACATCCCCCCGTAGCTGTATGCACCATACGGTCGGTGTACGGCTGGATGGAACCGCTCGCATGACCGCCGCTGACGTGCGCACTTACGGCACCGTCCATGGGGCAGCCATTACCGGTTTCAACCTGAATAGTCGAGAGATTGTTGCTCTGTACAGACGTACTGAGGACGCCGTCGGCCACGATGCCGTCTTTGACACGCATAAACAGGCTTGTGGGCGTCGCATTACTCTCCGCGCGTCCACCGATCGCCGTCCCAGGGTTCCACGGGTAGGTCCCAACGGAAATACCGATGTCGAAATGCTGGAATTCCGATGTCCAGAGCGTGTTGAAGCGCGAGACGGAGCCGTCGCACGGGACGTTAAAGTTCCCACCGGTCGCATCGCATACAACTGAGCCTCCGTACGCGGACCGGCCAGCGGCGAGAATCGTGTTGTTTTCAACGATGATGTTTTGGCCGCTGCCGTTACCCTGTGAAAAGAGCACTATACCGACGTCAGTCGCGTCAATGACGTTGTTCCCGGCGACATAACTGCCGTTGCAAGATATGCTAAGGCCATCAGCCCAAACTGGTGTGATACCTGTGTGCAGTGTCGTGTAACCGGTGATCAGATTGTTCGTGATAGTTGGTGCACTGTCACATGGTTCGAACGCGTGGAGATTTGTCCACCCAGCCGGTTCAGCAATCCTCGAGTTGATCACTGTGCCGGCCTTAACAGTGACGTTCTCCTCACCGCTCAGGTAGCCGAATCGTCCTCTTTGTCCGTCTACCCAAGGCCAAGGCCAGCGCGCGAACCGTCAATACGATCATCTCCAACACGCTCCGATCGTGTCGGGCCCGCCCGCGAATATCAACCGCAATGACGGCGGATGGAGTTCTGGCGAACCACAAGGTCACCAAGCCTTGCCACGTCCATACTTCCGTCGTGAAGAAATCTGCCCCGCTGATCGCGCCCCAGTGCGCCCGCAGGAATGTGCGCCACGACGTCGGCCGCTCGGGCACTGGCGGGATTCCCTGGGCCTTCAGTGTTCGCGCAATCGTCGAACGGCCAACGCGATGCCCAAGGTTCTTCAAGGCGCCCCGGATTCGGGTGTAACCCCAGCGCGGATTCTCCTCCGCCATCCGCACGATCAGGCGTCGGATCTCCGCGGCCACGATCGGACGGCCCGATCGTTTCGCGGCGTACGTCCACTTGCGCGCGATCAGCTGCCGATGCCAGCGCAGAATCGTATCGGGCGTCACAATCGTCGCCACCTGCCTCAACAGACGACGGCCGAGATGTCTTCCGCGCCGCGCCAGACGGCACCGGTCGTCGTCGCTCAGTCGGAGTCTTCGGCCCGCGAGTTGACTCCGCAGGATGCGGTTCTCATCGATCAGATAGGCGATGACGTCCTGCTGTTGGGTATCCAGCCAGCCGGCCAAGGCGGCCAGAACAACCCGGATGAACACGCGGTCAATCACGGTGCAGAGTCTACACTGGCGGTCTACATTGGCGACCGGGCTTCGGGCCTCTCAGCTCTGTCGGCAGACTTGTGGGACATTACGGCATCGCCGAAGTAATCTCAGCTCCAGCGAGTCCTTGGCAGAATCCGTACGCGGAACGCGTGATCCGATCAATCCCTCGCGAATGCCTGGATCACGTGATCGTGCTCAATCAGGCACATTTGCGACGCGTCCTCACGATCTATAGCCGGTACTATCATCAGAGTCGAACGCATCTCGGGCTCAAGAAGGATGCGCCAGATTCCCGCCCAGTCTCGGCAACGTCTACGGGGCCGATCATCGCGATTCCGGAAGTCGGCGGCCTTCATCACCGCTACGAACGGCAGGCAGCGTAAGCGCCAGACCTGCCGGCGCGGCCGTACTGGACATCAGTGCGGCGTCAGCACGCATCGTACGCAGCTCGTTCCGTCAATCGAATCGGGCGTTCGGTGCGAGCTGATGTCGAATTCAACGCGATCCGACTGTATGCAACCCGCGCATCGCATCAGAGCCTGGACCGGATTCTCTCGCCGGTAGACACCGACGCTGTTTTGGCGACCGACAGGACACGCTATTAAACCTCAATCCGTACTCTTCCCTTCGGTCGCCGAGAGCGATGCACAAGAAAACCGAATCAACGATGCGCGGTAAAGTCCGGCCAGCGCAGTCAAGAGCCATTTTTCACTCCATCCGCAGGTGGTATCAAGAAGTGCGTGTCCATCGCATATGCCGTCAATCTTCGTGAGCAGCCTGAAATACTGCTCAGGAATGAGTACAGCGACGTCGCCCCATTCGGTCTGAACCAGCCCATAGGCCATCCGACTGCCGCTTCCAGATCGACTTCGAACCGCGTCACGAACGTGCCACATGGCGCTCGGCTCGAATGGTATAAGAGCATCCTGCCACGGTGACGGTGCGACGGCGGCATCATCCGCCGATGCCATAACGCACCCGGCGACCACCGGTAGATCCGCCATGATAGCCTTAGCCGATATTCTTGGCCGCAAGTCTAGCAGTGATTTGAAGCCCTCCTGCTTTCGCACGATCCTATCGTCGAATATGCAGCAGTCAATGCCAGTAGACATCAAGCAAAAGAGAGCGTCCTCCGGCGTCTCTACGATCGGTTCGCCGGCCACGTTATAAGACGTGTTCAGTAGCAACGGAACTCCTGTCTCGGCAAAAAAGGCGCTCAAGACATCGAATAACAACGGTTGAACGTCTCTAGTAATTGTCTGTACTCTCGCCGTATTGTCGACGTGAGCGACGGCCGGTACAAGTGTCGCCTTCGACCCTAAGAATGTCCATACGCGGAGCATGAACGGGCTATCCTGCTCTTCTGGCGCGACGTCGAACCAGTCTTGAGCGTGGTCGCGTAGTATCACCGGCGCAAAAGGTCGAAACATCTCGCGGTGTTTCACTCGACGGTTCAGTATTTCCTTTCCGTCTGAACGCCGTGGGTCGTACAATATCGTTCGTTGCCCAAGCGCTCGAGGACCAAGCTCAGACCGTCCGTCGAACCAGCCTACGACTTCACCATGGCACAGTAACCGAGCAACGTCCGACGCGATGTTGCTGCTTCTACGGACTGACACGGCTGGTGTCGAGGAGATCGCCCGATCGATACGCCCACCGTCGTAGATTCGTCCCATCGCATCGTGCCGCACACGTTGTCGAGTGTTATGATGCTCAAGCTGCCATAGACCATAGTACGCCGCACCGACAGAGACGCCGCTGTCCTCCGCGGCCGGGAAGATGTACACTTGCTCAAACCCACTCTGCCTAACAAGGAGCTCGTTTGCAACGCTGTTTAAAGCAACTCCACCGGCATAACAGAGATTAGTGCTGGCGGACATCGCCCGGATCTTGTGGACAATATTGATAAGCGCGTACTCGGTTGCCCGTTGGACCGACGCCGCAACATCGGCTCGTGCGGGCAAATCCCGTTCGTCGCGACACCGCCGTTTGGCCTCGCGCAGGCCCTCGGGAGAAAACCGAACGAGACCGCCGTCCTCGACCGTCAGCCATTGGTCTACCGGAAACGTCGCCGTGCCATAAGGGGCCAATCCCATGACCTTGCCTGGCGCATCGAGAAAATCACCGAATAACAAGTCCGCGACGGCGGCGTACATGTGGCCAATGCTGCCGAAATGTTCAAGGCCATCCTGATCAAAAGTATGTGGATGAAGTACTTGCTTGAACACCGGTCGGAGCACCGTGTCATGTGATTCGTAATAGGAAAGCCACTCCCAGTCGCCTGCCCGCGCGTCATCGTTCAAGACGACGGCCTGTTCATCATCTGTAAGGCATTCGAACCGTGTCCCCGAACCATCAATGACCAGCGTCGCGGCGTCGCGAAACCCGGACGTGGCGAACGCGCTCACGGCATGCGCCAAATGATGTGTGATAGTCAACAACGGCACCTTGAAGTATGCTGCTCTGATATAATCATTCAACCAGATGTCGTCAACATCGCGATCGCTACTTCCAAGTATACTTGAGCAAACGATGAGGTTGAGATCACGTGGTTGTATGGCCGCAGCGCCGAGGCAGTAATTAACGCAGTAACGAATGAATCTGGCGCTTGTTCTTTGGCGCTTATATCGAAGAAGTCGCTCATCCTGAATTGCAGCGACAATGTGATCGCCGTGAAGAAGGCACGCCGAGGCGTTATGGGAGCAAGACAGTCCGAGAATCCACGGTCCTTCACTCATGGTTCGGCATTCCTTCTGAACCAATAACAGACAACTCGATCACTGTGTTCCATCCCTGTGGTTCGTCGCCCGATTGAACACCTCGGTGCGCGCTAACGGTTGAAGGACTGCGTACTTAAGAAGTCGTGCCAATACGAGCCGGACTGTCAGTTCACTGCCGAGTCCTGCGCTGACGACGCGCCTTACGAGCTCACCAATTGACAGTGGCGTCGCGCCTGCACGCTCGAGAAGTGCAACCGCCAGTTCAGTTGATCCATACTTAGGTATGGGCATCCTCTCGGAATGCGAGAGTAGCGTATGAAGGCTCGACGCGGCGGCGCCAGGTATCACCACCGCGTCGTCAGCAAGGATGAAGCTTGGATAGTGATCGAATAGCCCACGCAAGGCCAGGAGGTCCCTCGTTCTGTCGTCGATCATGTCCGCCAGACCGTGCCGGGCGCAGGCCTGAAGTTCGCACCATAGCGCCTCATAGCGACAAATGACCACTCGCCATTGAAAATAAGCCATGAAGAACTGACGGGCATTTCGACCCATCGTCTCACGGCGTGCCTTGTTGTTCACGAGCATCTCCATGTAACACTTCATGTGATCGACATCGACGACGGTTGCACCACAATCTGTCCCATCGTGCTCGGGAACGTTACACATGGACAGCAGGTCGTACGACGAGCCAAGGTTCGTCCAGTACGTCGGGATCAAGAAACCAGTCTCAGAATGAACAACCAATTCACGATAGCCGTTCCAGTCGGAAGCAAGCACAGGCAAACCAGCAGCCATGGCTTCGATTATCACCAGGCCAAATGTCTCCTGAAGGTTATCAGAGGGAGACACAAAGATATCGGCCGCTTGATACAAGCCGAGTTTCTCTGCGTGTGTTGGATCAGGAATGATGGTGACCGATTGCCCAAGGCCCAATCCGGCGGCCGCTGCGGATAACGCGGTCGTCAGATGGTGCGTCGTATCGTCACCCGCGAGCACAAGCCTCGCCACCGTCTTTGTCTCTGGCCTCATCGCATCGAAGGCGATGAGTAGCGGCAGAAGGTCGCATTTCCAACGCGGCGAAAAGCGACCCACGTACAAGATCATCACCTGCTCGTCGGCTATGCCTAACTGCCGGCGCGTCGTGCTCCGCAGCGGCGGGTTCGGGTCGATAGGCTCGGTAGCCAATGGAATGACAGGTAATTGAAGGTTTGTAATTGGCCAGAGCGACTTCAACTCTGGATATATCTGTGGCACCGCTTCAAAATATCGGTTTATGGCGGTCCGACCCGCGTTCGACGAGCAAATCAGAGCATCCCATGGTGCCACGTCACCAAGAATAGCCTGGAGGAACCACATTGGAATAATGTGGTGTTGCACCGAGTGAATAAAACCAGTGACTGGCCATCGACGTCCTGGTGAAAACAGCCGCCGCAAGATTCGGCTGTCAAGAAATAGACAGCCGGTTTCGGCCAACACGGCGTCCGTCACGGTCGCTAATCTGTCAAGGTTCTCGTGGTCGATGAACTCTAATCGGTCATGGGCCGACGGACAGAGCGCGCTGAGCGCCTCACGCTGATGCATTGGTAACGTGCCGGTCAAGCAGTATTTGTCCATCGAACCGTATCTGAGAACTGCGCTGATAAAGTCTGCGCTAAAGACTCCGGCACCGAAGATCGGCGGCGCCTTTGCCGCACCATGTTTGTGTGCGAAGAACGACGCGTATATCCTGAGTACGACAGTCGTCATGCGAGGCCTCCGCGTCTAAAGGTCGTACCTAATTCGAGACGGCGGCTCCGTCGAGGAGAACGCGGAGGGACGTACTGGCAAGAGGCAAGCAAGGACGATGTCGGTGTCATGGTCATGGCGGCCGGCGGTGTGCGACCTAGATGGCGCAAGCAAGTGAGGTTAGACGACGTAAGTCACGCCCCGAGGTCTGGTGCGGTTAGCGTGTTCAGAGTCGAAAACGAGGTAGCGCTCTCAGAGCTGTTATAACAGTTACGCCGGGTCCTAATACTACTTTGTCAGATCGGTGATTTCTCGAACGATCTGTGGGTGATCTGAATTGGTGACATTGTACGATTCGAGCCATTTCGGTACGCTGACGCCCGGTGCTGTTGCCGCGCAATGCGCCAGCCTGGCTCGATCGGTTGAGCGCGTGGCTCGAGCCGTTCGAAACGAGCTTCGGTCACGCGGCGCAGCGTGGCGCGTTTCGGCGGTATCTGCTCGGCCTGCTGACCGACAGTCGCCGGAAGTCGATGAGCGCGATGCTCGAGCGCGTGCACGACCCGGGGACGTATCAAGCCTTTCAGCATTTCATCAGTCACGCGCCGTGGGATGTCGCCCGCATCTGGCGTCAACTGCGCGCGGTGATTCCGGAACGCAACGGCGTCCTGATTTTCGATGCGACCAGCTTTCCGAAACAGGGCACGCACTCGGTGGGCGTGGCGCGCCAATACTGCGGCACGCTGGGCAAAGTTGCCAATTGTCAGTTCGCGGTGACGGCCGCGCTGTGGACCGGCATGCGGGCGTGGATGCTGGGCGCCGCGCTGTATGTCCCGCCGACGTGGCTCACGCCCGAGGCGCGGCAGCGCGCCAAGATTCCTGCGACGGTTCGATTTCAAGAGAAGTGGCGGTTGGCGCTGACGCTGTTGCGTCAAGCCCGCGCCGCCGGCTTCCAGATCACCGCGGTGCTGGGCGATGCCGACTTTGGGGACAGCAGTACGCTGCGCCGGCACTTGCATCGCAGCCGGCTGGCCTATGCGTTGAGAACCTCCGGATTTCCAGTGGGTGAAAGCACGGCGACTGATCGCCCCCAGGTTCAGTCCTTCCCGACAGCATGGGTGAGGAAGTCGCAGCGAACGTGTTGCAGCTCAAGGAGTTTCCTCGACGTCGCCCGCCGAGGAGACCGCCCACCCCAACAGCGGTCCCCGCAGGCGGGCGCTCCGAATGGAGCTTCGGTCCCCTATTACCCACGGAGATCCCGGAACGACCATGCGTTGGGCGTCTCGTCGACCCTGACGGTGTGGCGCGCGGGCAGGGCCCGGGCCGAATCGCTCCGCGCGATCGCTGCGCAGCTCCCGCGGCGCGCCTGGCGCGTCGTTTCGTGGCGCAACGGTCACCATCGACCGTGGAAGGCACAGTTCGCCGCGGTCCGCGCCGTGCCGGCGCAGCGATGGCCGCATCGGTGGGCTCCGGAGATCTGAGACCGAGCTCGTCTTTCAGTTCTTGATACTGCTGCTCGATCGCCCACCGGTGATGGGCCAGCCGCACGAGCGCGCGCAGCGACGCGGTCGGGGGCAGCGCGACAAACAAAGTCGTACTAAGACAGGGTCGAAAATCTCCCCGCGATCATGCCCGATTGCTCGAAGGAGCAAGTACGGGTTCGACGCGATAGCCGAGACTGCGGAGTTCTCGGATCATCTTGGCGGCTCGACGTTGTGCACGCG
>Ga0209474_10000935_pt1 | contig 29563 bp, 21 predicted proteins | sample GraSoiAngelo_145_FD_185902 | JGI IMG/M metagenome (GOLD analysis project Ga0209474, IMG submission 185902) | Grasslands soil microbial communities from the Angelo Coastal Reserve, California, USA - 14_1009_05_20cm (SPAdes) (version 2) | ecosystem: Environmental > Terrestrial > Soil > Grasslands...
TGATTGCCTACTTTCACGAGTAGTTCAGCATTGAGAGGCAAGTATATTTCTGTTCGCGAACCGAAGCGAATCATTCCAAAGCGCTCGCCTTTTTTTAATTCGTCGCCGATTTTCGCCCAAGCTACGATGCGTCTCGCAATCGCGCCGGTGATTTGGCGGACCACAATTGTGGTTCTCTGGTTCTGAAAAGCCCACGTCACCGATTCATTCTTCTCCGAGCAATCGGGGCGGCGCGCATCAACAGAGAGGCCCTCTCGATGCTTCCGGTAAATAATGCGGCCATCGATTGGTGCGCGATTGGTATGGACATCGAAGATTGACAAGAAGATTCCGACACGGCGCGTTTTTGCTTTCAGGACTTCGCTTTCATCCAGCTCAACGATGTCCGTGACAGTTCCATCGGCCGCCGCTACGACGAGATTCGGATCTGACGGTGCGACGCGACTCGGATCGCGAAAAAATGCGAGTGTGCAAAAAAACAGCAGGAGAAAAAGCAGCGATAACCAAAGCGTCAGAAGCGAACTAACGATCGCAAACACTGCGAGGATTGCAAAAATCCAGCGTGCTTCCAGAAGGGTTTGAAGGCGCATTAGCTAGCTATTTTCCAATTCCAAAACGAGCTGGTCAAGACAACGAAAATCGAGGCCTTCGGCTGATCAAAAGGAACCACAATATCATGGGTCTCGGCCTCGGTCCGCCTCCAACCGGTAGCGGAAAATTAGTCGCTTGAACCACGAGATTATTAGTTGTTTCTAAGGCATTTTTAGGTATTCTCTTTCTTGGGCCGTTCGAGGCCTGCATATGCCGCAAGCGCAAGACGAAATTCCGGTCGACAAATTGCCTCTAAATCGTGCGACCGGAATCCGGGCCGCGCAAAAATACGACGCCGCGCAAATCGATAAATTGGAGGGCCTCGAGGCGGTTCGCAAACGGCCCGGCATGTTTATCGGAGACCCTGACGAGCGGGGTCTGCACCATTTGGTTTTCGAAGTGCTCGATAACTCAATCGACGAGCATCTCGCTGGATTCTGCACCAAAATTGAAGTTGCCGTTCATGTCGATGGGTCCGTGTCGGTGCGGGACAATGGCCGGGGTATTCCTGTGGACATTCATCCAAAATGGAAGATGCCGGCGGTTGAGCTAGTTCTGACAAATTTACACGCCGGCGGAAAATTCGGACAAGGCGCTTACAAATATTCGGGCGGCTTACACGGCGTGGGTGCGAAATGCACGAACGCGCTTTCCGAATGGTTCAAGGTGGAGGTATCCCGCGACGGCAGCGTTTATCACATGGCCTTTGCCAAGGGAAAAACGACCGACAAACTCACTGTCATCGGTGAAGTCAAAAATAAAAAGACAACCGGAACACTCATCACGTTTTTGCCCGATCCGACGATCTTTACGATTACGACCGAATTTAAGTTTGAGCGGCTCGCGACACGGTTGCGCGAGTTGGCGTTTCTCAATCCCGGTCTCGAGATCACCCTGACGGACGAACGCAGCGATGCGACGAAAAAGGAAACATTTCTCTATAAGCATGGGATCGAAGAGTTCGTAAAGCAGCTCGGGGAGAACAAACAGGTTCTGCATCCCAAGCCAATCGTGATCTCGCGACAGCGCGATGAAGTTTTTGTCGACGTTGTGCTGCAATACAATGACAGCTACAACGACCAGATTTTGCCGTTTGCGAACTCAATCCCCAATCCGGACGGTGGCACCCATCTGACCGGCTTCCGCACCGCACTTACGAAAGCGGTCAATCAGTACGCGAAATCGAGTAATCTTCTTAAGGAGAAGGATCCTTCGATTTCCGGCGACGATGTCCGGGAGGGGTTGATTTGTGTGCTTAGCATCAAGCTGCCAAACCCGCGCTTCGAATCGCAGACCAAGGTGAAGCTGGTCAATACGGAGATCGACGGGATCGTGAACTCGGTCGTTTACGAAGGCTTAATGACTTATTTCGACAAAAATCCACCTATCGCGCGTCGGGTCTTCGACAAAGTACTCACTGCGGCGCGCGCGCGTGAAGCGGCTCGAAAAGCGCGGGAAACGATTCGCAAAGGCGCTCTGACCGGTGGCGGATTGCCGGGAAAATTGGCGGATTGTTCCGAACGCGATCCGGAATTGACCGAACTTTATATTGTCGAAGGTGATTCGGCGGGCGGCTCCGCTAAGCAAGGGCGCGATCGGCGTTATCAGGCAATTCTGCCAATTCGCGGCAAACTTATCAATGTCGAGAAAGCGCGAGAGGACCAGTTTCTCAAAAACAACGAGATTCAGTCGATGATCACCGCAATCGGCGCTGGCATCGGCAACCGAACTTTATATTGTCGAAGGTGATTCGGCGGGCGGCTCCGCTAAGCAGGGGCGCGACCGGCGTTATCAGGCGATTCTGCCGATTCGCGGGAAACTCATCAATGTCGAGAAAGCGCGGGAGGACCAGTTTCTTAAAAACAACGAGATTCAGTCGATGATCACCGCCATCGGGGCGGGCATCGGCAAGCCGAAAGAGGATGGCAATTGTAGGGACGAAGGGCGTTTTGATATCACCAAACTGCGTTACGGCCGGATCATCATCATGACGGATGCAGACGTGGACGGTTCACATATTCGCACCTTGTTGCTCACTTTCTTCTTTCGGCAGATGACCGAATTGGTGCGCGCTGGCAAGATCTACATCGCGCAGCCGCCGCTCTACCAAATTAAACGCAAAAAACGCGAGGAATACGTCGATGACGACGTCCAGTTAAACAAAATCCTGATTTCGCTCGGCGCGGAGGACGTGCGATTAAAAAATCTGGCGGATGACAAAGAACTCACAACCGCTCAGTTGAAGGACATTCTCGAATCGCTCGAGAAACTGGCCAAGCTCAGTGAAGCGGTCCGTCGTCACGGCGGCGATTTCGAAACTTATCTCGCGGAACGAAATTCGAGGTCGGGCAAGCTCCCGACCTACCTCGTCAAAGTCCGAGACGGAAACGAGGAGGCCGTACATTATTTTCACGACGAGAAGGAGGTCCGCCAATTTCATCAGGATAATCTCGATTTAAATTTGTTCGATGCGGAGCTTGGCCAGGAATTGCTACCGCTTGGGGAAGCGCCGGCTCGCGCGAACGGCAGCCGCAGACGCGGAAAGCTTGTTGAGTTGCACGAGTCCGCTGCGATCCAGAAGCTCATTGCCGAGCTGGCGCGCAAAGGTTTGAAGGTAGGCCATTACGCAGCCAGCGACCGGCCAATATTTGAGTTGATTGAGGGCGACGGCGAGAAGGCTGTTTCTCGTCCTCTGTTTTCGATTCCCGAAATTCTTCAGAAGATTTTAGAGATCGGCCGCCGAGGAGTTCAGATCAAGCGGTTCAAAGGCCTTGGCGAAATGAACGCCAAGGAATTGTTCGAGACCACAATGAACCCTGAGAAACGCAAGCTCCTGAAGGTGGATTTGAACGATGATAACGCTGTCGACGCCGATAAAATGTTCACGATTCTGATGGGAGATGTCGTCGAACCGCGCCGGCAATTTATCGAGGATAACGCATTGAACGTGCGCAACCTCGATGTCTAAGATTGACGATGGGGAGTCTGTCTCACAAGGTGCGCCGTCCGCGTCGTTGTTACGTGGTCTGCGCGATTGCGCGCCCGGGCAGCAATTTGTTGACCAATGGTTTGCATGCCACGCGCCAGGCTGGTAGACGGATGCCGTTCTTCCCGCCCCAATCCGAATTGGAATTCGCAGCCGTGGTCCGAATTTAGCTCGTGTATAACCAAAACGAAACGGTAGAGCCAATCAACGTGGCCGAGGAAGTATCGAGGTCGTTCCTCGATTACTCGATGTCGGTCATTATTTCGCGCGCGTTACCGGATGCGCGTGACGGGCTAAAGCCATCGCAGAGAAGGATTCTCTATGCGATGCACGACTTATCGTTGTTTCCAAATAGGCAGCATCGCAAATGCGCGAAGATCTGTGGCGACACGAGCGGTAATTATCATCCGCATGGCGAAGCGGTGATCTACCCCACCCTCGTCCACATGGCGCAACCGTGGGCAATGCGTGAAACGTTGGTCAACGGGCAGGGCAACTTCGGCTCAGTCGAAGGCGATCCGCCGGCGGCCATGCGTTACACCGAAGCGCGGATGACACATTTGGGCGCCGCGCTCATGACCGATATGGATAAGGACACAGTTGACTTTGTTCCCAACTACGATGAGACGCGCACCGAACCGACAGTTTTTCCATCTGCGTTTCCGAACCTTCTGGTCAATGGCGGAACCGGCATCGCGGTTGGTATGGCCACCAATATTCCGCCGCACAATCTTGCTGAAGTTGTCGATGGAATCTGCGCGCAAATCGAGAACGCGGACATCACGCTGGACGAGCTGGTGAAATACGTGAAGGGCCCGGATTTTCCGACCGGCTGCGCGATCTGCGGTTTCTCGGGAATTCGACAATACCTTGAGACGGGCCGCGGTAATATGAAAGTGCGCGGCAAAGCCGGCGTAGAGGAGCTCAAAGGCGGCCGGGAACAAATCGTTATCACCGAAATTCCGTACAACGTTAATCGCGCGACACTAGTTGGGCGCATTGCCGAGTTGGTAAATGGAAAAGTGCTCACGGACATTAGCGCCATTCGCGATGAATCCGATGAAAATACACGTGTGGTTGTCGAGCTGAAACGCGACGCGAATCCAAAGATCGTCATCAACAATCTTTACAAACACACGGCGATGGAGAGCTCCTTCGCGGTGATCATGCTCGCGATTGATCACGGACGGCCCAAACTGCTTTCGCTCAAGGAAGCAAACGCCTGCTACATCGAGCATCGCCGGGAAGTCGTGCTGCGCCGGACCCGGTTTGAATTACGCAAAGCGGAAGAGCGCGCCGAAACCCTCGAAGGCTATCTGATCGCGCTGGCTAATCTCGATGAATTCATTCGAATCATTCGGAGCTCAACCAATCGTGAGGAAGCGCGTGTGAAATTGCTCGCTTTCGAATTTACGAGAAAGCAGATCGAGCAAATCGGCGTCCGGATTCGGCACGAGACGCGCTTGTTGGAAGGCCGCTACGCCTTCAGCGAGCACCAGGCGAACCAGATACTCGATCTTCGCCTTTATCAGTTAACCGGTCTGGAACGCGAAAAGATCGAGAGCGAATACAAGGAGCTGATTAATGCGATCAAGGACCTGCGCGACATCCTCGCGAAGGAGTCGCGCGTTTTCACCATCATTAAGAGGGAGCTGCGCGAAGTTCGCGACAAACACGGCTCGGCGCGCCTAACTGAATTCATCGCTGACGAAGGTGAGATCAACATGGAGGATCTCATCGCGAACGAAGGGTGCATTATCAGCATCACCCACGGCGGATTTATTAAACGCACAGCGGTCAGTGCATTCCGCGCGCAACGCCGCGGAGGAAAAGGCGTCATCGGCATGTCCACCCGCGAAGGCGCAACCGAAGAAGAGGAAGGCGATTTCGTCCAGCATCTTTTTACCGCGACGACGCACGATTACCTGATGTTCTTCACGGAATCGGGACGCGCCTACGTCGAAAAAGTTTACGAAATTCCAGAGATGGGCCGTGCGGCCAAAGGCCGCTCAATTGCGAATCTTCTCGAGCTGCGTCCCGATGAGAAAATTGCCGCGACCATCCGTGTTCAATCCAAGAAATCCGGAACCGGGCCGAACGTTGTTGATCAGACGTGGGACGAAAACCTGCACATCGTTTTCGCAACACAGTCCGGTATCGTCAAGAAGTCCAATCTTTCGGATTACCGAAATGTTCGCAAAGGCGGCATCATCGCCATTCAGATCGAGAAGGGCGATCGCTTGATCGACGCCAAGCTAACCAATGGGAACAACGAGATCGTGCTCATCACCAAAGAAGGTATGAGTCTCCGCTTTCACGAAGAGCAGTTACGCGATCAAGGCCGGAATACGGTCGGCGTCTGGGGAATCCGGCCGGACAAAAAGGACCACGTCGTCGCAATAGCGATTGTCGATCTGAACGCGATGCTGCTCGTCGCCGGCGAGAATGGCATCGGGAAACGGACGCCCTTCGATGATTATCGCCGCCAGTCTCGCGGAGGCAAAGGCATCATCACGATGAAGACTGGCGAAAAAACCGGCGACGTTGTCGGAGCCTTGACCGTCACGGATAAAGATGAGCTCATGCTCATCACGACGAAAGGCCAGATGGTGCGGACGCGCGTAAAAGAAATCCGCGTTGTTGGCCGAAATACGATGGGCGTGAAGCTGATGGATTTGCGCGGTGGCGAAAAGCTTCAAGCGATCGCCCCCGTTGTCAGCCAAGCGGAAGAAGAAGCGCAAACCACAGAGCTGGCAGTTGAGAAGTCGTAGCCGTACTCCTCACTGTTGCGGCGTATTCTAAAGCCGATTGGCTCTGCGTTGAAAAGAAAAGGAACATGCTCGGAGCATGTTCCTTTTCGAATGTGTAGTTTGCGCTCGTTCTCGGCTCAGTAGCCGCTGCTGGTCCGATGCGTTGTTGTGGTGGTCGTCTGTGGCGGCGGTGCCGCTACCGTAGTCTCACGCGTCGTCGTTGTGGTTGTCTCGGGTTCGCTTGCGCAGGAGATCAGCATCATAGCGAGCACCGAAAGCACAGAAGTAAGAATGATCGATTTTTTCATGGTGTGAATTGTTCTTCACAAACAATTCGTCACAAGTTGCTTCGGCAGATGTATTAAAAGGGAAGAATTCCAGGACGGAACCGCTTATCTCGTGATCGAAATAAAGAGCGTTCCACAGGATGTGCCCTTTCGTTTGCTACATGTTGATCTTGGCGCGCTGTTTCTTCAGCTCTGCGCGTTTGCGTTTCGATTCCAAAATCCTTCTCTTGAGAGCTCGGGGTCGCGGGGATTTTCGCCGACGCGCTTTTTCCCTTGCCGCGATTTCATGCGCGCGGCGCGTCGCTTCAGCTTGTTCGACCGCATCGAGCAACCGCTCACGCGCCAGCCTGCGATTTCGGGCTTGTGAGCGCGAGTCCTGGACCGTGACGCTGATTCCGCTCGGCCGATGTCGCAACGTCACTGCGGTCGAAACTTTATTCACGTTCTGTCCACCCGGTCCGGACGATCTCGCGAAAGTTTCTTCCAGGTCGCTTTTGCGAAGGCCGACCTGACCACCCGGTCCGGACGATCTCGCGAAAGTTTCTTCCAGGTCGCTTTTGCGAAGGCCGACCTGAGCTATTCGAGTTTCGATCGATCTTTCCATCGACAATAAGAGGCGCGCTCAAACCGGCGCGATATTCTCGCGACCGTGACGGAGTACCCGTGCCATCCAAATTAGCTCATTTAAGAACTTCTCTACGCGCCGAACGTAACTTTCGTCGAGCAAATTTCCGCGCTCATCAAAAAGTGTTCCGACCTTGCCAAAATTAACGTCCTCGAAAATCGTGACGAGTCCGAGCTCCCGCACGACCGGAAGAAGCTGTTCGATCACACGCGCACCGCCGAACGGTCCCGCAGGTACACCGCAAATTCCAACGACCTTATGAACGTATTCCTTAAAGTTCTCGATGTTACCAGCACAACCGCCAGCGGTAGCTAATCGCCGACCCGCGCGTAAAATAAAGCTCGACAAATTGTCTCGCATCAAAAATATGACAGCTCTACACTTAAGAAAGTCAACGGTGGCACTTACATGATTCGGAAGGACACAGCGCGCAACCTCGGCATCGAGAACTTGAACGCCCCGAACGAAGGCCGGGCGCTTATTGGTAAGATGGCCGACCTGGGAGAAGTTTCCACGCCGTGCGCGACGATGTCTGTAATCTTTCCGGCATTCAATGAGGAAGGCAACATCCGGCGCGCAGTAGACGCAGCATTAGAGGTGCTCCCCAAGGTGGCCATGAGCTGGGAGATCATCGTTGTGGACGACGGCAGCAGCGATGCCACCGCTCGGATCTGCGACGACTTGAAAGCTCAATACCCAGAAATTGAGGTGATTCGCCACGAGCAGAACAGAGGATACGGGGCGGCGCTTAAAAGCGGAATAATGACAGCCAAATACGACCTCATCTTCTTCTCAGATTCTGATGGGCAGTTCGATTTGCGCGAACTTCTGCAACTAATTTGTTGGTCAGAGGATTATGACATCGTCGCTGGTTACCGTGCAAAGCGACAGGATCCGCTCCACCGCCGTATCAATGCACTGGGATGGAATGTACTTGTGCGACTAGTGCTGGGCATCAAAATCCGAGATATCGATTGTGCTTTCAAACTATTCCGACGTGCAGTTTTCGACCAGGTCCAAATCAGGAGCGTGGGGGCGATGGTCAATACCGAAATCCTTGCCCAAGCGGCACGGCTTGGCATGCGCATACACCAAGTCAAAGTAAACCATTTCCCGCGGCGCCATGGGAAACAGTCGGGCGCAAACCTCCATGTTATCATCAAGGCATTTCGTGAGCTTTGTCGGCTTTGGCGGCAGCTTCGCCGTGTCGCGCCCGACCAGACGGGACTCTATTCCGCCACTAAGGAAGGTTTGACTGCCCCAGTGTTAGCGGACCCTGAAGGCAACCGTCCGTCATATTGACCACGGTAGTTTCCCATCACCGGTGGCCTTACAATAGCGCTTCAATTCTCAACTTGCCCTTGGAAAGCATGTTCTGCCGTAGGATTTGTTCTGGGTTTCAACCCGCCGAGCAATCCCATTACGAAAACGAACTCGACGTAGCCCAATGCCAAGCGGTCTTCGTTTAAAGACAGGGGCAATAACGCGCGTTCATCGCCCGATAGCGTAATGATTTGAAAGACTTGTTTTCTCCTGAATCCACGCGCGATCCAGCCTTGCGTGCCACTCCCGGAGAAGCACGGTCACGAGTCATGCTGATAGGACTCGACTGCGCGGCACCTGAGTTGGTGTTTAATCGCTGGCTTAATGATTTGCCAAACTTAAAGTGCCTCTGCCGAAACGGTGTGCACGGACCGCTCCGCTCGTGCGATCCGCCCATCACAGTCCCGGCATGGTCAGTGATGATGTCGTCCAAGAGTCCCGGGAGGCTTGGAGTTTACGGGTTTCGGAACCGAGCTGATCACTCGTACGACCGATACTTGATCGCAAACTCGCTTGCGATCAAAGAGGATCGGTTATGGGATATTCTTTCGCGAAGTGGGAAGCGTTCGATTGTCATCGGCGTGCCGGGAACGTACCCACCTCGACCACTTAACGGATTGTTGATCGGCGACTTTCTGACTCCAGATACGAGCTGCGATTACACACATCCGCCCGAGCTCAAGGATGAAATTGCGCGCGTAGTTGGAGAGTATGTTTTGGATGTGCGGGATTTTCGCTCTGGCAATAAGAATAAGATCCTGGCTGACATCTATGAGATGACTCGAAAGCGCTTCCAACTCGCCCGCCATCTTCTTGCAAAGGAAGATTGGGATTATTTTATGATGGTGGAAATGGGCGTAGACCGAATTCACCATGCGTTTTGGACTGATATGGATCCAGCGCATCGCTTCTACGAGGCCGGCAATAAATTCGAGAACGAAATTCACGACTACTACAAAGAAGTGGATCGTGAAATTGGTGAGTTGCTTGCGTTCACCGACGACGCGACCGCCGTGCTGGTGGTGTCCGATCACGGCGCTAAGCGGATGGACGGCGGCATCTGCGTGAACGAATGGTTGATTGCAAATGGCTACCTCGTTCTAGCCGAAAACCCTGCCAAACCCATACCACTCTCGAAAGCTAAAGTTGATTGGTCGCGAACGAAAGCATGGGGTGATGGCGGTTATTACGCGCGTATTTTTCTCAATGTTGCAGGCCGTGAGGCAAACGGAACCATTGCACCAGAGGATTATGAAAAAGTGCGGGAGGAATTAATCGCCGGACTGAAAGCCATTCCTGATGAAAACGGACAGGAAATCGGCACGCAAGTTTTTCGGCCGGAGGAATTGTATAAAGAGGTACGCGGTGTGGCGCCGGATCTGATCGTTTATTTCGGCGATCTTTATTGGCGATCTGTCGGTACCGTCGGCGACGGAAGAATACATACCTTTGAGAACGACACCGGCCCCGATGGGGCGAATCATGCGGAGAATGGAATTTTCCTTTTTCGACCACCAAGAGGTGGGATTTCAGGTGGACGGCGAATCGAAGGGCTGCGGATCACCGACATTGCGCCAACGATCTTGCAATTATTCCGCTTACCGGTTCCGCTAGATATGGAGGGCACGGCGCTGATCTCGTCCTCTGCGATACCCCCCCACGCGCTAAAATTTATCGGCGACCGATGGTGATTTGCTTGCTTTTTTTTTGCGGAATTTTGATACGCGCTAAAATTTATCGGCGACCGATGGTGATTTGCTTGCTTTTTTTTTGCGGAATTTTGATAAAAACAATGCAGATTAGCCAATCTTTGATCACTGTGGAGACAACTTTGAACCCGAACTATCGCCGCGAAGTAGAAAAACGCCCCAAGGTAGTAATCATAGGTTTGGACGCAGCGACGTGGACACTCATCCGTCCCTGGATCGCCGAAGGTGGCATGCCGAACCTGGCAAACTTGATGAAGGCGGGGGTGTCGGGAACCCTTCAGTCTGTCCTTCCGCCAATTACTCCACCGGCATGGACTTCGTTCATGACCGGCAAAAATCCTGGTAAGCACGGCATCTTTCATTTTGTCGAAACCGAACGGGACAGTTACGCGATGAATTACACCAACGGTGGGTCACGCCGCTCGCCTACGGTCTGGAAGCTACTCAATGCCGCCGGGTTTTCCGTGGGCACTATGAACATTCCGTTTACCTATCCGCCTGAGGCGTTGGATGGCTTCCAGATTTCGGGATTGGATACGCCATCGGCGAATAGCTCGTACGTCTATCCGCCGGCGCTGAAACGCCGGCTGGTCGATCATCTGGGTAAGATTAATCATGATGTCCGCTTCCTCGGGTTCATGTCTACGGACCGGCGGCGCACTCAAGTTCTCGCTGAGATGGAAAAAATCGACCAGCAGTGGGCGGCAGCTGCTCTTTACCTCCTGAAACACCATCCGCAAGACGTGATGATATTCGTCTTCATGTCGATAGACACTGTGCAGCACTATTTCTGGCAGTACATGGACCGCAGTCATTTCCTTTACGACCCGAAGGCGGAACCTCGTTTTGGAAATGCAGTGCGTCAGGTGTATGAACGACTTGATGCCGTAACCGGCCGAATAATCGAGAAGCTTCCGGCCGATACGACTGTCTTGGTTGTCTCCGATCACGGTGGTGGCCCGGTGGTCGACCGCACCGTATTTCTAAATCGTTACCTGTGCCAACTGGGCCTTCTATACTACGGCGAAGGCGGAAGCGGCGGCCGACGAGAAAGATTCGGCCTACGCAAGATTGGCTTAAAAATCCTGCGAGGGGCGTACTCGTTTCTGCGTAAGTCGCTCTCGTCGCGCCAAAAGATCCTTCTTGCGGAAATTTTCCCTACCCTGAGGAGGAGAGCGGAACTCGCTTACACATCATTTGTAAATGTCGACTGGAGTCGCACCAAAGCGTATTGTAATGAAGTGCTCGCCTCGCCACCGAGCATCTGGATCAACTTAAAAGGGGTAAAACCCGGCGGCATTGTGGAACCAGCAGAGTACAGGGCGCTGACTGACTTTATCATTGAGAAATTGGGGGAGCTGAAAGATCCGCGCACCGGCAAGCCGATAATCGCCCGCGTTTATCGACGCGATGAGATCTTCCATGGTCCGTTTTCCGGCGAAGGCGCCGACCTCATCCTCGACTGGTGGAGCGAAGACAGCCTCTTTTCGACGGAGCCAAGTTTTGCCAAGGACAGGGACAAACCGCCAGTCATGATTCGTGAGCATCGTCCATCTGAAGACTCCGAATGGGGCGGTACGCACCGGCTTAACGGAATCTTAATCGGCCGTGGACCGGTGTTGAAAGCTGCCGCAGAGATCGAAAACGCACAGCTCATCGACGTCGCTCCAACGCTTCTCCACTTGCTCGGTGTACCTGTGCCGGAAGACATGGACGGTAAAGTCCTAACGAGCGCTTTCCGATCGGACTTCCTTACCACGCATCCCGTCCGAGGCGCCACTGTTTCCGGCACCTCCGAGACACATCGCCCGAGCGGCTACACTGAGGAGGAGTCAGCCAAAGTTGAGGAACGCCTTCGGGCACTCGGCTATCTCGAATAGCTCCGTGCTAGGGAATTAATCAATATGACTCGTGCCGATGTTAAATGCAAAATGCGCGGATACAGCGTTCGGCAGCAAAATCAGACTTTTTTCCGGAAACGTATCACGCCACTACGCGAATTCGGAACGTTTGGGGTGATCGTATGCGTCGCTTCGGCCGCTGGGTTTGCAGTGTTAAGGCTCCGTATTTCGTCAGTTGATAATCTTCATTTACCTGGTCCTCAACACGGTTTGTTTGGCCATTACCGGCTTCATGTACACCGCGAAAGCGACATCGGAACAGGTTTGGTTATCCGCAATTGCAATGCCATTTTTATTCTCGGCAAATCGTTAGCCCTTATCTTAAATTTTCCTGTTGTGACAACATGAGGAAGCCTGCGTCATATACACGGAACGGAGCGGAACGCTACTCCATCGCCATGGTAGCGGCGTGTCCATTCCCTGCCAACCGCGGGTCGGCGGCAAGTATCCGAGAGATGTCCGATACCCTTTCGCAGATGGGACACACCGTGCACATCGTGACCTACCCGACGGGCCAGAAAGATATCGTCGTTCACCATGCGAAGGTTCATAGGACGGGACCGTTTCGGCCCGAAACCAACGCCAAGGTCGGACCCTCGCGGCAGAAATTTCTACAAGATTTAGCCCTTTTGCGGTTGCTTCGTCGCGTGATTCAGCACGAACGCGTCGATATTATTCACGCGCACAACTATGAAGGCGCGCTGATCGGCGTGATGGCAAAATGGATCACCGGCCGCCCACTGCTTTACAATGCCGTCAACCTGATGTCCGACGAGTTGGCCGGTTACGGCTTCATTCGTCCGACCTGGCTCGCCCACGCAATCGCGCACGGACTGGATTGGTTTGTTCCAATTTTCCCGGATCACATCACGGCCGTCTCCCCCGAGCTGAAGCAGTGGTTCGTCGGGCGCGGAACCGCCGAACGAAAAGTGGACATGGTCCCGGCGGGGATCGTGCCCGAACTGTTTGACAACGCAGATCCGGAAAAGTTCCGTCGCCGTCATCGAATCAACGGCCGTGCGATCGTGATGTATACTGGGGTGTTGAACGCGTTCCAGAGAATCGACCACATGCTTCGTGCCTTCGCGGTGGTTTCAAAGCAACTGCCCGATGCTCTGCTGATGATGGTAAGTCCCCTGGTCTCCGAATTCCATCAAAGAGAACACAAAAAGCTAGCCGATCAGCTCGGTATCTCTGATGCCATCATGTGGATCGCGCCCCATTCGCTTGATGATTTGCCGAATTATCTGGCGCTTGCCAGCGTGACAGTGATTTCGCGCCCGGAATGCCCGGGCCACCCGGTTAAACTCTTAAACTACATGCTAGCGGGCAAGCCCATCGTTTGCTTTGAAGGCGCGGCCAAGGGCTTGCGCCACTTGCATGATGCATTCATCGTGCCGAATCACGATTGCGAAGCGTTCGGCAAGGGGATCATTACACTACTGAAGGATCGCGCGCTGGCAGCGAAACTAGGAGCGAATGCACGCACGACCGTCCTTGCCAATTTCGACTGGCGACAGATATGCCTAAAGATAGAGTGTATCTACAAAAAACTTTTGAGCGTGCCACCAGAAATCGCACTTGCGCAAGCTGAACGCGCTGCGTCGGCGACGCCTGAATCCTGAGTCACTCGTCCCGTGGCTTCCCCAGTAGCACACAGTTTCGCTGGGTTCTGGACTTTCATGCTTCTAACAGCGCGTTTGAAGGTGCGTTTTGTCACAGCCTGCCGCCAATATCTGCCGCAGCTGGTTTTGCTGGTATTGCTTGCGAACCTGGCTGACGTCGATTTTCTTATCGGCCTGGGCACGGAAGCAAACGCGAATGCCTTGCACCATGGCTTCACGCACAGCCTCGCAGCAGCCGTTTTTGTTGCGCTCGCTGTCAGCTGCGTGTGGCGGATAGCTGGAAGTTTTTGGTACAGCGCCATTCTCTGTTTTTCGGCATACAGCTCACATCTTCTCATTGACCTGTGCACTGGCACCAAACTCGGATGGAACGCCACCGCCTCTGCCATTCCTCTGTTCTGGCCGTGCGCGAAAGAATTCCGCTCGCCCTTGGTCCTGGTTGTGGGGGTTAGTCACAAAGACCTTCCCGCGCTATTCAGCATGAAAAATGCTTGGTCAAGCTTTTATGAACTGTTGACCTTCGGCGCAATCACGGTAGCTCTCCTCGCATTACGGCTACGACATGAACAACGTCGCACCATGTCCCACAACCGGGAAACGGCGTCGCGCGCTGTCTCCAACTCGCATCCGATCCGATGAAACTCTCGAAGTTCGCCGATATGCTCGCGCAAGCGCGAGCGCGCTGTCTCCAACTCGCATCCGAATGGATGAAACGCTGGCCCCGGAGGCATCCGCGCCGCCCAACGCGAGGCCGACCGGATTTCCATTCCCATCGGGTGGTCTTCCTAGTCGTCTGTTGCTTGCTTGGTCTGCTCGTGTTCGTGACCGTTCTTCACATGATCGGCACCGACACTGGAAAGGCCCGCCTGGTGCATGCGGCGTCGCCCGTGGAAACCGTTCCGGTGCGCAGACAGACCCTTGAAGAAGTCATTGGGGGCAGCGGCACGGTGGAGCAATTCAACACCGTCCTCCTTACCACACAGATTAGTGCTCGAGTCCTTGAGGTCCCTGTGAAGATTGGCGATATCGTCAAAAAAGGAGACCTTCTTGTCCGCTGGGACGATCGATTGATTCAGGCAACGCTCGAATCCAACCGCCAGTTTGTCGAAACGAGCAATATCAAAATCAAAAACGAAACGCGGCAAGTCGAGCGCTATACAGCCCTGGAAGAGAAGCATATGGGCACGCCCCTCGATTTGGAGAAAGCGGAGATTGCACTTGCTGATGCGCGCGAGGAGTTGGCCAAGGCAACTGTGGGACTCCGGCAGGCGGAGATCGCGCTTGAACACGTGCAGATGAGATCTCCTATTGATGGCATCGTGCTCGAGCGACTCGTAAATCCGGATGAGACGACACATAATGATCAGATTGTGATCAAACTGGGTGCGCTTGAAACTGTCCTGATGGCGGCGAAGGTTACGGAGGAAAAAATCTATTCCGTGCAGTTGGGCCTTTCCGCCGAAATCAGTTTCCCCGCCTTTCCCGCAGAGACCTTTCAGGGCAAAGTCTTTAAAATAGATCCGAACATTGACCCGGTAACCCGGACTTTCACGAGCTACGTAGAAATTAACAATCCGGATTTTCGGTTGAAGCCAGGTTTGTCGGGGTTCGCGCGTATCCATCGCACTGCCAAGGATGTGCCCGCCGTGCCCAGCGTTGCAATAATTAACCCGTCAGGCGACCGGGCCTCGGTGTTTGTTGTTGACAACAGCGGCCACGCGAATCTTCGCAAGGTGGGTTTAGGGATCGTCGTAAATGCTATGACGGAAGTAACGGGTGGCTTAAAGGAAGGGGAAAAAGTCGTGACCGTTGGTCAGCTATACCTGCAACAAAATGACAAAGTCCATTCCACATCGAAATCTAATATTGCGAAATAGCCTGGCTGCTTCGCTAGCTGCCCTATTGCTAGTCCTGCCTCTTAGGTTACCGGGACAAGAAATACGCACTCACAATCCAGACCTTCCCCGACATCCGCTGACGCTTCAAGACTGCATCGCCATTGCATTGGGTGAAAGCCCAAAACTGGAAGCCACTCGCTTCGATTTGCTGGCAGCAGGTGAGGAGATTCGCGCCGCCCAGGCCTCGCTTTGGCCAAACCTGAAGGGATCAGCCACGGGGGAAGCATTCTCGGGCGAACGGACCGGCAAGTTTGGCATTGTCACGACGGGTCCAAGCGGAGGCGGAGTCAATGCGAACAGACAGGTAGATCTCGCCGGGATAGGAATTGGTGGCCTTAAGTTGGAGTATCCGGTTTTTAAAGATGGAAGTATTTTCGGATTCAATGATGCACCGGCAGTCGAGATTAAGAGAGCGCAAAGGAATGCCCTCGCCTGGACGGCTCATCTTACTCGCGAGGAGGTCATCTATCGCGTCACCCAAGTCTTCGTCGACACCGTTTCAGCGCAGAACCGCGTGCAGCCCATCGACCGCAGAGTAGCGCTGTTGCAGCGATCTGTCGATATCCACAAAGAAGAACAAGAGAAGGGATTACTCCTCCCGATCGATGTCAAGGTTGTCACAGAACAGCTCAATGACGCCCGATCTCTTTCGAAAATCATTCACGAGCAGGCCGTGGCAGGGTACTTAGGGCTGACCCGGCTCCTCGGCCTGCCGTCCTCGTCCCACATTCGCGTGAACAGCACACTTCCCGAGCCGCCTACGCCGCCGGATGCGGCGCAGTTGTTTCACACAATGCTTGCTCTGCATCCGTCGCTCCAAGTGCAACGGGCAAAGATCGAGAAGGCAAAGCAGGATTACCGCCTGGAAACCTTTCGACTCTACCCCTCCATGACTCTGCATGGGTCAGCGCTCTATGTCACCGATTTTGACAAAGATGCTCACGTCTTGATCGGTGGAATCACTGTCGACGTTCCGATCTTTGACTTCGGGGCGCAACTCGACACTGTGCGCGCGCGCAGGGACACGTATAACGCGGAGCAAGCTAGCCTGGGCGCTGTTGGCAATGATCTGACCAGTGATCTCGTCAGCATCTACCAGCAAATCTATGCACTGAGCGAAAAAATTCTCACTCTGCAGGGAGAGATTGGGAAACTCGACCGCGATCTGCGCGTAGCTCAATCTCAACAGCAGCAGGGCATCACGCCACCACTGACTGCGATTGATGCGGAGGTGGTACTTGTCGGCAAGCAGGACGAGCTGAACATAGTCCAGTCGAGGCGGCTCCTGCTTTACGCCAATCTACAGAAGGCGATGGGCGGCACGTGGAAGTGGATTCCATGAAGCAGTCGCAGCGGATTGTAAAAAACGCGCTGTTCGGAATCGGATCTTCTGTCATCGGTGGCGTCGTCTATTTGGCGACCATCCTAACCATTGCTCACGCGGTTAGCGTTACCGAATTTGGCAAATATTCCTTCGTTCTCGCCTTTGCGATGTTCGTGAGCAATATCGCCGATTCCGGCTTGCCCCGCATGCTGATCCGGGAAATCTCCAAAGATCGGGAGCAACTTGTTCCGCTTGTCGGCGCGGGGGCCTCGCTCATCTGGGTGATATCGGGAGTAATGTGTCTGCTGGTTGCAGTTACTGTTCCGTTTCTGCATGTGGGGATGGACGTGAAAATATCCGTTCTCGGGATGAGTATCGCTACGATGGCAACGTTCCACGCCGCGGGATACAGCGCCGTGCTACGAGCCTTCGAAGATAACGAACTAAACTATCTCGGTTTTGTTTTGCATAAGGTCCTTGTGCTAGGTTTGGTCTTCGTAATCGTAAAGCTTCATTTCGGATTGATTGGCTTCGTTGCCGTCCATCTCGCGTCGAACGTGCTGCTCTGGAATTTTTATCACGTCGTGGTGACGCGCCTTTATGCCCGCATTCCACTGCGCTTCGACGTCGCCCTCTGGAAATCTCTTCTTTCGGCGGCCCTGCCGATGGGCGGCGGCGCGATGCTGCGACAGCTCGCCCTTCAGCTCGACATCCTTATCCTTACCTGGATGACAAACCTCACGACCGTGGGGCTATTCAGCGGCCCCTATCGAATCAGCATGGCTCTGCGCGTCATCCCGCAAACGCTCTCTCTGCCACTTTTCCCGCTTTACTCACGCACGGCGCACCTGTCACCGGCACGCTTTACCGAGGCTTACCGCTGGAGCACGAAGTTTTTCGCCCTTATCAGTTATCCGATAGCCGCTTTTTTTCTGGCGTGGTCCAAGCCAATCCTGCGGGTCGCGCTGGGGCAGAAGTATCTGGCGGCAATCCCGGCAATGCAGCTTCTCGGGATCGGAATAATCTCTGGCGTGGTCCAAGCCAATCCTGCGGGTCGCGCTGGGGCAGAAGTATCTGGCGGCAATCCCGGCAATGCAGCTTCTCGGGATCGGAATAATCCCATTCTTCCTTTCGACTCTGTTTCAATATCTTTTCGCTGCCCTTGACCAGCAGAAGCGTTTCCTCGCGAGCACTTGTGTCGGATCAACTTTGCGGCTTCTCCTTCTCGTGGCTCTCATTCCGCTGCTCGGACTTGTTGGTCCGGCGGCTGCGTTTCTCTGCGCCGAAACGGTGATTGTTACCATTTGGATGGTGCAACTGGCGCGGCTCGGTTTCCGCGCAAAATTGAGCGACGTCATCTGGCGGCCGTTTACAGCCGGCGTTGCCATGACTCTCGTGCTTTTCGCTGCTCGCGGCGCAACGCTTCTCTGGCAACTCGGCGCGGCAGGGCTAGCGGTAGTCGTTTACGCTCTGGTGTTACTTGCGCTTAAGACATTTTCAGTCGAGGAAGTGCGTCACGCGCGAGAGGGACTGGCTTTTTTTTCCCCTTTTGTGGCCTCTTGGGCGAAGAAGCTTAAACGGAACTCGTGAAAATAACGAAAAAGCTGGCCGTATGGGCAGAGACCAGCGCGAAAATTTGGGCGGCGTATTGGCTCCTGATCGTGGGCAATGTTTTGGTATTTGCTTCGGCAGTACTGAAATGGGTTAACTTTCCTTTCAGCCGCCACCCTTTCGGTTTGCAGCTGCCGCTGCTGCGAAACGTCGAACTCATCCCCCACCTTTCTCTCCTCTCTTACGGAGTAGTTGGAATCGCTGTTCTAACAACCGGTCTCGTTTTGCTTCGGCGTTCCGCCACACACCTCGCGCTCGCGGCCGCCATCCTCATTACTTTGTGCGTGGCAGCGCCATGCCAGACTGCTTTTCAGCAGCCGGCTTTGCTTGGCCGCCTCATTGCCGAGACTCAGGAGCTTCCGATGATCAGAGATTTTGCAAAGACTTACCTTCCCGTAAATTATGGGCCTGCTGAAGCGTATTCGAAGCACTTCGAGTTTGACACCGTTTGGGGCCGTTTTGTCACTGCGTCTTCTTTCCTCGGTCTTGGTTGGTATTGCTTTGGAATCGGATCGTTGTTGATTGGGATCTATTCAATCGCCCGACTGCCTGCCGAGCAAAGAATGAGGGCGCTGGCACTGAGCCGAATTCCAGCCGGCGTAGTTATCATTCTGCTAACGCCGTCGCTCATCGGACAGCATTATTTTACGGGTGCCTGCACTGCGCAGGCCCAAGGTGCTAGGAAAAAGACGATCACATATTATCGCAGGGCGATGTGGTTCGATCGGTGGCGCGCCCAGGATATCAATATCTACGCAACCATTGGAGATCTCCAAAGGCTGTCCGGCTTAAGCAAGGATTCCCCGGAGAAGCATATCAGCAAGGCTCGGGAATTTAAGGAGGCAAGAGAATATGAGTCGGCAGTTTTCGAGCTTGCCCGTGCTGCAGACTGGGGCGGCGCCGTGGCATCAGTCGCGCGACGTGAGTCGGCGCGCACCCGGGTGGATTTTGGCATCGCCCTCTACCGTGGCGGAGGTATCGGTGCAGCTGTGACTCAGTGGCAGCAGGCCCTTGTCGAAGACCCGGTGCAACAGCAAGGACTAACGTTCCTCATCGCCCGCGGAAATTATGATCTCGGCCGCTATCAGGCGTCGCTCGACGTGGTCAAGGGCGTGCTTCGGGCAAGCGGTGATAAACCGATACTGGCCAATGCTCATTCCCTGGCAGGAGATTGTTATATGAAGCTGGGGCGGGATGTCGATGCCCGCAATTCTTACAACCTTTCCCTCAAAGAGGACATGTATGTGAATTTCTGGGGAATGAGTCGATTAATCGGCAACTAATATGATGGACCCTTTCTTGCAGCCACTTCAAGATTTACCGCCACGCGCGCGGCGATGGTCATTGGTTTTGGTGCTGCTTTGCGGAGCGTTGCTTGGCTTCTTCGTGCTTCGCACCTTCGCCAGTCCCTTGCATATGCAGTACCAATTGGACTTCGGAGCTGCCCAATGGATAGAGCCTGCCGAGTTTGCTCCGGTGGCTTACTTCCGCCGCCAGATTTTTTTAAATGCGGCGCCCGAGCAGGCTTGGCTGGAAGTCGCAGCAACGGACTACTTCAAAATCATTATCAATGACGGAACGGTCGGCACTGAAACCAATCTGAAGACGCGGGTAGCACAAATCTATGACGTCAAAAAATTTCTAAAGCCTGGAACAAACGTCATTGCTATCTCGGTTACTCGGGATACCTACCCAGGTTCCGCGCAGCTCCTCGTTTATGGCGGCTATAAAGAACCTGGTGGAAGAACCGGCTCGTTCATTTCGGACGAACATTGGAGAGTTACTCCAAGGACCGGCATTGTAGAAGGCACAGAGGAATGGGTCTCTCCCTTGGTGCAGGAGCAGATTTGGCCGAACGCGCGCCGCGCCACGATCCTTGAACATCCGGTCCACATTACCTGGGTGGACAAGAATCCGCTTTTGCTTCAACTCCCGCCCTCCGGCAAGTGGATCACGGCCGAAAACGCGCGGCGAGAGGCAGTCTTTTCCACCTCCGTGAATGCGGAAAGAGCTCGTCCGGAGACATGGATTCAAGTGGCTAGTTCGGGAAGCCTCGATCTTCTCGTGAATGGCAAGCTCATCGCCGGCGCGACCACCTCCCAGCTCAAGGAACCAGAGATGCCGCGTTTGCCCCAGCTGACAACTGAGCCTTCGGAGAAAGAGAAGGTCGAAATGACAACTCCATCACCGGCAGTCGTTAGGCCATCGCAGAACGCTCAACCTCCGCCTTCTCCTAGTCCGTCCGCGAGTCCTAGCGCAACCGCCACACCCGCGCATTCGGCAAGTATCTTCGAATCGATGGCCACTTCATTGCAGAAGCCGACTCTTCACGCCTATGACATTAGCTACTGGATCAAAAAAGGCTCTAACACAATTGTGGCGGGGGTCCGCAATAACCAGGGGCCGGCAAGTTTTCTCGCAAGCGGGTTCATGGTTCGAAAGGATGGTAGCATTCAACAATTTGAGACCAATTCGGACTGGCGGGTGGGCGATCAGCAAAGCGCGCAAAAGCAGCGCGCTGTGGAAACCGGCAGCAATGGATCCGCGCCCTGGGGTTACCTTACGCAACAGTTAGGGGAGCCGGTAAACCCTTCTGACTTCGATGCCGTTGCCAAACCTTTCGCGGTGATTTTGCTGACGATCGTCGGAACTCTAGCTCTGTGGCTGCTGGCGTCGCGGTTAGTCGCCGAGATTAGAAACGAGCCGCTTCGATACGCTCTCGCTCGCGACGCGCTCTTTCATGCCCCAATCACCGTCGGCCTGCTCTTCCTGCTCCTTCCAAGATACGACGTTCGGTTCCAAACAGAGTGGCCATTCCAGCCGAAATTTGTTGCGCTGGCAGTCGTCGTACTTCTGGCAGTTCGTTTGCTTCACTTCGTCCCGCGCCAGCGGATAACAGCAGATCTCAGCGCACTGATTCGGCAAATCAAAAACACCGTGTCTGCCGATGCGCTGCCTTATCTACTTCTGGCGGCGATCATAGGATTGGGCTTCGCGTTCCGCTATCATGATTACGGCTCAATGTCGTTCGACCATGACGAGTACGGTCTGGTTCAGAAATCGAAAGGTATTTGGGAACTTGGTTTCCCATTTAACAGGGTTGCGGGAGCGATCAGACCGGCCACTAGCTATGAGTTGGTTACTTACCCGATGGCCATTACGAGCCTGCTCTTTGGTGATTCGGAGTGGTCCATTCGGCTGCCGGCTCTCATCATGGGCACACTGTGCATCGGGATAGTTGCACTGATGGGCCGCCGGCTTTTCAATTGGAGGACCGGCTTGATCGCCGCGCTCATCTACGCCTGTCTCCCAATGAATATCCGGTGGGCGCAGAATTGCTTTCACCCACAGCAATGCCAGTTCATGGCGATGCTTACCTTCTGGTTCTTTTACGAAGGGATCAGAGTTCGTCCCTTCCATCACAAATATCTGACCGCAGCCTCAGTCACCTTTTGCGCGGCTTATCTTTCGTGGGAGGGAAGCGCATTTATCCTGCCCGCTTTGTTCCTTGCCTTGCTCGTTGTGCGCTGGGGCGAATGGTGGTGGCTAAAAGAATTCCATCTCTACCGCTGCGTCTTCTTTATGGCCGTCCTGGTGATCGCGGAGCTCTGCTGGCGCACGCTCGCTTCCGACCCCTATACGCAGGTGGGTTTTGGACTTTCCAACGTCGCTGGTCCTTCATTGTTTTTCCTAGCGTATGGCTGGCAGCCGATGTATTACGTGGATCATTTCTTGTTGGCGGAGGACCATGTCTTTTTCACCCTGATGACTCTCGCCGCGATCCCATTCTGCTGGCGCCAACGCGCATTCCTCTACGTGGTCACCGTGTTGGCAGGCTTGGTTTTCTGCCACACGAACTTAATTGCAGCTCTATCGACGCGTTACTGCATGTACTATCAACCGCTTCTTATTCTCTCGGGAGTAGCTGGGACTGTTGCCCTCTACGATCGACTGTTATCGCTTGCCCGGCGCGAAGGTAACTCCACGGTTGCTCGCAGCTTTGCGCATACCGCCGGAGTAGCCATGGTCGTTTTGCTGTTTATTCAAAGCAACGAGTGGTTCATGCGGCTTTACACGCTTTCCAGCCCGGGCGCTTCCACCGGGCTTATGACACGCCTAGGCACGTATCGTTACGACCACCGCGGCGCTGCGCAATACGTGAGAAACCACTTCCAGCCAGGTGACCTCATCATCGTCGGTATCCCGCATATATTCGAACATTACGCCGGGATACCGGGTGATTACTATATCGATGCCATCTTAAACAAGAAAATAACCTACAATGAGAAATTCGCCGAACCCCGCTTTATGGACAAGTTTCGTGGTTATCCAACGATTCGTAATTTGAAGGAGTTGCGTGAAGTAACCAGCCGAGGCCGGCGCACCTGGCTTATTTTCGTGCCTTATGGAGGGTTCTCGAAATTGAACAGCCCGGAGGCGCGTGTATACCTGAATGAACACGCCAAAGTCGTTTTTGAGTCCTACCGCGCCAAAGTCCTACTCATCGGCGGAGAGAGCGAGCCGGTGAATCTGACAGCGGGCTACAACGCCGAATAAGCTCTGTTAATCGCCTTCCGTGTAGCTGCACCCGTCGAAAAGAGTGCCGCGCGCAGCGGGTCTTGGATTCGCGCTGCTTGCAACTCCCGAACTACGCGACCGACTTCGGCCGCATTTTTATCAATCGCTTCCTGAAAGCGTTTGGCAGCGCATTCATAGAGCTCAATATCGAAACGATTTCGCTCGGCGATTAGATCGAGAGTCGATTGCGGCAGATCGCGCTTCTTCGGCCGCGTGCGCGTGACATTAAAGCTGGAGTAAGACTCGAGCTTCCAACCAAAGCGCAGTTTCATTAGTGCCAGGCTTTCCTCAAAACGCTCGGTAAGCCCGACTACACTGAAATATTGCAGATTCTCCTTCGCTTTCGCAAAAATCTCCGCGGTGCATGGTTCCTCATACACGGCTCCCGCGATCATTTTGGTTTGCACGTTTTCTCTTGGCGAACGCCGCACGAAATCCTCCAGTGTCCAACCTTCCCGCCGGAACTTCCAGTAATTCGGGTGCAACTTATAGTTGCTCATGAAGTAATAGGCAGAGATAACCCGTTCCACAGCCCTGCGCATCACGGTGATATAAGTAGCAGGTTGCGGAAGGATCTTGTGCAGTCCAAACGGCATGTGACCTTTGAAGACGCGAAACCTCTTTAGCCGCCGCTGAGGGAGCCGCCAGAGGCGCGCCCTTGACCACCGGAACAAAACCGGATCGACCGAGTACATCTGGAAGAGAGGATATTCCCATTCGATCAACCGATTCAGCGTCGTGCCTGCGCTCTTCGGCACATGAAGAAAGATCAGCGCCTCCGCGGCGTTCGCGGCTGTCATCACGAGAAGGTTGACGGTAGTTTCCCGATGCTTAAAGGAACCGTTTTTCGCCGTATAGTCAACGAAAAATAACCACCGGATGGTTAGGATCAGTGCCTAGGTTCGAGGCGCGGAGTGTCAGTTGAGACCGTGTCTCGGCTTGGACTTGGCGATAATGTGTGGATTGGTGGTGGCGCAGGCGTTGGTGTTGGGGTCGACATCGGGGTTATGAACTCTACCATCGATGGGAGCGTATGTGTCGCTAACGACGGCGCGGAGAAGGAGCCAATGCCTAGAAGATCACAAACTGTTTTCAACGTGTTCTGGTACTGGTAAAGAGTGGTTGAGGCATATCCCGTTTTTACCGACGGGCCGACGGCGACCCAAAGGACTTGTCCGCCGCCGTTTGCGGTGTCAGTGCCTCTTCCTTCGTCAAATATGATCAGTAGGAGGCCATCTGTTTGGAACTGTGGGTCATTGGTTAACGGGTCGATATTGGTTTGCAGCCATTGGTCTGCCGCAAGCAAGGTTCCGTCATGACCATTATGAGCATCGGTTGGCACGATGAAGCCGTAGTTTGGTAACTGTCCTTCTGCCATATCGACCGCTAGTTGTGTGAATGGTACTAGGTTTTGTAGTTGTTTGGTGCTGCTTCTCACATCCGAGAAGTAAGACAATGGATTATGGTGTTGGTCATATCCTCCGCCATCGGCACCGACATAGCCTGCATACGGTAAATTTTCCGTGTACTCTCTCCATGTTTTACCGTTAGCCAGGAGATGCCTTACGACATTGTCATCAAAGACTGTCGACGTGTATTTGTCATCGTTCGTGATTATCTGCCCAGTCGTGAGCATAAAGTAATTTCCGATGGATGGATGCGTATTCGCATAATAGTTCGTGGCTAATCCATATTGGTCGGCCAGGGATTGCAGGTATGGCATTGCTCCGGTGCCTATTATTTCTGAGTAACTGTGATTTTCCTCCATGACAACAAACACATGGTTTATCGGAGGTAGTGTTGCGATGGGTATTGGCGATACGGTTGGTGTTGGTGAGGGTGCCGGGTTCACTGTCAGCGTCACGTTATTACTCGTTACGCTTCCGGCGCTGTTGCTCACTATCACGGCGAAGATGGCGCCACCGTCCGCGTCTGTTGTCGCTGGAGTGGTATAGGATGACTTAGTCGCCCCCCCCATGTTCGCTCCGTTCTTCCGCCACTGGTAGCTCAAGAGCGTTGCGCCTGTCGCTTTTACCGCAAATGTGGCTGTCCATCCTGCCGTTACCGTTTCGTTGACAGGTTGGATGGTGATGGACGGCGCTGCGTTAACCGCATCGGTATCGGTTGCGCTGTTGTTCGCCGGGTTGCGATCGGTGACTCCGCTGGGAGCGGTCACAATCGCTGTATCAGAAAGTGTGTCAGTCGCTGACGAGCTGATCGTCCCCTTCGCCTTATAGGTGATTTTGCTGCCGGACGGCATCGTCACCATGTTATTGATATTGCCGCTCCCAGAGCCGGTAAACCCGGAAGCCCCACCGCTCTGCGTTGCGGTATAGGTCACCCCGGTGAAACTGGCCGGGAAACCGTCGCTTACCCCTGCGCCGGTTACGTCGCTCGGCCCGGAGTTGGTCACCACAATTGTGTAGGTGTTCGTTGCACCGCGAATCACCGCCATCTTCCCGTCGGTGTTCGTCACGTTGAGGTCTGCGCGGAACTTGATTGTATCGGTATCAGTCGCACTGTTGTTCGCGAGATTAGAATCCGTTACTCCACTCGGAGGGTTCACAGTCGCTGTGTCGGAGATTGTGCCGGTTGGTCGTAGTGAACCCCGAAACGCCGCCGTTCTGCGTCGCGGTATAGGTCACACCGCTAAACTTAGCCGGGAAGCTGTCGCTTACTATTGCGCCGGTGACGTCAGCCGGCCCGGAGTTGGTCACTACAATTGTGTATGTGCCCTTCGTACCGGCAGTGGCCGCAGTCTTACCATCAGTTACCGTAACCAGTAGGTCGGCTGTCGTCGCTGGAGTTGGTGTTGGCGGCGGAGTATCTGTCGACGTTGACGCTGAGGCGGAGCAGACAGAACCGGAAACGCTCAGCAGCAAAGACAGAAGAAATTCTCTCATATCGTAGGGTCGTTTCAACAAAAGTGTAAATATCTCACAGCTGTTGGAAGCCATGCTGGTGGTTGCTACACCTGTGGGTCAGCGTGCCGTGAGTGAATATTGCCGAACAGTCTCTAGATTATAAGCACCCCTCGTTGTTTGAATGCACCGGCATCGATTTCCCCTGCAGAAGGAAAGTTCGAACAGCGTTTAAGAGTGCGCGAACAGACTTCTCACCCCAACAACATTTGTTAGGCTGCGTTTGCATTTGTCAAGTAAATAATTGAATTCTTTGCGCGTTGTCGCGCTCTGGAATAACCCATTCGTTGGGTTTTCAGTCTCTCCCACGGAATGACAGAGGCCACTACGCAGCATCCAGCTCACTATATTTGGACTTTCTGTGCGGAGGCCTGTCTCTTCGTCGACGAGTTAACGTTGGGCTGGAGCAAGGGCCTGATGTACGTGCCGTAATCACAACGGGATTCGTGGGCTGTGAGGTGATCAGACCGCGGTGCATCTTCTTTACTTCATCGCTCCCTCAAAAAAACCTAAAAAATAGTCTTGCCACACGTGGTGCGGCAGGTATCCTCCCTAGGATTTTCACCTAGAGAAACGTAAGGTTTTGACCGATCCGAGGTTGTGAATAACCGTTAATAATTCGTCCCCTTGCGTCCACAACAATAGAATTATTAATGGAAAACGCCCTCAAAACCCTCGGTATTTTGACCGCGCTTGCCGTAACCACGGTGGCTTTCCCTCGCCTTGCTGCCGCTGGGCCCGCGTCAAAACCATTCCCTGCAGGGATCGTTGATCTGCCGGGGAGTATAAGTGCCAGTGATCCTATCGGACCCATTTATTCCCACCCGTGGCAGAATGTGAACTTAGCGGGAATGCGGATCAGGACGGGCTGGAAAGACATCGAAACGCAGGACGGCGTTTATAATTGGAAGCTGATCGACGACTGTTTAGCTCTTGCCGCCACTAGCGGCAAGTTCATCGGTTTGAGCGTGATTGCTGGAATCAAATCCCCACCGTGGTTGATGGGCGCTGACACTTTCACTGACGGATCGACCACGCTTAATGTGGCAACGCTTAACTCCCCAACCGCCAGCTTTGTTGCCGCTGATGTTGGCAGGGTGATTGATTGCGACAAATTTCCACCTGGCACTACCATCATTTCAACAGGAACGTCGGTTGCAACCCTGTCCGCACCGGCGACCGCAACCAAGAGCGGCAAGCTCACCTTTTCGATTCTGGCGCGCCATCCCGGAGTCCCATTTCATGTACTCACCGCACCGGATTCGGGCGTGATGCCGGTGCCGTGGGATCCGGTTGTATTGACTAAATGGACGGCATTCGTTGCCGCTTTGGGCGCGAGATATGACGGAAATGCCAACCTGCTCTACGTCCCAATGGGGGGCTTTAGTCAGACCGGTGAGTCCTATCTCGCCACTCAACAGGTCGATGTTGATTACTTTAACGCCAGCGCGGTTGCAGCGGGTTATGCCGCGACGGTGGATTTCTCCGCTGGAATGGTGGCCTGGCAAGCGGTGACGAAGAAAATCATCAACACTTACATGACCGCATTCCCGACAACGCCGCCTTTTATTACTGTGGCAAGACCGTTTCCAAACAACCAAGGGGGAACCAAGGCGGTGAATGCAATTGTAGCTTGGGGTGTAGCCAAGTATCCCGGCAGATTCGGAATTATGAACTCCCAGTTGCATGCGACCTCTGTACCTGGTTATTTCGCAAACGCTGCGATTTATAATAATTGGCTGACCCAACCTACCGGCGTTCAGTTTCTCTGCTCTACCAGTACTGCCGGCAATGTTGCCCGCCTAAGCAATTCTCCGCCATGGGGCTCTGACCCGCTTCTTTCGGCTTACGCTGCCATGAATAATTCGTTTACGGCAGCGGTGAATATCGGTTGCAGATATGTTGAGACCTATGAAGTGGATGTCATAAATCCGGCATATCAAACGATGTTGGCGACCCAGGGAGCGGCTTTGAAATCGAAGTAGGCTCCTTTGCCTCCGATAAATCTGCACATACCTTAAGTTCTCTTTCCTTCTAGCTTCTGGCCAATAGCATCCCGATTCCAGATAATTTCATTTTGCGGGGGCAAGTGCGCTGGAATTTCGGATCGAAATGGATCCTCCCCTTGTTTCGAATGGCTCTCTTATTCCCCGCTACGGAAACGCATATGTTTGCAGGTCCAGCAATGCAAACCCTGCCGGAGAAAATCTACCGGCTGAAAGTAATGGTAGTAGCAGCGACTTCGGCCTTTATGCCTCAGGCGTCAACCCGGCGTTGCGTCGCCCACGCCTGCCTTTTCCGCGGTGGTGGCCACCGCTCTGCTCCTGATAGCGACTTTCGGCGATCAGCTTTTCCTTGTAGGCTTCGTACCCTAGCTTTTTCGCTTCCTCCCAGGCGTTCGCTACGGCCGCTGTAGTTTCTACACTTACACCGTCACCGTGCCACAACTCCCAGTATTCACCCTGTGCATGAACCACGTTGAGAACTGCCATTTCGATTGAGCCCATCCTTTCACCGCCGCGGGAAAAACCCGCGGCACTTTGGAATCCGTGATGAGCGCGATCCTGATATTTTTGGATAAGATCGTAACTTTCTATACCTGCGTCCTCCTTCCTTCCTGTGAGCTGGCAATTCTGAATCGTGAAGCGCTCCGGATATTTACTCACTCCATAATCGACTATGCGTTCAAAAAACGTCAAAGGCAGATCCAGGACCTGCGACAAGTGCAGGGATATTGCCTGCTTCGGGAATGCCTTCGCCCATTCGTCGGTGTACTTCTTGTAAACCTCGAGCAGCTTAGCTCCGTAGTCTCCCATCGCATTCCATTTCGCGCGGTCCTCGGCGGTTTTCGGTAAATGCATCTCTGAGCTGTTGAAATTCGCGCAGGTGAGCACGACGCTTACACATAAGGGATCGGAAGCATAACGTTCTCCAACTTGCGTAATCAGGCGCGAAAAGTTTCGCTGATACACCGGGTCCCATGGGACGGGAATCACAACTGCCGCGCCAAAATTAGCGCGATGCGGATTCGCGACGTGTGTCTCAAACGACTGACCACCCTGCTGGTAAACAAAGGGCGGCGTATCAACGCCGGGTTTGATGCCGAGCTCGTATTTCATGCCGATGTGTCGAAGCACCGCTACGCTTTGGTCGATCGCGCTGAAATCCAAATGCCCAGGCTCCTTCTCGATATCTTTCCAACCGATGTGGAGACATACGCCGGACAGATGTGAGTTTGCGCGGACCTGAGCTTCCAAGGCACCGGTTTTGTCGCCGCCTTTAATCGGCTGCATCATCCATAGACCGGTGCGGAGCGGCGGGCCCGAAACAGCAAGGAGCGGGACGCGACCCGAAATGACGAGGGCGAGCACGAACAAAAAAATCCGGATGGTGTGAGGAGATTTAAGTGGTTGCATATGTTTCCTAAAACCAGT
>Ga0209474_10000936_pt1 | contig 29562 bp, 28 predicted proteins | sample GraSoiAngelo_145_FD_185902 | JGI IMG/M metagenome (GOLD analysis project Ga0209474, IMG submission 185902) | Grasslands soil microbial communities from the Angelo Coastal Reserve, California, USA - 14_1009_05_20cm (SPAdes) (version 2) | ecosystem: Environmental > Terrestrial > Soil > Grasslands...
CGCTCGGCCTGTTCGCCGCACTGGCGCTGACTGTCGTAGGATCACGAGCGTGTTTCGCGCAGGCCGATCCAGCATCAGAACCGGCTGTTCTCGCTGTAGCCAAGGTGTTGCCCGCAGTGGTGAACATTAACACGGAGCGCGTAGTCCGCCGCACAGTGCGCGATCCGCTCGAGGATCTTTACGCGCAATTCTTCGGTTACAACCGCGGTCGGCCGCGGCAAATTCGCCAAACCCTGCAGAGTCTGGGTTCGGGTTTCATTATCGACCCGCGTGGTTACATCGTGACCAACCAGCACGTGGTTGAGCGCGCCGCGGACTTGAAAATTCATGTGACGACACACGACGACAGAACGTACAACGCTCACTACATCGCTGGTGATGACAAGACCGACCTGGCGTGCATCAAAATCGACGCGCAAACCGATTTTCCCTTTATCAATCTCGATAATATTTCTCCAAACTTGCTTGGTGAGACAGTGATCGTAGTGGGCAATGCGGTTGGCTATGGCAGCTCCATCAGCCGAGGCGTTCTTAGCGCGGTGAAGCGTAACATCACCGTGGACGACGTTGAGTACAAGGATCTGGTGCAGACCGATGCGGCAATCAACCCGGGTAACAGCGGTGGACCAGTGATCGATCTCTCCGGACGGTTGGTCGGCATCAGCTCGGCAAAAATGGCGTTCACGCCGCAAGGTGTCCCAACTCAGGGGCTGGGTTTCGCGATTCCGGCGGAGGTTGTGCGCGATAGCGTGAATCGATTCAAGAAGATCGCGCAAAAACAGGCCGGGTTGCAGAATGAGGCCGCGAGCGTCGAAACATCTACTTCCAAAGCCGAGCGGTTATTCGGAATGCAGCTTCAAAATTTGAGCCAGGAGTTAAGTGATGCGCTCGGGTATGCGCGCGGGCGTGGAGTGCTGATTACGGCAGTCGAACCGGGCAGTCCAGCAGACGAAGCCGGAATTGAGCGCGGCATGCTCGTTTATCGGATGGCTAAATCCGACGTGACGTCTGTGCAGCAAGTCGAGGCGCTGCTCGCCTCGGTGCAAAGTGGCTCGAACGTAAATTTCACTGACGGTGTGATCCGTGCCCAAGGACAAGACCACAAGCTTGCCGCGTTGAGCATGACGGCGCGTTAAAAAAAATGCCAACGCAATCGCGGCTCGGTTGTCTCATCGAAATATCGCGCAATGATTAAAGTTGAAAATCTGACCAAACGCTATGCTGGCCAGCCTGCCGTTCAGGATTTGAATTTTGAAGTTAGCCAGGGTGAAATCATGGGATTTCTGGGACCAAACGGCGCTGGTAAAACCACGACCATGCGCATCTTGGCCGGCTTTATGCCGCCTACTTCAGGTCGCGCTACGGTCGCGGGATTCGACGTTTTTGAACAATCGCTTCAGGCTCGGGCGCACCTCGGCTACATGCCGGAAAATGTGCCGCTCTACAGCGACATGCGCGTGACGGAGTATCTCAATTATCGGGCAGCGCTAAAGGGAGTCCAGCACCGCCGCGTTGCGGAGCGTGTCGGCGATGTAAAGGAACTTTGCGGCCTCAAGGAAGTTGAAAACAAACTGATCGGCACACTTTCCAAGGGCTATCGCCAACGCGTCGGCCTGGCGGACGCGCTGCTCGCCGAGCCTGACCTTCTCATTCTCGATGAGCCGACGATTGGTCTCGATCCAAATCAAATCCGGCAGGTGCGCGAGCTAATCAAGAACCTGGGCATGCAGCACACGATTTTGCTTTCGACGCACATCTTGCCTGAAGTGGAGATGACATGCAGCCGTGTGATCATCATTCACAAGGGGCGAATCGAGGCGTGCGATACGCCGGATAATTTACTCGCGAAAATCAGGCAAGCTGGCGGCGTAGTGCTTGAAGCCAAAGTAGGGACCGACAACGGCGCGGAGCAACTAAAGAAGATTCCAGGTGTGCGAGAAGTGGTTACCGACGGCGAGGATGATTGGAAAAGATTCTCGCTGCGCGTGGAATCGGGTGTCGATGTGCGTGAAGAAGTCTTTCGCCTGGCCAGCGCTCGCCACTGGGTAATGCGCGAATTGACTCAGCGTCGAGCGACGCTCGAAGACGTATTCGTTGAACTCACACATCCCGATCAAGTGTAGGTATGGAAGAAATAAACGTCCAACGCCCAACGCTCAACGCTGAACGTGCAATTTCGAGCAGGCCTCATACTTTTGCTCTTGCTCGCGTTCGTAATCGATAAGCCATGCGTAAGTTTTATACCCTGCTCGCGCGCGAGGTTCGCAGCTATTTTCACTCTCCGATCGCGTACATCGTGCTGATCTTCTTTCTCATCGTCAGCGGGATTGATTTCTATTTTCAGGTTTCCTTCATGAACCAGCGCCAGGTGCAATACACGATTCAAGAAGCATTTTTTAACTCGGTCTTCTTCTGGTTCGCATTCGTCCTGACTTTCCCGCTCCTCACGATGCGCCTGTTCGCCGAAGAATTTAAGCTTGGCACCATCGAACCGCTTACGACAGTCCCCGTGCACGACTGGCAGGTCGTGCTTTCGAAGTTTTTCGGAGCGCTGATCTTTTACGTGATCCTTTGGATTCCGACTGTGCTTTACTTTTGGATTTTTCTGAAAATAACAAAACAGCCAGCCGCGCATTCTGGTGGAGCATACTGGGGTTCCTATTTGATGCTGTTATTGCTGGGAATGTTTTATCTCTCGATTGGTTGCTTCACTTCTGTTCTAACCCGTAACCAGATTATCGCGGCCATCATTTCTTTCTGCGCAATCACACTGTTATTTTTTCTCGGCCTGGTCCAGTTCATCCTTCTGGATGTTACCTCCACAGCGCGCGATTTGCTGGGCTACTTCTCCGCGATCGAACACATGGGGACATTCTCGCGGGGCATAATCGATACCCGGCCGATCGTGCTCTACGTCAGCATGACCATTGTGATGCTGACACTCACTTATCAGGCATTCCAATCCCGCAAATGGAGGCTGTAAGAAATGGCTGATAAGACAAAGAAGCCGCGAACGCGCGGGAAAATTGGCCGGATTCGAATCGGTCTAAATGTTCTCGTTCAGATCGTGCTGATCTTGTTTCTCGTGGCAATGGCGAATTCCCTCGCCTTCAAGCACTACGCACGTTGGGATTTTTCCCGCGACCAGAAATATACGCTGTCCGATAAAACGAAGCGCTTCCTCGACACGCTCAAGGGCAAGATGCGCATCACAGTTTTCTTTTCGCCCAACACGCCGATTTCCGGGGACGTTCTGAATTTACTGACTGAATATCAATACGCCGGCAAAGGAAAGATTGACATCGAGCACATCGATCCCGAGCGAAATCTTTCTCGCGCAAAGGAACTGTTCGACAAATACAAAGTGGTCACAGACGAGAGTCTTTTGGTGCTCGATTACGACCGTCGCAACAAAACCGTTAAAGCGTCGGAGATGGCCGATATTGACCAGAGCGGGATGTCCTTTGGCGAAGGCCCGCGCGTGGCTGCATTCAAAGGCGAGCAAGCCATCACCAGCGCGATGATCGACCTTGTGGAGGGAAAGAAGAAGACCCTTGGCTATGTGACCGGTCACAAGGAACCGGCGCTTACAGAAGGCACCAGCCCGATCACTGTGCTGAAGACGTTCATCGAAAATGAAAACATCAAGTTTCAGGAGCTGAACCTTCTCGATGTGAATGCAATTCCGGCCGATGTGAAAGCTGTTATGATCGTCGGGCCGCAGTACGATTTTTCCGATCGCGAAATGAAATTGCTTCGCGACCTCTGGGATAAGCAGGGACGGATCCTGCTTCTTTTGGATCCAGCGGCGAAAACGCCGAACCTGCGCGGGTTTCTAAACGAGTTGGGCGTCAAGGTGAATAACGATCGACTGATGGTTTTCTTGCGCACCGGAATCCAGGAACTGGCGCTGACGAGGGATGTGCAAGCGCATTTCCTTGGCGACAGTCCAGTCACAAAACGGTTAGCCGATGTGCGAGCGCTCTTTTTGGGCGGCACATCTTCACTTACGCTCGAACCGGACCGCGTCCGCGCCGCCAACATTCGGCTGGAACCGCTGATCCAGGCTGAGAAAGGCTATTTTGCCGAAAAAGATTACAACACGGATGACCAGGCAAAATTTCAGGCTGACGCGAAGCAGAGCAGTAATGTGCTGCTAACAATTGGCGCAGCGGTCGAAAAGGGCGGCAGCGCAGATCAGCGGGTGCAGATGAATTCCCCGCGCCTGGTAGTAGTCAGCAACGCAACTTTCGTTGAGGACAACGCCATCACCCAAGATCAGCAGGGACTCGACTTCATCTCTGGCGGCGTGAACTGGCTGCTTAGTCGGGAACAGCTTATCGGTATCGCGCCGAAAATCCCCAAGCCTCTGACCTTCAGTCTCAGCGAAGAGGCGCTGCGCCGGCTGCGCTGGATTGTTCTGGTATTCATGCCGCTGGTTCCCGCCGTGATCGGAACGTTGGTGTGGTGGCAACGGCGGGTCTGAGCCTTTGTTGTCGTGTTGAGCGAACCGAAACATCCAGGTACTTCCAACGCTCGCGCGGTTCCAATGCATGCCAAGGTCTCTCGCGCTTTCCACCTCCAATTAGACTCCTCTGATTTTGAAGTAGCTGGATTCTTCGCGTCTCTGAAAATGGCAAGAGAGAAGTCATGAACTGGAGATATACCTTGATCCTGGCGGTCGTCGCGCTCGCTGGCGTCGCTTACTTCCGCTTTTTCGAAATGAAGCGACCGAGCACGGAGGAAGCCCGGCAGCGAGCGCAGAACGTGGTGAATTTCGACCGAAACAAAATCGATGGGATCGTCATTAAGAATGGCGACCAACAGATCGAAATAAGGCACCGAGATAACAAGTGGCGACTTGAAACGCCGATCAAAGATCAAGCAGACGGGGCCCTGGTCGAGAATTTGTTGTCCGATTTAGAGAACTGGCAGAAGGAGGGAAGCATCCCGGCGAAAGCTATTGAGGCTGATAAGAGCAAACTGAACGAGTATGGCCTTAATAATCCGAAGCTAAAACTCAAATTGCTCGGCCAAGGCAGACCGCCGGAAATCTGGTTTGGAAAAGACGCTGCGTTGGAAGGCAGAATGTATGTGCGCCTTCAGAACTCGAAGGAAACATTTCTTGCCAAGCAGTCGGTCCGGAAAGACGTCGACAAAAAGCCTGAGGAATTTCGCGATAGAAAACTGACGGACCTGACTACTGCGCAAGTGCGCCGCATCACATTGAAGACGCCAGCCGGCGAAATGGAGTTGGAGAAAAAAGCCGATCACTGGGACATCATCAAGCCGCTGCGCGCGCGGGCCGACGACGGGAAAGTGGGCGACTTGATTTCGCAGATCACGTCAGCGCGCATTCAACAATTTGTGGCCGATGATCGTGGAGACCTGCGTCCTTATGGATTGGCGGAGCCGCGTGGATCGATCACGCTGTTTGATGAGGCCCAGAAAAAAGATCAGAAGGTTGAGATCGGTGAGTCGATCAAGGTCTTTGGGCGGGAAAACAAAGGCCAAACGCTGCAGATCGGCAACGTGCCAGAGAAGGAGAAGGACCAAATTTATGTGCGATTCACTCCTCGCGGATCTGTTTACACGCTCCCGAAAAAGACCGACGAGATCCTGAACACGAAACCCGCAGATCTGCGCGACAATCATTTGGTTCGCATCGACACAAATATTCTCGATCGGATCACGATCGATGCCCCGGGCAAAGGCAAGACCGTTCTCGCGCGCAAAGAGGGAAATTGGACAATCGCCAACCAAAACAATGCGCCAGCGGATTCAGGTGCAGTTCAGCGCCTTATCGACACGCTGCAAAATGAGCGGGTGACAAGATTTGTAGAAGACGTCGCTTCCAACCTGCCGAAATACGGTCTCGATAAGCCGCAGACGCAATTGACGTTCAGCTCATTCGCTTCGGAGAACACTGCTGAAACCAAAGCGGGCGAAGAGCCGTTTGCCGGAGTCGCCTTTGGAAAACCAGAAGGCGATAGCGTTTACGCGCGCCTGACGGATGAGCCGTTCGTCGTGGCGGTCCGTCGGGGTTTTTTGGATCAGATTTCACCTGATCCCCTGCAATGGCAGGAGTCGTCGATCTTCAAGTTTAAACCGGAACAAATCCATCGCTTAAGCGTTCCAGCTGAAAAGGAGTTGTTGCTGGAGCGCGATCAAAATAATCATTGGCACTGGCTTAAAGGAAGTGGCCAGATCAATCAAGCCAATGTGCAATCGCTGCTCAATACCTTGGCAAGCTTGCATGCAGTGCGCTGGCTTGGAGCTACGACGCCTCAACATGGCTTCGAAAAACCACAGCTTGTGCTCGGCTTCACAACTTCCCCGGATAACAAAGCATCACATAAGTTGGCGGTTGGCGCACAAAACAATGACGGCACGTGGTGCGCGCGCGTGGATGGACGCGAAGGCACCTTTGCAATTAGCAATGCAGACTTCAGCGCCTTAAAATTGCCGCTGGAGGCACAAGCTGCCGCGTCGCCGTCGCTAGCGACGACACCGATTCCCAGCGCGACGCCGTAAATCTCTCGTCATTCCGAGCGAAGTCACCTGCCAAGCCGTAGCTTTATGCGAAGGCTGGAGCAATCCCGCAGCGTTACCAATCGTGACACAACGGAATCCTCCGACTGTGCTTCGCGCCGCTCAGGAGGACACGGGTTATGATTTCTGGGCCGTGTAAATTGTGACGATCCCACCGGTCAGGGGTTCAGCCGTTGCGTCAGAGAAGCCGTTCGCCGCCATCAACTCGCACATCGCACTGCCGTCTGGAAATTCCTCGATCGAATCACCAAGGTAATCATAGGCGCTTTTCGTCCCTGTTAGCAAAGAACCGAGCAAGGGCAGACAGCGATGCAAATAGAAACGATAGATTGCGCGCAAGATCGGCATTCTGGGTAATGAGAACTCGAGTACGAGCAAGTGCCCGTTCGGTTTAAGCGCGCGCCACATCTCAGCAAGCGCGGCTGCCCAGTTTTCCAAATTGCGCAACCCGAATGCGATGGTGACGCAATCGAATGAAGCATCGTCAAATGGCAGGTTCATCGCATCGGCAAGCACGATTTGGCGCACACCCTTTCGCTGCGCAAGATCGAGCATTTCCTGCAGAACATCGACGCCCACGATATCCGCATCTGGCAATCTCTTTTGCAAGGCTAGCGCCAAATCGCCGGTGCCGGTCGCAAGATCAGCAACTCTGTGTGGTCGCCAATCGGCGACGATTTCCGCCGCGTGCCGCCGCCAATAGAAATCGGTCCCGCAGCTAAGCAAATGATTTGCGAGATCATACCGCCTGGCAATGGATCCGAACATTTTCCGGACCCGCGCAGGTTGCGTAGTCATTTCTTCAAAACCTAATGGAACGCGGGCTTGCACGTTTATGGCAATTCAATTTTACTGCCTGTCACATCGATATAACTAATAGGCGGCGCCGACCAAGTAACGTCAGGCATCAGGTTGTTATAAAAATTGTGATTGCCTTCCCAGCCAACCCCAGCTATCTCATAACACATGGACATATCCGTCAAAACCCTACAAGAAGCGATTTCAATTCGCCAACAAATCGAAAATCTGGAAAAACGTCTTTCCTCACTTCTGGCAGGCGTGCCTGCGAAGCCAACAGCTGCCATGGGTGGCCGCTACTTTTCGCCCGCAACGCGAGCAAAGCTCGCGGCAGCTGCGAGAGCTCGTTGGGCAAGGAAAAGGGGCGCAACGACACCAGCTCCTAGAAAGAGAAAAGGCCAGCTCACGCCAGCGGGACGAAGAAAACTCTCCCAGTTAATGAAGGCTCGCTGGGCAGCAAGAAGAAAAGCTGGCGGAGCGAAGAAAGCTCCTGCGAAGAAGAAGGGCATCCTCACCGCAGCCGGACGAAAAAAGCTCTCTGAGCTAATGAAAGCACGGTGGGCAGCCAGAAGGAAAGCCGGCAAGAAGTAACCGGCTCATCCGACCTGGCATTGCACGGTTGTATTGCTCCCCCTTTGGAGGGTCAAGAGAGCTTACTGCTCGCGAGAGGACTCGAACCTCCACGGGTTTCCCCATACGGTCCTGAGCCGTACGCGTCTGCCAATTCCGCCACGCGAGCATAGGCAGCGGCCTTACAATGCGTGTGCGCTTGGCGGCCTGCAAGGTCAAATCAGCGACGGTGCGATAGAAGCAAAGCGAGCGGCATTGCGCTCAATCAGTCCTGTCGCTTCTTGCGTGCGCGCACCTCCAACTGATGCGCCTTGCGTACCTGACCGACAGAACGCAAAAGGTCTGCGTAGTTGGACACGACGATGTCATAATCCTTGGAGGGCTTTTCCTGCACTTCCTCCCACGTTTTCAGCGACGATTGGTAAAACTCCCCGGCTTTGGAGTAATCACCGCGCGAATGATAGACCACCGCCAGGTTGCATTTTGATTGCGCTATATCGGCAAGCGGCGGTGGCTGCAATTTCTGCCGGATGGCTAAGGCACGAAGATGTATTTTCTCAGCTTCAGTGTAACGGCGCTCATTCGTGTAAAACACCGCCAGATTGTTCAGCACTGAGGCTACATCAGCATGGTCAGGTCCCAGTTGCTTCTCGTAGATTTCCAAAGCACGCAGATAGCATGGCTCTGCCGCTTTTTGCCGCCCGGATTTGCGCAGAATCATCGCAACGTTGTTTAACATCGTTCCGATATCCGAATAAGGAACGTCTTCGATCTGGGTGCCGGCGGCTATCGCTTTCTGATAGAGATCAATCGCTTCCTCAGATCGGCCCAGACTATCGCATAAGAATGCCAGCCGGCGCGCTGAGCGGAAGATAGCCCGATGGTCCGGCGGCTTTACCTTTTCCAGAATTGCATGCGCCTTCAGCAAATATGCCTCGGCCGCAATGTAATCTCCCTTTTGCTCGAATAGCTGGCCTAGTTTCTCGAAGCTGGTGGCGAGTGGGGTCTCGCTTCCCTTGAAAGCGCGCTTGGCGACTTCGAGAGCTGTTTCGGCAACGCGTATCGCCTGAGGCAAACGATTCGCGGCATGCAGATTATCGAGCTTGTCATTAAGGATGGTCCAAAGCCTTTCTTCACCCTTCATCACTCATCACCAGCCCTCGCTTAGCTGGCTAACTAATCGGGTAGCGAGATCTTCAGTAGCAAGTGGCAAGGCTTGTCGTTCATCGTTAGTTACGTCGCTACCCACAAAGAAACTGGTATTGCCGACCGTTTGACTGGCGGCCAGTTGTTCGCCAAATCGGCCGGTAAGTGAGTACTTGACGCTCAACGCCAGATTAAATTCGGTTGTGGCCAACACGTTGCCCCGCACCGAGCGCGCCGGCGAACGGATGATGCTGAAGATTTCTCCGGCCAAAGTGGCGTCGGCCTTATCTCCGCTAACGATCTGAAACGTCCCATCCTGTTGCAACTGCTTGATTACCGTGTCGGTGACCAAGACTTCGATGCGTGGAACCAGAGTGCGATTTTTGAACGTCGGGACTGCGATGGTGTGAACGTCACGCAGATAATACGGCTTTACCGGGCCAACGTGATAGCCAAGACAACCACAAAGGGCGAGGCAGAATACTGTCGCAAGTGAAGCTTTCAAGGCGCCGGTGAGGCCGATGCCGCTGGAGTCGAAGAGGTATCGGAGCTTGTGCTTGTGCTCGACGGTGCGAACAGGTGATCAGGCGCAGCGGTAAGGTCAGGCGTAGTAACGTCAGGCGCAGTGGTAATGTCGGGCGCAAGTGAAGCTGGCGGCGGCAGGGAACCATTCACGTCCGAGGCAGGCAAGGTCGCTTCGTTATTTGCTTCTCCTGGCTTCGCTGCTGACCCGGTTCCGGCAGTCCACGCCGCATGCGCTTCGCTCTTTTTCTTGGCAGCTTGGGCGGTGTTTACGGCCGGTTGAAGGGCGGACTCACCGACCTTCGCGCGCAGTTGGTCGATCCGTTTTTTCGCCAGATTACTTTCGGTCGACCCAGGTTGCTGGCGAATGACCTCATTGTAGTAGATCACCGCCGCGCGATAATATTTCTGTTTGTCGTAAAATTTGGCTACTTGGTACGAGCTGGTCGTTACCTTGTGCTCAAGAAGGTCCAGGTTTGCCCGCGCCTGAGCGGCTTTTTCGCTATGCGGATAATGGAGAAGGAAATCTTGAAAGGCTGTCTTGGCATTGGAGGTTGCCGCGGCATCCGTGGTGCCCTTTCGTGCTGCCTCGAGCCAGATATAACCGATCTGATATTGCGCATCCGCTGCGACCGGCTCGTTCGGAAATTTGTTCACAACAGCCTGGTACGCTTCAATCGCCATCTCTGGCACATTCTGTTTCTCGCGCGCGAGGCCAATGTTGAATTGCGCGCGCGCTGTGTACTTCCCGTATGGAGCACTGCGGACAATATTCGCGAAAATTATCACCGCCCGCTCGAGCGAATTCCCATACGCGACGATGCCCAGAATTTTCTTCTTTTTGCCGGCCAGATACATTTCGCCGATGCGAAACTGGGCCTCGATTGCTTCATCGAAGTGCGGGTTACCGGGATATTTTTCGACCAAGAGCCGATACGAATCCGCCGCCACGACATATTCGTGCAGCTGTTCCTGCAATTGCGCTCCGCGATAGAGAGCACCTGGGGCAAGAGCATCTTTTGGATGGCGCCGCACGATCTCCGCGTACGCATGAATCGCTTTCTTCAAGTTGCCTACCTTTTCAGCACTCTGCGCAGCATTATACAATTCCAGCGCTGTCTCGCTGACTTGTTCTTCCCCGGGGGCGACGAACTTGGCTTTTTTGCCCGGCTGAAAGACCACCGAGGCCGCCGTCGACTCAGAAAAAATCAAAGTGGCAGCTGTACAAAGCAAAGCGACGCGAATCAAGAAGGCCATCGGGTGTGGCAGGGTAGTTGACTTACCGATTCCGTCAAGGTCATCAGTCGGCCAAACCGAAACTCCAAGGCTGATGTTCACCGCGGTTTTTACAGTAACATCTTTTCCAAACGGGCAAAACCGATTAAGTGTCTAAGCCCCATTGAATCTGATCGCTCAGCATAAAATTCGCATCGGCGCCTGTGCGTGGAGTTTCGGAGATTGGCGCGACACTTTTTATCCTTCGGATTTTCCAGAGTCCCAATGGCTCGAATTTTACGCCAATTACTTCCCGGCAGTGGAAGTCGATTCCACATTTTACGCCGCCCCAGCCGAAGCGACCATTCAGCGTTGGATAGAGATCACCCCAGCAGCCTTTCGTTTCGCCTGCAAACTTCCGCGCGAGATTACGCACACCCGCCGGCTGCGCGATTGCATAGCGGAATTGAATTCGTTTCTTCGAGCGATTGAGCCGCTCGCGCCAAAACTCCAGGTGATTCTTATTCAGCTTCCGCCCTCCTTTGCGCCAAAAGACGGCAAAACGGCGCTGCTGAAATTTCTCGAACAGCTGCCGCGAGATTTCCGTTTTGCGATTGAATTTCGTCATGCCAGTTGGCATCGCCCACAGTTTATTCGCCTCTTGGAAAAGTATCGCATTTGCTGGGTGTGGGCCGACACCACGCCACTCAACGAACGAAATCTTGCCCCGTTCGAATTTCTGCCGGGCACGACGGACTTTATCTATCTGCGGTTACTCGGCGATTACGCAACGAAATATGGCGTCGATGGCAGTCACGTCCACCGTTACGAAAAGTTGCTCTGGAAACGCGAAGCCGCGCTGGACAGCTGGTCGCTCAAAATTGAGCGGCATCTTCCCAAGGTCCGCAACGTCTGGGCATTCGCCAGCAATCATTTCGAAGGATTCGCTCCCGAAACCTGCCAGCGTCTTGCCCAACGTCTCGGCTTCGATTTGCCGCTGCCGCCGCAAACCGAACAGGCGTTTTCGACGGAAAGCCGATCGCAGCTCGACCTTCAGTTATAGCGCTAGCTGGATAGGGTTGTGCTTTTCGAAGACGCAGACCTGACGGATTCCAAAGTTCGCCATCTTTCGCGCGAGGCTTGGAAATTCGTCGCCGAGTTGTGCGTGCGAATGCGCGTCAGAGGCGGTCGTGAAAAAAATCCCCTTCTCTATTGCCAGCTCAATGATCCGGTCGCCCGGGTAAAGTTCCTTCACCGGCTTGCGCCATCCAGCAGTGGAAAGCTCCACCGCGAGATTCCGCGCGCGAATAAAGTCGAGTGTTTCATTAACCAAACCGCCGATCTCTCCGCCCGGCCGATGACCGTGGATTTTGATTAGATCCAGATGGGCGAGACAATCGACCAGTCCGGTCGCTACTATCTCGCGGACACGGCGAAAGTAATCCGCGTAAAGCGCGTCGACATTCCGGCCTTCGAATTGCGCGGCGCCCTCCGGCACGCTGTCGAACATCTGGTCGGCGCGATCAAGGAAATGAACCGAGCCCAGGACAAAATCGAGCTTGTCCCAATGCTTCTCGATCCACTTACGGCCAGCCGCCGCATGGATTGGATCGTTATCCAACTCGATCCCAGCCCGGATTCGCAAATCGGGATTTCTTTCGCGCAAACGATCGATCTCGTCGAAGTCGATTCCGGCGTGATAACGATCGTGATCAGTGAAAGCGATGTCGATTAACCGAGATCTGCGCGCTGAATCCGCCCAAGGCTGAAGCAACCCTTGTGCGTACCGCTGCACCCGGTGTCCCTGCGGATGGGTATGGTAGTCTGCGAAAAGTTGATAGTTTTTAATTGATAGTTGATTGACGGCCACGACTCAGCTCCGGCGTGATTTAATTCTATCAACTATTAGCTATCGACCATCAACTTGCCGGCTCACGGCACAGCCAGGAATTTTTGCCGGATGCGCAACTCCGGGTATTGGGGAAAGAACACTTCGGCGATGAAAACCTTGTTCGGCGTGAGCTCACGCATCGAGATTGTTTCGCTGTACTCGACCCGCTCTTGCGGATTAACCAGGATCGTGCCCGTTTTTTCCGTGATGGCGTGGTTATCAGACCACTTTGTCAGGATGTCTCCTCCGGAATTTTTTAGATAAATTTCAATCCGCTGATTCGTGGGAAAATCGAGCGCCACAGGACGCTTGGACAGATTTGCCAGCGTCACTTTGATTCCGAGCTGGCGAACTTCAGAAAGCTTTACAGTCTGCGGGGTGATTTGGAGATCGAGAGCGAGACCGCGCAATCTCGGATCTTTGTACTGCGGAATCACATCTGGGGAAAATGGATGGAGGATGCGGCTCAACCAACCGCGTCTCCGCGGTGTCGCCGTGGGCGCCGCTTCTTGACCAAAGACGCTCCCGGCCATGAGAAGTATTAGAAGAACCAAAACAATGCGGCGCTTCATGAACGGGCTTAGACAGCCCAAGAGTTTTCGGAGTTGCAAAATGCCTGTCAAACCATTTATCAATCGGCATGAAGATTCTCGGGGCAATCGTTCTTTGCCTGCTTTGGGCTCCGCTCGGCGGCTTTGCTAAACCGCGACATTGCACTTTTCGTGTGCACGCCCAGGCGAATCCCCAAGACACTGAGGTTTTCGCTACATCGTTCCGCGCCAAAGTTTCCCGCAAAGAGGTTGCCATCGAAAAGACTGCGTGGATTACAGAGCGAGATGTCATGGCGTTGTCTGCGTATTCAGCCCCGGACGGAACGTATGGCGCGCTGATTCAGCTCGACGAGCACGGCCGCGTCGTGCTCGATACTTTGAGCATCGAGCGGCGCGGGCGTTTCCTCTTTGTATTCATCAATGGCCGCTTCATCACCGAGCTCCAAATCGACAAGCGCGTTTCAGACGGGAAAATCTATATTCCTTCAGGCCTTACCGCAGCCGACATTGATTTGATGAAAAGAGACTGGCGCTTGATCGGTGAACGCAAAAAACGGTAATGGGACGGTTTCTGGCAGCAATTGGCCTGATTACGATTTTGGGAGTGCGCGGACACGTCCGCGCTTTTGAAAGCGGCGACGTGTCGCCGCACTCCAAATCAGCCGCTCTTGATCTTGTGCTGCCTACGGATAATGACGCGCTGTTCTCGGGCGATGGTGCGGCCTTTTACCAGTACGTCGAACGCAATTACAAGGGAGAGAAATCGACTCCGTGGGAGGGCGGTCAATATGGCTTTGTGCGCGACCCGATCGACACAGCGGGCGGCCTCGTTTACACCCGGTTCCACGAAGGAATCGATATTCGCCCCGTGCATCGCGACGCAAATGGCGAGCCGCTCGATGAAGTCCGCGCCATTGCGGCTGGGAAAGTCGTGCACATTAATCTGGTGCCCGGCTACTCGAACTACGGGAAATACATCGTGATCGAGCACCGCTGGGACGGCTCCAGTTACTACAGCTTATACGGACACTTGAGTTCCATCCACGTACACCCGGGCGATTCGGTCACACGCGGCCAGGCCATCGCCGTCATGGGCTACACTGGAGTTGGGATAAACCGGGAACGGGCGCATCTCCATTTGGAATTCGATTTAATGTTTAGCCATCAATTCGAAGCGTGGCATGACGCGTTCTTCAGAAATAATCCGAATCACAACGGCATTTATAACGGCCTGAATCTTGCCGGGCTCGACGTTGCACGGCTTTATCTTGCGCTGCATAAGAATCCCTCTCTTACCATCGCTGAGTTTCTCAGTGGCGAAGAGACCTTCTACAAGGTGACCTTGCCAAAAGCGGGCAATTTCGAATTGCCTAAGCTTTACCCCTGGATGCTGGCCGGGAACCGAAACCGACAAGCTTCGTGGGAAGTTTCTTTTGCGTCTTCTGGTGTGCCGTTAAAAATAGAACCAAGCGACAAACAGGTGACGCAACCGGAGCTGAGTTACGTCAGGAAGACCTCAATCAATTACTCGTATCTGACCCGCGATATAGTCTCAGGCCATGGGGCAGCGGCGCAGCTAACCGGTTATGGCGCGCAGTTAATGCGCCTGGTGATTTGGCCGGACTGATACTTCGATCCTTTCATCAGCACGACGTTGGCGTGCCTTGCGCAACCGCGACCCCGTGCGGAATTGCGCCCTGCACGAAGCTGAGACATTCCACAGCGCCGCTTGGTTTGCCGGGAAGCGCGATCACAAGGGAGCTGTCCACAACCGCGGCGAGGTTGCGAGACAAGATGGCGTTGGGCGTGATCTTCATCGATTCAGCCCGCATCACTTCGCCAAAGCCCGGCAACTCAACGCGCATGATCGCGCGAATCGCTTCCGGCGTGACATCGCGTGGTCCTATGCCAGTGCCGCCAGTAGTCAGAATCAAACCGCAGCCTTGCTGAGAAAATGAGCGGATTGTCTCCTGAATACGTGTTGCGTCGTCCGGCACAATCGCCTCCGCGAGTACCTGCCACCCTGCTTTTTGTCCCACGTCTTTCAACGCGGGTCCGCCAAGATCCTTGTACTCACCCGCGCTCGCGCGGTCGGAGATCGTGATGATGCCAACTTGCATTTGCATGTTTGTAGTAGCGCTTTATGACCGCTGGGGTTTTCGGCTTTGGCGGTCATAGACCACCGCTACAGGGCGTTTTGTCTTTTCAATCAGGCACACATCGTAAATCTGCATCTGTCTATCCACGGCTTTGCACATATCGTAGATCGTCAGCAATGCGGCAGTGACGCCCACGAGCGCTTCCATCTCGACTCCGGTCTGCGCAATCGTTTGCGCGGCGCATTTCACCTCTGCGCCCTCGTTCGAAGTGACAACGTCTATCTTAACTTCACCGAGCGGCAGAGTGTGGCAAAGCGGAATGAGGTGCGCCGTTTGCTTTGCAGCCTGGATGCCTGCAACGCGAGCAGTGGCAAAGACGTTCCCCTTCGCAATTTGGTCTTTCGAAATTAGATCAAGTGTCTGGCGCTGGAGCCGAATCTTCCCGCTGGCAACAGCGCGTCGCCTACTCATCGCTTTGGCCGAAACATCGACCATCTGGGCGCGACCATCGTCGCTGATGTGCGTGAGTCTCTTCATTTTGGCGTGCTTGTCATTCTGATCCCGCATTCGCGGGAGAAGAATCTCCGATCAGTTCTTCCGCCACCGAATAATCAGAGATGTTTCGCTTCGCTCAACATGACAGGAAAGAAAGTCCATGACTGAGTCAGCCGCCGATGGCGATCATCTTGCGGTTCGGTTGATAATTGTCTCGGAAGTCGTGCTGCTCCGGTTTTCGATCGACCACGTCGAGAAAGAATTGCTTAAGCTCTTCATCACTCGCGCCGGCCCGCAGCGGTCTCATGATGTCGAACTCCAAGTAGCTTCCCAGGCACGGACGCAATTTCCCGTCGCAGGTGAGGCGGAGTTTATTGCAGTTCTCGCAGAAATGCAGATTGGTCATCGCCCCGATAAACCCAATCCGCTGTTTGCGTCCCGGGACTTGATAGTAAGTGGCCGGGCCGTTTGTTCGAAATTCTGCTTCCGGGATCAGACCTCCATAAACCGATTCGATTAGCCTTTTCGCCTCGAGGATCGACATGAAATTGTTTTCGCTGAGTACTTCGGTCGTGCTCACTGGCATCATTTCGATGAAACGCAGGATCAAATTGCGCGATGCTGCGAATTCGATTAGCGGGATCAGTTGGTCCTCGTTACGAGCCCGCATCAGGACGGTGTTCAATTTGATCTGATCGAAACCAACTGCGATTGCCGCATCAATTCCTTCTAGAACCTGAGGGTGGAAATCCCGACCGGTGATCTTTGAATACACATCTCGATCCAATGTATCGAGGGAGACGTTGACCGATTGGACCCCGGCCTCGCGCAAAGCCGTTGCCATTGTTTTCTCAGATGTAATTTGGCGCGTAAGCAACGTCCCATTCGTCGAAAGACCCAAGCTCTTGATGCCGGAGATTTTCGGTATTTGAGCAATGAAGTGGACAATGTCTCGGCGCGTCAGCGGTTCGCCACCGGTGACTCGCACTTTGGAAACGCCTAATTCGGCCGCGATCCGGATGATTCGCAGAGTCTCCTCGAAAGTCAGAATCTCCTCGCGCGGCAACCACTCCTGCAATTCCTGCGGCATGCAGTAGGTGCAGCGTTCGTTGCAGCGGTCAGTGATCGAGACACGCAGATAGGAGATACGGTGGCCGTAGCGGTCCTGCATTGGTGTATAACTCTACCGACAGGACGATGTTGAATCAACAAAGCTGAAGATAATTGACGCGCGATAGCCGGTACATATGATCGTCCGCATGAAAGGTCGAATTCTTCCCCAGGCGCTGCCGCTTTGCCTCGCAGCCAGCGCATTGATTCTTACGAGTTGCGAGACAACTCAGGACCGCATTTCCAAGCATCCCGAAATTTATCAACGCCTTTCGGCCAGTGATCAGGCGCTGGTAGGTCAAGGCCAAATCCGCGCAGGCATGTCTCAAAATGCGGTGTGGCTGGCTTGGGGCGGGCCCCAACGCAAGATCATAGGCAATATGCGCGGGCAACCGACCGAGACCTGGATCTATATAACCTACGAAACTGCTCCATACCCTTATGGGGGACCTTACGGGCCGTGGGGGTGGGGCTATGGCTTCGGCCCCGGTGCTGCTTTTGTCCGGACACGTCATCACGGGCACTCGTTTGTATTCTTCGGCAGCCCCTTCTACGATCCGTTCTATTATGCTTACATTCCGCCGAGCATTCCAGTCCCGTACAAGACCGTCACATTCGCCAATGGGCGCATAGTGTCATTCCAGTACATGGAACGCCCTTAGTGTCCTAGTTTGAGCCAGAAAGCGGAAGTTCCGGAGCCATCTCGTAAATGTCATTCCGAGCGAAGTCGAGGAATCCCGCGGCGTTACTCATGGGCAACTTCGCGGGATTTCTCGACTTCGCTCGACATGACAGAGCTATTTGTGAGATAGCTTCTCGGCACGCCTGAGCAATGGCTTACCGCTCGTTTACAAGTTTCCTCGCCGCTCTCGAAAAAGCGGGCGAGTTGAAACGCATCACGGTCCCCGTCGATACCGATTTGCTCATAGCAGAATGGGCGGACCGCGAGATGAAATCGTCCGAGGGTGGAAAGGCGCTGCTGTTTGAGCAACCGATTGTCGATGGAAAAAAATCCGCGTTCCCGGTTGCGATTAACACCATGGGATCGCGCCGACGCATGGCGCTCGCGTTGCAAGTGGCAGACGTAGGAGACGTCGCCCAGGAAATTCAACTTATCCTGAAAGCAAAGCCGCCAACCGATCTGCGCGAAGGCTGGAGTTTGCTTAAACAAGGAATTCATCTGCTGCATACGCGTCCGAAGCACGTAAAGGAAGCGCCTTGCCAGGAGATCGTGCACACGATCGGCAATGGAGATGACTTTTCGTTGGGCGACCTGCCCATTCTCAAGTGTTGGCCGAAGGATGGCGGCCGCTTCATTACATTAGCGAATGTTCATACCCGTGATCCGGAAACGGGTTCGCGAAACGTTGGGATTTATCGGATGCAAGTTTACGACGAGCGCACGACCGGAATGCACTGGCAACTTCACAAGGTCGGGGCGCGCCACGGTCGGCGCTATTACGAGCGCGGTGAGCGCATGCCAGTGGCAGTTACGTTGGGCGGTGATCCCGTTTACACATTCGCCGCCACTGCGCCGTTGCCAGACGGTTTGGATGAACTGTTTTTCGCCGGGTTTTTGCGAAAGAAATCAATCGAGCTCGTTCGCTGCAAAACGATCGACCTCGATGTACCGGCCGATGTCGATTTTGTTCTGGAAGGCTATGTTCAAGCCGGTGAGATGCGCCCCGAAGGTCCCTTTGGCGACCACACTGGCTTTTATACAGCGGTTGAAGATTATCCGGTTTTCCATGTGACCGCCATCACGCATCGACGCGACGCAGTTTATCCGACCACGATCGTGGGCAAGCCGCCGATGGAAGATTATTACATCGGTGATGCGTGCGTGCGGATTCTCCTGCCAGTGTTCAAAATGAATTTCCCGGAAATTGTGGACATGACGCTGCCGCCGGAAGGCGTTTTCCATAATCTGGTGTTCGTCAGCATTCGAAAGCAATATCCGTATCAGGCCTTCAAGGTGATGCACGGTCTCTGGGGCATGGGCCAGATGATGTTCAGCAAATACATCGTAGCTGTGGACGAAGATTGCGATGTGCACAACACGAGCGAAGTGCTTTTCCGATTGTGTGCGAACACTGACCCCGCTCGCGACACGACCGTTATCAAGAATCCAAGCGATTCGCTCGACCACGCGCCGAGCGAACAAAATATCGGCTCGCACATGGGCTTCGACGCCACGCGCAAGTTGCCGGGGGAAAACTATCACCGCCCGTGGCCGGAATTACTGAAAATGACCGACGAAGCGCGAGCGCTCGTGGATGCACTCCAAGCGCAATCGCAGTGATCGCGTGTTGAAGAGCCGCGACGGACAAGACTTTCCACCAGGGAAAAGACCCTCCCAGGCATCCGCGCGATTTCTCAAAAGCGAAAAGAAAACGTCTCGACTTTCCTCTGCAACGCTGCCTAAGATCGGCGCTGCGCAAAGTAAGCCGGCGTTATGAAAAAGAGACGTACAGGTCAAGCGGCCTTCTTGAATGCGTGCCTCCTGCTTGGCTTGTTGGTCTTCTTCGTCGGAGTCTTTCTGGCCCTGTTCACTGCATCCGCTATGGGACGGAGTCGCGTCATCAGAGGCGGCGGAGATGGCGCGAATTGCCAATACACGATAACATCCGGAACTGACACGATCGTGCCAGGAACCACCGACACGGGCAATCACTGCGTCTGGTGCGAGACACAGATCACGTTGCCTTTCCCATTCGTGTTATATGACCAGACCTTTAATGCTGTAAACGTCAGCGCCAGTGGCAGACTTGATTTTGTATGCGCGAACGATCCCGCCAACTACCTGGAAACCTGCCTGCCAGCGCCACCGAATAATTGCCCGTTTGACTACACGATCTTCCCGCTATGGGCTGAGTGGAGTACTAGTACAGGTCAGCAGGGTTGCTCGACCTGGGCAAATGGGTGCGGCATCTTCACCTCGATTTCCGGCACTGCGCCAAACCGGATCTTTAACATCGAATGGCACGTGACGAACCGTGAGAACTCCCCAGAGGCGGGGAATTTCGAGGTGCGGCTGTATGAGAACCATCCCAACAAGCGCTTTGACGTGATCTACGGCTCGATTACCCAGGGATTGAATACCGGTTTCGATGTAGCCGGCGTGCAGGGGCCAACCGGCTTTGTCACCCAAAACTTCTGCAGGACCTTCTCGCCGCAAAACGTTTCCCGTGCTTACGCGATCATGACACCCTGCCCAACGCCAACGGCAACGGCAACGCCGACTCCAACGCCATCTGGAGCCCTCACCGTCACCAGTACGAACGACAGCGGGCCAGGCTCACTGCGTCAGGCGCTCGCGGATGCAAACGATGGTGACACAATCAACTTTGATCCCGCGTTGAATGGCCAGAGCATAACGCTGACCACCGCCGAGCTTGCGATTAACCATGATGTTACGATTTTAGGGCCGGGACCAAGCTTCCTCACGGTGGCGCCGTCTTCACAGACTCGGTTCCGCATCTTCCATGTGATGCCCGGTCATGATGCGACAATAGAAGGCCTCCATATCGCCGACGGCAGCGTCAACTTGGGTTCGTCTGGGGGCGGCGTGCTAAATGACCACGCCAGCCTGACTATTTCCAATTGTTCCCTAACGACCAACGGCGCTACCTATGGCGGTGCGATCTATAGCGATGGTAGCGGCGGCAGCGCCACTCTGGCAGTTCTCAATAGCAGTATCAGCGGCAACCATGCCGTTTCTGCTGGAGGAGGCATCTACAATAATGGCAGCACGGCGACCGTGTCGCTGATGAACAGCAGCGTGAGCAGTAACAGCGCGTTCTACAGCGACAACCAATTTGCTGTTGGCGATGGCGGGGGCATCTACAACGGCGGCGGCACGCTCACGATCACCAACAGCGCAGTGAACAACAACCTCGCTGGTGTGACTGATCCGTTCCCCGCCGGTACTGGCGGCGGAATCTATAGCTCTGGAACCCTGACCATTACCAATAGCACGATTCGCGGCAACAGCGGCTATCTCGCTGGCGGGGGCATCGCCTGCGGCGGGACGGTAACGATCACCAGCAGCACCGTCAGCGGCAACTACGCTAATGCCCAACATGATGGCCAACCATATGGGCGCGGCGGCGGGATCTCAGGTAGCGTAACGCTTACTAACAGCACGCTCAGCGGTAACTATGCCAGCCTGTCTGGTGGCGGTATCAATGGCGGAGGCAGCATCACGAATACCACCATTAGCGGCAACAACGGCGGCGGCATTGTCGTCAGTGGGGCGCTCGCGATCGGGAATACCGTCCTGAAAGCTGGCTTCGGTGCCAACATCTCTAACAATGGAGGCACGATCACCTCGCACGGCTACAACGTCTGTAGTGACAATGGCGGCGGTTTCTTGAACGGGCCGGGCGACCAAATCAACACCGATCCGATGCTAGGCCCGCTCCAAGACAATGGAGGAGCCACATTCACTCATGAGTTGTTGACAGGCAGTCCTGCAATCGATGCTGGCGATCCAAACTTTACTCCGCCCCCTTACTACGATCAGCGCGGCCCTGTTTTTTGGCGTATGCGCAACGGCCGCATAGACGTCGGGTCGTTTGAGGTGCAGGTAGGAACGACGCCGAGTCCGACGCCTACTCCCACAGCGTCGCCCACTCCAACGGCGACAGCGACATTCACGCCTACGCCCACTCCGACAGCAACCGCGACGGCGACGTCGACGCCCACAGCTACATCTACACCAAGACCTACGCTCACGCCGAGGAACACACCATCGGCCAGGCCGCGCCCGACTCCCCCACCGCACCCATAGGCTAGCCTAGGTGTAGAAGTGCTCCAGAAAGATTGCCAATTTCCCTGCCTTAAAGATTACGGTTTGCGGAAAAGCCGACCGGTATCAACGTCGCGAGTAAGTCCTCCTGGCGGAACTCCGCGAAGATCGTAAACGCGTTCCGTGTAAGGGCTGTAGTAAAATCCCGGTCTTCCCGCCCAGCGCGCGTAAGGATACCCACCCGGAGGCGGCGGACCATAACGTGCAGCTTGATTCTCCTGGACAATCCTGCCGGTTAACGCGCCGGCCGCGGCTCCTGCGGCTGCGCCAATCGACGCGCCGCGGACATTACCCGTCGCCGCGGCGCCGATGATCGCGCCAGTGGCAGCGCCCCATCCCGCGCCCTGTCCGGTTGGGGTATCACATGAACTGAGAATCAAAGCGCTTAGCGCAAGAACCCAAATAGCAAGATTTTTCGTCATAAGTTTACGCTCGTTGACCGATTGAACTTCGCAACCGCGAGAATGTTGCATGGCAAACCTAAAAAGACTTCAATAGCTGCGCCGCGACTCGGCCGGCTTTCTCGAACCCGCCAAGGCGATATTCCTTTTCGAAAACGCGAAACTTGTCGCGCTCCATTCTGCGAAGCAAGCCGCGATAAATCGAGCCCATGATTTCGGCGGGCACCATCGTCCGCCGATCCTCAGACGGAAGCGCCGCTGCCGCGCGCGAGAAAAATTCTCGGGCACGCGCGGCTTCAAATTCCATCAGGTGAACGAACCGCTCGTTGTACTGTCGATTACGCAGCTCGACGGCGGAATAGTCGCAGCGCGCCAGATCCTCCTGCGGCAGATAAATTCGGCCGACCTGCAAATCTTTGCCAACATCACGAATGATATTCGTCATTTGCAAAGCGAATCCGAGCTCGAGCGCATATTCTTTACAGCGGGGATTGCGATATCCAAAAATCTCAATGCTCACCAGACCTACCGCGCTAGCGACCCGGTAACAATAAACGCGCAGATCTTGGAACGTCGCATATTGGAAAACGCTCAAGTCCATCTCTACGCCGGCGATGATTTCCTCCAGCATCTCAGGTGAGAGCGAGTATTTGTTGATCAAGCCTCTCACGTCGCGAGCGAGAGCCGGCTCGTCTTGCACTGCTGTCCGCAGCATTTCACGCCACGCCGTTAAATGCTTTTTCTTCTCCGCGACGCTGAGCTCCGAGGAATCTGCAATGTCGTCGATTACGCGGCAGAACGCATAGAAAACAGTCATGTCGCGTTTGCGCTCGCGCCCTAATGAAATGAATGCCAGGGCCAGATTTGATTTGCTCTGGCGCGTAATGGTTACGGCGTTCACGTTCGCTTTTTCCAGGCTGATTTCCTAATATTGAATCCATTTCTCCTGGCTCAGGCGGCGAGTTTCGCAGTGCCGAAATACACAGACCCATGAGGCCAAAAGCCAGCCGGTGACGATTCCGCGCAGAAAGGCAAAACTGAATTTCCAGAGAAGAAGAGCGCCCAACCGATCCGCGATTGCGCTGCGGACGATGGCGTCGCAGACCATGATGCTAAAAAAGTGGATCCCGCAAACAACCAAAAACCAACTCAAGCGACCCGCGTTTTGCCGGGCGAACTGCGCGTGGGCACGCAACGCTTCGACCAACGTTTCGTTATGCAGCGCCAACGAGATTTGGACCGAGCAAAAGCCAATGATCAAACCGCTCATAAGCACTCGCGCAATGGGCAGGTAATCAAGGACGCCGGGAATATTGATGAAGTAGGCAAGAACGAGCGGTAACCGGACGATCAGAGTACTCACTGCAATGACAATGCCAGCCCACTCCAAAACGTAACTGAAACGCCGCATGGCGAAGCGGAAGAGTTCTCCTTCTTCAAAGCTAACGCCCTTTATCCACGCCAGACACACTGTGATCAGATATACTTGAATATAAACTCCCAGCAGATATTCGAAAATAAATGCGCTCGCATCCACAGTAGCCGAGATTCGCAGCAGACCGGCAGCTGGGACCAGACCGCTCCACTGCGGTAATTGCCAGAATACGATCGGCTTCAACAGCGACGCCAGCGCGCTCAACAGCAAAATCAAATACACAAGATAACCCCAGAAACCGTACCGCTTCCACAATGCTCGGACTAAGGCGCTGTGTAACCCGCGCCAGTTGACCAGCATGAAGACCGCAGCCACGACCGAGAGCGGATAGGTGGTAGTGGCGTTATCGAAAAGTCCCGCCACGCCTTCGAGCGCAGGCAACGGTGTTTCCCGCCATACCTCTGTAAATCGTGGCCAATACCAGTGCGACAATGAAATGATCTGGTTTGGATCGAGATCGGCCCAGTTTTGAATTGGTGTGAAGGTAGCAAACTGGAAAGCAACATAGCCAAATCCCAGCAGCGCGAAGCTGATCCAGATGCGTCTATAGCGTCCGATGCAGCGAAAACCATCCCCGAGCGCCCGGCGCACCGGATTAAAAAGCATCACAAGCGCGTATCCGCTGCCAAGTCCGAGTAGCGGATAGAAGCGGGTCAGGCTTTGCCACACTTCAGCGAGAAGCAACTCTGGGGCAATGGAGGATCGGAGTAATGGAGTAACGCGAATTAGATCATCGCTCCAACACTCAAACACTCCACCGCTCCATTCTAACGGATGAGCCCCCAGTGCTGACTGAACGGCCAGTAAACAAGTAATCCGCGCCCAACGACGTTTGCATCCGGCACAGGTCCCCAATAGCGGCTGTCGTAGCTGTTGTAGCTGTTGTCGCCCATCGCAAAATAGCCGTCCTTCGGCACGGTGTATGAACGATCTGGCTGCGACAGGTATTCATGGCCCAAGGCGTATCCTCGATAAGGAGGTCTCGCCGACATTTCCCGAGCGAAACCATACCCTTCCGCTTTCTTGCCATTCACATAAAGGAATGGCGGATCGATCCGCAGAGTATCACCAGGCAAACCCGCCAGGCGCTTAATGTAAAACGGCGAGCCTGCCTCAGGGTCTTCCCGAATCCCTGGAATATGGTTCGTCCTAAACACAAAGACATCGCCTCGATGAGGTTTAACAAAGTTGTAGCTGAATTTATCCACAAAGACCTGGTCGCCTGTATCAATTGCGCCTCTGGCAATGACCTCGCCGCGGTGACAAAGGCGACCCGGCAAGACGTTGAAATCATGACTGAGCGTATCGGGCGAGGCGTACACGAGAAAATTTTGTCGAGAGCAGATCAGTCGCGAAAACGTAAAGAAGAAGAGCACCTTCTTCGGCACGATTTCAAAAATCTGATCGTCCTCGCGTGAGACCACGTTGATGTAATTGCGGCCGAGAGCAATGAACTCGGCAATCTGCTCGAGAATATTCGGCGCTGAAGCATTAACAGGATATCCCTTGAAATACCACGCCTCACCCCGCTTCTCGTAATGATCTTTCCTTTCGATGGGGATTTCTTGCTCCTGATGGTAGAGATACGAATAGCCGATAATTCCGTTTAACGTCGGTTGCATCGAGCCAGTCGGAATTTTGAACGGTTGCAGGAAATAGGAGCGAATGCCTACGGCCACCACGATCGCCACCAGAATCACCTCGCAATTCTCTCGCCAATGCGACTCCCAGGTCACCGGGGTCAGCCTGTGCAGCATTTTATCAAGCGCATCAGCTGTTCCGTGAATTCTCTCGCGATCTTTCTGACGTAACGCTTCCCGGAGGCTTTTCATTCCAGCGACGATTTGTTCCCGGTCCAAGGCGCTGAGCCGGTCGTCCTTGTAGCGCAGGTACTTCCGCGCATGCCGCAGGAGCAGACGGCTGTGCTTGACGTGACGCGACGTGAACATGAGTTAAATGACGAACGACGAATGACGAATGACGAATGAATGACGAAGCTCGAATGACGAACTTAACACAAACGGATTTCGGCATTCGTCATTCGTCATTGTGTTTTGAGCACCTCGATAAACGCTTCCTGCGGAATATTGATTTTCCCGATGCTTTTCATCCGCTTTTTTCCTTCCTTCTGTTTCTCCAACAACTTCCGTTTGCGTGTGATATCGCCGCCATAGCATTTCGCGGTCACGTTTTTCCGTAACGCCGAAACACTCTCGCGCGCAATAATTTTTCCGCCAATAGCTGCCTGAATCGCCACTTGATAAAGCTGACGCGGGATCACTTCCTTCAGTTTAGCCGCCAGTTGGCGACCGCGTGCCTCGGCACGATCCTTGTGCACGATTGTCGAAAATGCATCGACCGGCTCGCCATTGACGAGCAGGTCCAGCTTCACCAACTTCGCCGCCCGATAGCCGGCATGCTCGTAATCCATCGAACCATAGCCGCGCGTAATGCTTTTAATCTTGTCATTGAAATCGACGAGAATCTCGTTGAGCGGCAATTCGCAATGTAACATGACCCGGCGCGTGTCGAGCGACTCGGTGCGCTCCATCTGGCCGCGTTTCTCCAGAATCAATTTCAGGATGTCGCCGATGTTTTCATTCGGGCAGAGCACGTACGCTTTTACAATCGGCTCCCGAATCTCCCGGATCACGCTCAGGTTGGGTAAATGAGCGGGGTTATCGATCAACAGTTTCTCACCGCGTGTAGTCAGCACTTCATACACCACGCTTGGACTCGTGGCGATGATGTCCATGTTGTACTCGCGACGAAGGCGTTCCTGGATGATCTCCATGTGAAGCAGACCGAGGAATCCGCAACGAAAACCAAAACCAAGCGCGACAGAGCTTTCCGGTTGATAGATAAACGCAGCGTCGTTGAGACGCAGCTTTCCGATCGCGGTTTTCAAGTGTTCGAAGTCGCCGGTGTTAATCGGATAGATCCCACTGAAGACCATGGGATGAATTTCCTGAAAACCGGGAAGCGGCTCGCGCGCGGGGCGCCGCTGGTCGGTAATGGTGTCGCCGATCTTTATGTCCGCTGTCGTCTTGATGTTTGCGATGAAATAGCCGACGTCACCCGGATTTAACTTTTCCTGCAAAAGCATTTTCGGCGTGAACACGCCTACCTCCTTGATTTCGTACCGCGCGTTATTGTTCATAAACATGATCGCGTGATTTGCTTCGATCGTTCCCGAGACGACGCGAACATAGCCGACCACCCCGCGATAAACATCAAAGACGGAATCAAACACCAGCGCGCGCAGGGTCTCGTCTGCGGGAGGCCGCGGCGCCGGAATGCGCGCTACGATGGCCTCCAGAATTTCCTGGATGCCAATCCCCATTTTGGCGCTCGCTTCAATCGCTTCTTCTGCAGGGATGGCCAGGATTTCTTCCAACTGGCGCTTTACCGCGGCAACGTCAGCATTTGGCAGATCGATTTTGTTGATGATCGGAACAATCGTCAGCCCCTGTTTGTGAGCGAGATGAACGTTCGCTACAGTTTGCGCTTCTACGCCCTGCGCCGCGTCCACCACTAGCAACGCGCCTTCGCATGCGGCGAGGCTGCGCGAAACTTCATACGCAAAATCGACATGGCCCGGAGTATCGAGCAGGTTCAGTCGATACGTTTCGCCGAGCTTGCTTGTGTAACGCATCGCCACCGGATGCGCTTTGATCGTGATCCCGCGCTCGCGTTCCAAGTCCATTGAATCAAGGAGCTGATCCTGCTTTTCCCGTTCCTGGATCGTCCCCGTGCGCTCAAGCAACCGGTCCGACAACGTCGTTTTGCCATGATCGATATGCGCAATGATGCAGAAGTTGCGCGTGAACTCGATTGCCATGAGAGCGCCACTATGCGAGCGCGGCTGCGCTCGGTCAATTGTAACGCCCGCACATTCGCTTCATTTGTCCCATTGGACTCATTAGATTAGAATCCGTAGCATGCCAAAGCTGTCTTTTTCAGGCACTACAGATGTAGAAAAAACCGAAGCGCCTATCGACGTCACCAATGCTTCTCCATTCCGCCCCCACAGACAGGAGAGCGACCAGTTTACCAAGGCAATTTTTATTGGCCTGGGAATTGTGCTGTTCGTATTTCTCGGGAGTATGATCGCGGTGCTGCTGATGCAGGCGCCAAAGCTCTGAGTGCGAATAATCCCGTGGCAACGTCGAACGTGATGCAACGAGACCCGTCGGCCCGTTCGACCATCGCTCAGGGCAGGCTTTCGCTCGGGATGGGAGCACATACAAAGCGCCTTTTGCTTTTCGACATCGATGGCACGCTGATCCATTCTGGGGGCGCGGGCGTTCAAGCGCTCAAGTCCGCCTTCCAAGAGCGTTTCGGTATCGCTGATGATCTGCACGGCATCGAAATCGCCGGCATGACCGATTCAGGCATCGTCGTCAGCATCTTGAACAAGCACAAAATTCCCGCAACCAACGAAAACATAAGCGGGTTTCTCGATAGCTACGTGCATTTTCTGTCGCTCGAATTGCCGCGCCGCAAGGGCAAACTGCTTCCCGGCGTGCTCAAGCTGCTCGAAAAACTCAAGGCGCGCCCACATGTGGTGCTCGGCCTTCTCACGGGAAATGTCTCCCGCGGCGCGCGATTAAAACTCGAGCACTACGGGGTCTGGCACTTTTTCGAATTTGGCGCCTTTGCCGATGATCATAGGGACCGCAATCAGCTCGGGCGTTTCGCTCGCGCCCGCGCAAAAGAGAAACATGGCCGCGAGTTTGCCGCATCCGAGATCGACGTAATTGGGGACACACCGCACGATATTGCCTGCGGCAAAGCGCTGGGAGCGCGCACCGTTGCGGTGGCTACAGGCAGATGGAGCCGAGATGAACTTGCCAAATATCATCCCAATTTTTTGATTGATGATCTCTCGGATGTGGAAACCATTGTCGATACGCTCGGATGGTGATCCATTGACGATTGGAAGGTAAAATGAAAAAAAACGATGCTTCATCCGGCCCGACGGCGCGAAGAGATCGTCCGGACGTCTTGCCGCTTAAAGGCGAAATCGATCTGCACGTCTCCCCTTCTGTCACAGCGTCGCTCAATGCCATGATCGAGAAAAAGCCGCGACTTTTGGTGGTCGATCTTTCCGAGGTGACTTACATCGATAGCGCGGGTTTGGCCGCGTTGATTGAAGCGATGCAAAAGGTAGAAGCCTACGGAGGCAAATTCTTGCTGGCTGGATTGCAGGAAACCGTACGCTCGATTTTCGAAATCTCGCGGCTCGATCAGGTATTTCAGATTTTCCCAGACGTGCGCGCTGCGGCGGCTGGGTAGCGCATCAAAATCTCGAGCGTTTGCTCGACGTTTTTTGAAATGTCGAGCTCTGAAGCCAACTCAATGTTCGTCTGGCGCGCTGCTGCGCGGCGCGACGGATCGGCCCAAAACCGAATTGCGTCACGCAAACCAATCAGATCCCCTGCGTGATCGACAATAGATCCGTGGACACGGTCTTCGATAATTTCGCTGAAGCCGTTGGAACGCGTTGTGATCACCGGCAAGCCGCAGGCGACCGCTTCCAGGCAGGCATTGGAAAATGGATCGTAAATCGTTGGCAGAATGAAAATATCTGCAGCCGCGTAAACACGCACGAGGTCTGCAACTTCGCCGAGAAACTGCACCGGTTCCTCGCGCCAAAAGCGCAGGCGCTTGGTCTTGTAGGACGCTGCATTTCCCCGGCCAGCAACGAGCAACCGCATTTTTTTATTCTTGCAGAGCGCCATCGCCTGGATTGCAAAAACCAACCCTTTCCGCTCCCAGCCAGAGCCTGCAAACAGCAGCGCAACTTGATCCGGTTTCAGTTTCAAATCTTCGCGCGATTTTTCCCGAAGCTCGGAATCAAACCGGAATTTACCGAGCGGAACGCCGTTGTGAACGATATCGATCCTGTCTCCCGGATAGTCATAAAGGTCGACGATCTCCTTTTTGACCATTTGTGAAGTAGCA